>Ga0105355_10000296_pt1 | contig 45004 bp, 34 predicted proteins | sample GOMGulsemesocosm_2_FD_83508 | JGI IMG/M metagenome (GOLD analysis project Ga0105355, IMG submission 83508) | Methane-oxidizing microbial communities from mesocosms in the Gulf of Mexico - GOM9C Gulf of Mexico | ecosystem: Environmental > Aquatic > Marine > Cold seeps | place: Gulf of Mexico...
AAATCATTAATGCGATGACAGTAGACGTTGAAGACTACTTTCATGTATCCGCTTTTGAAAACACCATCAATAAATCAGATTGGAACAATATGCCCTTACGTGTTGAAAAAAACACGTACCGCTTACTTGAATTATTTGAAAAGCATGGCGTTAAAAGTACCTTTTTTACCTTAGGTTGGGTAGCAGAACGTTGCCCTAATTTAATAAAAGCGATAGTCGAACAGGGGCATGAACTAGCAAGCCACGGATTTGCACATCAGCGTATCACTGAAATGAGTAAAGACGATTTCGTTGCTGATGTAGTAAAAAGTAAAAACATTTTAGAGCAACTGTCTGGCAAAGAAGTTATAGGTTATCGGGCGCCAAGCTTTTCACTTAATGATACCAATACATGGGTCTATGCAAAACTTATCAAATTAGGCTTCCAATATAGTTCGAGCACTTATCCTATTCAGCATGATTTGTACGGCGTGCCAAACTGGCCTCGCTTTATATACAAACGCTCTGAAAGTGTTAATGGGAAAAAAATTCTTGAAATACCAATTCCTACTTTACGTAACAACGATGTAAATACAGGAATTGGCGGTGGTGGGTATTTTCGTTTGTATCCTTATTGGTTATCTAAAAGGCGCATTGACAAGTTTCACCAACAAGAGAAACAACCCTATAGCTTTTATTTTCATCCTTGGGAAATAGACCCCGATCAGCCGAGAGTGAAAGAAGCTCCGCTTAAGTCGAAATTCAGACATTATATTAACTTGTCTCGAATGGAGGGGAAACTTGATAAATTAATGAAAGATTATCAGTGGGATACCATGAAGAGTGTTTATCTCGATAAATAAAATAGAGTTTTATTGACCAACGAACCAACAAGAAGTGTTGTGGTGGTTTGACATCTCTAAAAAGAATTTGAGTATTCTAATGTTAGTTTAGTTTGCACTGATTAATAGTTACATAATATAAATGGAATATATAATATATCACCATGACTAATAAAGCGGTTAATACATTTTTATTTTCACTCATGTTATTGATATGGGGCTTTTCATTTTCTAAAGGCATAGAAACTGCTCTTGGCATTTGGTCGATCTCTGAAATATTCACACATTGTTTTTTTGTTATACCCGGTGCTTTTTATCTTATTTTTCAAAAACGGAAAGTATTAGCACAAGAAAGTTTTAAAGCGAATTATTGGTTGGCTTTTCCCATAATAGCTTTTTCATGTTTTTATGTATTCGGCGTAGTTGGCGATATTCGGCTATTTATGCATGTTGCAACTTTTGTTTCTTTACCTCTATTTATCTGGATGGTCATCGGTAATAAAGCCGCAAATCATATAGCTTTCCCTCTATATTTTATGTTATTTTCCATTCCTATTGGTGAGCAGTTAATTCCATTTTTGCAAGAACTTACTACTGATATAGCTGTTCCGTTGATCGAATTATCTGGAGTTCCAGTTTATCGAAATGGATTGTATCTAGATATACCTGCTGGACGATTTTTAGTTGCAGAGGCATGCTCAGGTATCAGTTTTCTTATTGCTTCAGTTGTATTCGGCAACCTATATGCCTATATATCATTTAAATCATTTTCTAAACAATTAATCTTTGTAATTATTTCAATAGTTGTTCCAATTCTTGCTAATGCAATACGAGTTTACGGCATAGTTCTTACCGCACACTTGACCGATATGGAATATGCAGCAGGAGCAGACCATTTAATATATGGAGGGGTGTTTTATGCTATTGTACTGTTTTTATTGATAATAATTGGCGAAAGATTTAGAGATAAAAAAATCATTATTAACGTGCAAACAGTTACTAAATACAATAATGTGAAATATAAGTATTGGCCAGTAATTACTTTATTATTTGTTCTCTTCAGCTCTCAGTATCTTTGGTTGTCAAATATCAAAAGTAATCACAAACCTGTTGTCATTAATTCGCCAATCATTAATATGGATTCATTGCCGTATAATGTACTTGAACGAAAATTGATAAAGTGGCAACCATACTTTCCTGAGGCTGACAACGTTGAACAAGGCCATATAAAAATTGATAAAAATACCAAGATTGACTTTTACAGTGCTTCGTATGATGGTTATAAAGGCGAGCTTATCTCTTCAATCAATAAGTTTTATTATGCGTCACGTTGGTCTTTGGTTCAAACAAGTACTATCAAGCTCAATGGTCATCTGAAATTAGCTCAGTTAACACATTTAGTTTCACCTTCAGGTAAAAACCGTTGGATAATTCATTGGTATCAGCTGGGAGATACCTCGTATATCAATAAGGTGGAAATTAAATTATATCAAACATTTAATCTGTTATTTGGAAAAGTTGATAGAGCCAGTCTCATTGCATTCTCGATAGAAAATGAAAACAATGATGAATTATTGTTAATACGTTTCTTGGAACTTATTTCTAATATCGATTCTATAACTAAAAAAGTTCCAGAAGTTAACTGATGAATATTTCAATTCATATAGAAGAAAAAAATGGTGTTTTCCGTAAATCTCAACCGGTAACTGTAGGTGTTCCTCTACCTAAAGGATTAATTTTCGATAGTAAAAATTTGGCTCTTCAAGATGAAAATAAAAATGAAAATAATTGTCAAATAGATGTTTTAGCTTTTTGGCCAGATAAAAGTCTGAAGTGGGTCTCTTTACATTTCAAAGTAGATATTAAAAGTAACAGTGACATTATTTATTATCTTACTGATTCATTAAGTAAAACTGTAGATAAATCTAAGTTATCATTAACAGCTAATGAAGAACTCCTTAATATTAACACAGGAAAAATAAGTGTTAATATTGCAAATAAGCAAGGAGATACTTTTTCTTTATGCTTAAGCTCAAATAAAGAGAAAAAGCGTCGTGTTGTAAAAATTAAGTTAGTAGATGACAGCGATGAAGTTATAGATGCAACTATTAGTAAGACTTGGTTTGAAGAAAATAATGACAACACTTGCCTGAAAAAAGAAATATTTGTTGAAGGTACTTTTTCGAATTCAAAATTCAATAAATTAAGATTCCAATCAAAAATCACATTTTTCAGTAATACATCATATTGCAAACTTGATTTTACCCTGCATAACCCTCAAGCAGCTAAACACGAAGGGGGCTTGTGGGATTTAGGTGACGTTAATTCTATCTATTTTAAATCTTTAACTGTTTTTTTAGCTGTTCCTAGTAATTCAAGAGCAGAAATAATTGATCATAAATCAAACGATAAAATGATTTTTGAACAAGACTTCGATATTCAACAATTCTCTAGTGGTGGAGAGCATTGGAATAGTCCGATACACAAAGATGTAAATGGACATGTTAATCATGTACAGCAAGGTTATAAAATTTTTGAAAATAACTCAGAATATGTTGGAAAAAGAATTTCGCCATCAATAAAACTAACAAGTGATAAGCAAAATATTTGCGCTTACATTGAAAACTTTTGGGAAAACTTTCCTAAAGCTATTACTAAATCTGATAATGAATTTAAAATAGAATTATTTCCAGCAGGAAAGTTTGAACTTCAAGCCGGAGAACAGAAAACACATAGTGTTTGGCTTGATTTTGAGGCTAATCATCAAAATTTTGATTGGGTTGCTCATCCATTGAATCTAACTTTAGACCCAGAATATATTAAATCTACTTGCGCGTTAGAATATTTCAGCAATGCATTCCTAGATGATGATTTAATTCAGATTATTGCTAAAGGAATAAAAGGTAAAAGTAATTTTTTTGAAAAAAGAGAGAGAGTTGATGAGTTCGGCTGGAGAAATTTTGGAGAGCTCTATGCTGATCACGAAGCTTCAGGTTATAAGGGCACAGAGCTTTTTATTTCACATTATAATAATCAATATGATCCTCTTTACGGTTTTATTTATCAGTTTTTATTGACAGGTAATCATAAGTGGTTTGAATTAGCGGATGATTTGGCTAAACATATTACAGATATTGATATTTATCATACGACTAATGATAAAGATGAATATAATGGCGGACTTTTTTGGCATACCGATCATTATTTAGATGCATCAACTTGTACACACCGTACGTTTTCCAAAAATCATCAAGCAGCTTATGAAGGTTATACCTCAGGTGGTGGCCCAGGTGGTCAACATTGTTATACCACAGGGCTGAAATGTCATTATTTATTAACCGGTAATGAAAACTCTAAAAAAGCGGTGTTGCAGCTAGCCGATTGGATCACTTTTAGTTTTGAAGGTTCAAGTAGCTTTCTTGCAAAATTATTTGCGCTTAAACAAAGCGGTAATCATGGAATTAAAGATCATATCTTAGAACATTATCCTATGGACAGAGGTACTGGTCATTATATTATTGCTTTATTAGATGCTTATGACTTAACACAAAGTCTGGATTATTTAGTGAGAGCATTTAAAATTATTACCAGAACATTTCACCCTAATGATGACATTTTTTTAAGAAATTTTGATAACATAGAAGACACTTGGTTTTATACTGTATTTCTTCAAGCCGTTGGCAGGTTCTTGTTAATAAAAGAACAAATGAACCAGTTTGATGATGATTTTTATTTTGCCCGTGATGCTCTGCTTCATTATGCCGATTGGATGATGAAAAATGAGTTACCTTATTTAGAACAGAAAGAAAAATTAGAGTTTCCAAACACAACATGGGTTGGACAAGACTTACGAAAGGTTGGCATTTTCCGTATGGCCAATTATTATTCGCCTGCTAAAAATGAAATGTTGATTGATAAAGCGACTTACTTTTATCAGTATATAGTTAACACATTGAAAAAAGATAATAATAACGACTTTACTAGAGTGTTAGCGTTACTGATGCAAAATGTTGGCTTAGCTCATTTTTATCAAGTTAATACGAGCCAAAATAAGTTTGAAACTATTAGAAAGTACAAAAATCCTATTAAAAAAAATAAAGTGATAACAGTTTTTGCATTATTGCTCAATGAATTATCAAGGTTATCAATAAAGCGTGAATTGAAATGGTTGAGTTTACGCTCTGCTAAAGTAGCAAAGTTATTAGGAAATAAAGGGTAAATGAAAAAACTTAATGTACTACAGTTTATTTGTTCTTCTGGGTTTTATGGCGCAGAACGCTGGGTTTTGGCTCTTGCAAAATATTTAGAGCCGGAAAAAGTTAATTGCCACTTAGCGGTAACTATTGAATCAAATAATGACGATTTAAAAATAATAAGCGAATTTGATAAACTTGATGGTAATGTATTTCAATTACCTATGAGCAGTAAATTCGATTTTAAAGTTGTCGATAAACTTGTAGAAGTAATCAAATCTAATAATATTGATATCATTCATACTCATGGATATAAGTCGGATATACTTGGATTATTAGCCGCCAAGAAAGCGGGTATTAAAATTGTTATTACACCCCATGGTTTTTCGAATGGTATAGATCTGAAGTTAAAACTCTTTATTTGGTTAGGATGCCAATCTTTTAGATTTGCTGACATTGTTGCGCCGCTCTCAAAAGCACTTTGCGACGATGTACGTGGTTTTGGTGTGAAAGAAGAACGCTTGGTATATGTACAAAACGGTGTTGATTTATCAGAAGTTGAAGAACAAAAAATAAAAGAAAATCCTTTAAAGACTATTGGCGATAACAAAAGAATTGGCTTTGTAGGGCAGATGATTAGCCGTAAGAATATTAAAGATATTTTAGATATATTTGAATCATTAGCTGGGAAATATTCGAATATTACTTTGAGCTTGTTAGGTGATGGTGAGTCAAGGGTTGAACTAGAAGAGTATACAAAAACTCTTTCGCACAAAAATAGAATTGAATTCTTAGGGTTTCGAGATGATAGATTAGAACTATTACAAAGTTTTGATTTATTTGTCATGACTTCAAGCCTTGAAGGTATTCCGCGCTGCTTAATGGAAGCAACTGCCATGGGGATTCCTGTTGCCGCATATGATATTGCTGGTATTGACCAATTAATAGAACATGAAAAAACGGGTCTTCTTGCTCCTTATGGAGAAAAAGAATTGCTATCTAGTTATTGGGAAACCTTACTTTTTAATCAAGAAAACGCAGAAAAATTATCTAATGCCGCTTGTGAGTTTGTAAACGCTAACTACGCAGGAAAAAGAATGGCGAGTGAGTATACTGATATATTTCAAACTTTGGTTGAAGGTTAGGTAGATTCATGAAGAATCAGAAAAAACAAAAGGTATTGTTTGTTCTGTCTGTCGACACTGAAGAAGAGTGGGACTGGAAAAGTGAATTTCCGCAATACAATGCACAAGTCAAGAATATTACGGCGATAGAACAGTTCCAACAGGAATGCAACATCATTGGAATTCGGCCAACTTACTTTGTGGATTATCCCGTTGTTAATAATGAACGAAGTGCACAAATATTAAACATCATTGCTCGATCCGGTCAATGTGAAATAGGCGCGCATCTTCACCCTTGGTGCAATCCGCCACATACACCTGGAAATGGTGAATTTGAATCCCATGTTGTTAACTTACCCATAGATTTAGTTGAGAGAAAATTAGTTAATTTACTGAATTTACTTAAAAAAAGCTTAAATATCGATGTGATGTCATTCCGTACAGGTCGGTGGGGGATTAATAGTAAGGTTATTGCTTTACTAGTGAAATATGGAATTACAGTTGATTCAAGTGTTTATCCTTTTTATCAAAATGACTATTTTAACTGTAATGGAGCACCTGAAGAGCCTTATTGGATTGATATCAAGGATCCTTTAAAGGCTGTCGATACTGGACAAATAAACAATATATTTGAGGTTCCTGTTTCTGTTGGTTTTAATCATTCTAATTTTGTACTTTCCGATAAAATTCATAAGTTAATAAATCGCTCGGTGCTTTCAAGTCTTAGAATTCCAGGTATTGCGTGGCAATTAAAATTATTAAGAAAACTATATTTAAGTCCAGAACTAACTTCATTACCTGATATGAAAACGTTAATTAAAGTTTTACTTAAGCGAAAAGTGCCTATTATTCATATGAATTTTCACAGTTCAAGTTTAATTGATTTACCCTATCAAAATCATGCTTTTACTCGTGAACAAATACTGAATAACATGAAAATGACCGTTAGTTATCTACAAGAACATGCAAACGTCACGTTTTGCACAATTAGTGAAGCCAAAGAAATATTAACTAAGTCGAAGGTTATCCAATAATGTCAAATTCCTCGTTAACAATTCAAATGATTAAAGCGGATAAATCTGCATTGTGGGATAAATACGTTGAGCAAAATATAGACCACACTCCTTATCATCTTTTTGCGTGGCTAGCGGCAATTGAGTCCGCTTATTCACACCAAGTTTATTATTTCGTTGCAAAGCAAAACTCGAAATTTGTTGGTGTTTTACCATTGGTAAATATTCGCATACCCTTTAAAGGAAACTCATTATGCTCATTGCCTTTTTGTGATGTCGGTGGATGTTTAGCTGATAATAATGAAATAAAAGAAGCGCTTGAATTAAATGCATCTACTTTGAAATCTAAACTAAAATCTAAGTCAATTGAATACCGTGAACTAGTAGAAATAAGTGATGACTCTCAGTTTGAAGGTAAAAAAGTCAGTATGCTTTTACCTTTAGCATCGACCAGTGAAGAACTTCTTTCCGGTTTTAAATCTAAATTGCGAAGTCAAATTCGTAAAGCCGAAAAAAATGGTTTGACCTATAAACTTGGAATAAGCCAAAGTTTTATTGATGAATTCTATCAAGTATTTAGTGAAAACATGCACAGATTAGGCTCCCCTGTTCACAGTAAACAGTGGATAGAATCTATTTGTGAACAATATAAAGATCAATGTATCATCGCAATTGTGAAATTAAATGATATACCTGTAGGTGCGGGAATCGTACTTTTTTCCAATCATAAAGCCTGCATACCTTGGGCGTCTACTCGAGCTGAATACAATCGTTTATCTCCGAATATGATGTTGTACTGGGCATTGTTAAAATATGTCACAGATCAAGGGTGTGCTGAGTTTGATTTTGGACGTTCTACATTTAATGAAGGAACGTTTAAATTTAAACAACAATGGGGTGCTAAACCAGTTTTGTTGGAATGGCGTAATGATAATATATCATCTACCCCAGAATCAGTTAATGTATCCCAAAACAGTTCAATAAAGTCAATAGTCGAGTATATTTGGAAAAAATTACCATTGGCGGTAGCCAATACTATTGGTCCTAAATTAAGACGTTACATCAGTTTATAATAAGCAGAATAAATAGCTTGAAATATTAATAAAGGTTAAGGAAGTAATCATCATGTGTGGCATAGCGGGTTTTACTCAATTTCATCAAAAGCAGGGCACTATTGGCACACTGAAAATGATGGGTGAACGTATTTTTCACAGAGGTCCTGATGCTGGCAATGAGTATTTATCGGATCATGTAGGATTATGTCACCGACGTTTAGCAATTATAGATTTGACTGATGCTGGTATTCAACCGATGACGTCGATTGATGAAAATATTGTTATCACTTTTAATGGTGAAATATATAATTTTTTAGAGTTACGTGAAGAACTTATAGAACAAGGTGTTGAGTTTAAAACTGATACTGATACTGAGGTGATACTTGCTTTATATCAGACGATAGGAGTTAAGTTATTAGAAAAAATCAACGGTATGTTTTCGTTTGCTATTTGGGATAATGTTAAGCAAGAATTGTTCGTAGCACGTGATCGTATTGGTAAAAAACCACTGTATTATAGTTTTTTTAATAACGATATTATATTTGCTTCTGAGCTAAAAGCGATGCTGGCTTTACCATCTTTACCTAAAAACATTAGATTAGACGCAGTACATGACTTTTTTGCTTACCAATACATTCCTGACCCTAAAACTATTTTTCAAGACATTCATAAGCTTGAGCCCGGTCATTATTTAATAGTAAATAAGCAGGGCCTGAAAAACAAAGAATATTGGGATATTTCATTTTCCAAAGAAACCGAACATTCAGAAAAGCAACTAATAGAAGAATTACAGCAGTTAGCAGGTGAATGTACTGCTAAGCGCATGGTGTCGGATGTTCCACTAGGCGCGTTTTTGAGTGGAGGTGTTGACTCTAGCGGCATTGTCGCATTAATGGCAGAACATACAGATAAAACGAGTGGTGAAGCAATTACGACTTGTTCAATTGGTTTTGATGAAGAAAAATTTAATGAAACAGAATTTGCTAAACAAGTTGCAGAGCAATACAACACTAACCACCATGAATTTACAGTACATGGTAATGTAGCCGACTCATTAAAACATATAGTATCATTTTTTGACGAACCATTTGCTGACCCATCATTAGTTCCTACTTATTTTGTCTCTAAATTAGCTAGAGAGAAAGTAACCGTCGCTATAGCGGGTGATGGCGGTGACGAGGTATTTGCAGGGTATTCAAAATATTCGGTAGATCATGTAGAAAATCAATTACGTAATAAATTTCCTAAATGGCTAAGAAAAGCAATATTTCCAAGACTGGCTAAAGTTGCAGGAAAAGTAAATCTAACATCATTTAAAAAAGCCAATTCGTTGTTAACGAGTTTAAGTGTTGATTCAGCAATGGGTTTTTATATTACAAATTCTATGATCACAGACCAAGCTTGGTTAATGCTTGTTACTGAAGAAACAAAAACACAGTTAGGAAGTTATCACCCATCGACACAAACTATAGATAAATATAACCAAGCAGATGGAAACGATCATCTGTCTAAAATACTTTATACCGATATGAAAACGTATTTACCTGGGGGGATTTTGGTTAAAGTTGATCGTATGAGTATGGCTAACTCTCTTGAAGTTCGAGCTCCTATTTTAGATTACAAATTGATGGAATTTGCAGCGACTGTCCCTTCAAAATATAAATTTAATAAAGGTGAAAAAAAATACTTACTTAAAGAAGCATTTAAAAAGTATTTACCTGATGATATTTTATATCGGAAAAAAATGGGATTTTCAGTGCCTCTTGCTTCATGGTTACGGCATGAATTAAAAGACATTGTTAAAGAAAAACTTATTGAAAACCCTGTAGGACTAAGCCAAATATTCAAAGCGAATGAAATTAAAAAAATTTGGTCGGAGCATATGAATCAGATAAAAGACCATTCTACTGTACTGTGGAGTATGTTGATGTTTCAGATGTGGTGGGACGAATATATGATAGAAGTAAATAAAAATTAAATGCCGGTTATTGTCATTTTTGAATACGAAACAGCAGAAAATAATATAGTTACATAAAGGTAAAAGAATGTTAGTAAATGGTAATGATATAAAGAGCCCATCTCATGAAGATTGTGATATTTGTATCATAGGTGCAGGAGTTGCTGGCATAGTCTTAGCTAATGAATTAAAGGACTTTGATGGTAAAGTCTTATTAATTGATGGGGGCGATGTTAATTATTCACAAGAATCGCAAGAATTATATGAGGGTGAATCAAGACCAAAACACTTCCCGAATCCATTATATTCTCGACTAAGGTTTCTTGGGGGAAGTAGCAATCATTGGCAAAATAACACATCTCCACTTCAACCTATAGATTTTGAGGTGAGAAGTTGGATACCAAACAGTGGTTGGCCTATATCTTTTCAAGATATTAAACCTTTTTATAAGCAAGCTGAGAAGTATTGTGGCGTTGATGGTGATGGCTATGATTCCGAGTATTGGTCAAAAGCTCTGAAAAGTGAGGATGTTTTGAAAGGCTCTGACATACTTGAAACGCAGATGGCTAAATCTCCTCTTTTTCCAGTTCGTTTTTATAGTGTTTATGGTAACGCTCTTTCAAAGCAAAGTAATTTAAAAATCATTTCGAATACAAATGTTGTTGATGTTACGTATCAGGATAAGTCTAAGAAAATAGAATATATAGATTGTGTTACTAATAATGATATCAAGGTTACTATCAAACCGAAAATCTTTATTCTAGCTTTAGGTGGTTTAGAAAATGCTAGAATGCTTTTATCATTTAATGAAAAGTATGACAATAAAATAGGGAATCAAGGGGATGCGGTTGGTCGATACTTTATGGAGCACCCTACGATAAGAGGGGCTCATTTCTTTGTCGATGATCCCAAAAGATTTAGCTTATATAAATATAAAGTTATAAAAAATAAAGGGGTAGTCGGCTTCCATAGCCTTACCGAAACATCGTTAAAAGAAAAAAAATCAATTAACTTGAGAATACCGTTCATTGAAGCTACTGACTTTGAATTATCAGATGGCATTTCATCCTCCAATATTTTTAAAGAATCGCTCTCTAAGTGGGAACTTCCTGAAAATATAGGTAGCCATTTATATAATATCGTATCTGATTTAGACATGGTTGCCGAAGGTATTTCTCGTAAACAATTCAATGAAGAGCTATTTGAACACTCTAACGATGTCGGTGGTTTTTCCACCGTAATGATGATGGAGCAGACTCCAGACCCCAGAAATAGAATAACCCTTGCCGAATCCAAAGATAGGCTCGGTATAAAAAAATTGAAGATCGATTACAGAATTACAGATGATGATAAAAGCCGTTTTTGGAAATCGTTGAATATCGTGGCTTTAGAATATGGGGCTAAAGCTTTAGGTAGGGTTAAGTTGCTAAAAGAACGAGAAAGTCGACTTTGGGGTAGCCAAGTAGGATTTAGCCAACATCACATGGGCACAACAAGAATGTCTGAAAATTCAGACAAAGGGGTCGTCGATAAAAATCATCTTGTTCATGGTACAAATAATTTTTATATAGCCGGTTCTTCTGTTTTTTCTACAGGTGGTCATGTTCCACCAACATTGACTATATCTGCTTTGAGTATAAGATTAGCTCTATATTTAAAGGAGAAGTTTTAGATGCGCATTGCCAACAGAAGGGGATTTTTAAAGCAAATAATAGGAAGTACAGCACTTGTCGGCTTAGCATGTCAATTATCACTATCCTTCAAAGATGCTATAACTTCAGAATTGAGGGGGGCTCTGAGTGTTTGGAGGGAAAATGAGACTACTCCGCCATATTTGTACATTGATAACGCAGTAGCGGATGGAGTCAATCTTAAACAAATTATCCAGGAAGAATTTTTAAATAGTATTGTTCTTGAAGTTAATGGTCTTGTTTTAAGTAAACTAGAAGTGGCAATTTTAGCCGCCATAGCCTTAGAAAATGGTAATACTTAGAAATGAGAAGTCTAGTTGTATTACTTTTTGTTTTATTTGCTTTTTTATTATCACTTAAGAGTAGTGTTGTAGGGATGTTGGTCTATTGGTGGTTTGCAATTTTTAGGCCCCAGGACTGGATATACCTAGATGTGTCTAGTTTTAAGCTTCCACTTATTGCCATTGCACTTTTTATTCCTCCTGCGTTAATAAGAGGTTATAGACCTAAGATCAACGATCTTATTGCAATATTAATGCTTTTTTGGGTCCTATCAAGTTTAGTTTCTTCTTTAGCTGTAGGATGTTCAGAACAGTTTTGGCTGCTTAACCCTTACACACAATTGCCAATACTTATTCTTGCTGTTTTATTGTCGGCAGATATTGTAAAAACGAAGATGCATTTAATCTATTGGATTGGAACGGTAGGTTTGTCTTTAGGTTTTTACGCAGGTAAAAGTGGCTTATTGGCATTAAGTCGAGGAGGCTCTTCTTCCTATGGTGCCGCTAATTTAAGTGGTTTATTCTCTGGTAGTAATGCTTACGCATCAGGAAGTGCAATATTAGTTTTTTTTATTATTTTAATACTCCAAATTACAAAAAATAAAGAGATTATGAGTCAACTTCCCGGTGCTTTTAAAATAATTCCCGTTAAAGTATATAAAGCAATTTTGTTGCTAGTAATCATAGGCACTATATTTAATGTGATCTCATTAGAATCTAGGGCATCGGCAATAGCTATGATTTTAGCTTTTCTACTATGGTATGGTTTCTCTAACAATAAAGCTTTCTTAAAAATGTTTCTTTGGGCACCAGTGTTTGTTGTGGCATTATCTGTTGTTCCGCTTCCCGATGGTTACGAAGAAAGAATTCAAAGTGCTTTTGCGAATGATGTAGATCGTGATACATCTGCCGCATCCCGACCTTATTTTTGGAATATAGCAGCTGATATGGTAGCTGATAACCCTTTTGGTGTTGGGGTTAACTGTTATAAAGTGTATTACAGCCTCTACGATTCAAAAAAAATATATGGACAATACCGAGATGTGCATAGTTCACATTTCCAGGTGCTATCAGAAACGGGATATTTAGGGCTTGTTTTTTGGATTTGGCTTCATACATTGTGTTTTCTTAGGAATAATAAGATAAGAAAACTCACCTTAAAACACAGTGGAGACTTACCATCAGCTATTTTTTATCGGCAAATCAGCATCATGTTAATGTGTAGCCAGTTTGCTTTTGTCATCTCAGGAACTTTTTACTCATTAGCTTATAGCGATTTGATTTGGATTGTTTTTGGCTTAACTATCGCACAAACAAAACTATTTAACCAAGAGTTGGAGAAAATAAAGAGTAAAGTCGATTGATTCTACTCGGCATTTTCGAGGCATACATAGGGTATTAATCTTTTAAAATGGTAGGCGTATGAATAATAAAATCAATGTTTTGCATTTGACCTTTGATATGCGTATCGGTGGAACGGAACAGGTAATCAAAAACTTAGTTGAAGCCACCGATAAATATAAATTTAATGTTTCAATATTATGTATTGAAAAAAGAGTAGGCCCTTTTGGTCAGCTATTAATGAATAATGGGATTAAAATAGACTCATTTCAACGGAAAAATGGATTTGATCGAGTTTTAATTAGACAAATACGTCAATACATTAAACAGCATAAAATAGATATAATACACTGTCACCAATACACTCCTTGGGTATATGGACTTTTTGCCAGTTTATTTTTTAAAATTAAAGTTGTTTTTACGGAACATGGACGATTTTACCCTGATTCAGGTAGTTTGAAGCGAAGATTTATTAATCCGTTATTATGTTTATTTACATCTCATATCACCGCTATTTCTGAAGCAACAAAACAAGCACTAGTTGATTTTGAATATTTAAGTTCAAAAACAATTGATGTTGTTTATAATGGTATTGAGCAACAAAAACCACAGTTTGAATTAGTATCAATATTACGCGAAGAGTACAACATTAAACAAGAGACCGTTGTATTTGGTACTGTAGCGCGCTTAGATCCAATCAAGAACCAATCCTTACTGATTAATGCATTTCATAAAGTCCTTATTCAAGAACCAAACTGTAAATTATTTATAGTAGGGGATGGAGAGGAACGTGAGATATTAGAGCGATTAACCATAAAACTGAACCTTACAGAATCGGTTGTTTTTACAGGTTATATTACTGAACCAGTTAACTATATGAGCCTAATGGATGTTTTTTTATTACCCTCATTAAGTGAAGGTACATCAATGACCTTACTTGAAGCTATGTCATTGAGTAAACCGTGTGTTGTAACCGATGCCGGTGGAAATTCAGAGGTGATACAACATAACTATAATGGATTTGTTACACCTAACAGGGAGTTACGGCCATTCGCAGATAGTATGTTAGTACTGGCGAGAGATATGAAGTTACGTAATACGTTTGGAAAAAATAGTTATCAACGCTTTATGGGAATATTTACAAATCAAGCAATGAGTAATTCTTATATGAGTATTTACAATAAGATAGTCGAGAAATAGCGTGAAAGTATCAATTATTATGCCTGTTTATAACAGAGAGAAATACTTGGCAGAAGCAATAAATACTGCTTTGGATCAAACTTACGACAATATTGAACTTATTATTATAGATGACGGTTCTAGTGACTCTTCTCTTGGTATCGCGAAGGACTATGCCGATAAGTACCCAGAGAAAGTAAGAGTATTAAGTCAACAAAATGCAGGAGCTTCAGCAGCTCGAAATAAAGGAATAGTCAGTGCAACAGGCGATTTAATTGCATTTCTAGATAGTGACGATTTATACGAGAAACGCAAAATAGAACAACAAGTAGATTTGTATAAAAAGCATCCTGATGCTGGTTTTATCTATTGTGATTACTACATTGTAAATGATGTAAATGAAATAACTCGGCATGTTAAATCAAGTGATTGTATGGTTGGAATGATATACGAAAAACTATGGTTATCGTCTAACGAGTTATGTGGCGGGAGTATGATGGTCAGTCGACAAAATATGATTAATGTAGAAGGCTTTGATCTGGAGCTTTCTGGGTCAGAAAATGTCGACTTGAGGTTGAAACTATCTCAGTTAGGTCCTGTTTTTTTTATAGCTAAACCGTTATATAGATATCGTAAACATGAAAGTAATATGACCCTTGATTCAGGGCTGATGGATAAATGTTTTTTGAAGCTAGTTACTACACATTTGGGTGAAAACGGGGAAAAAAATCATGAATTATGGCAGAGGACAATGTCAATATATTATTATAATTCAGGAATGCGATACTTTTCTATTGGTACATATAAAGATGCCATCAAATTGTTTTTGGCGTCAATCAAGTTTAACTCTAGACAGCAAAAAGCATATGTACAACTGATAAGATGTTTATTAGGTAAAAGAGTAAATAATTTAATAAAAAAAATAAAATTAATTAAAGGCGGAAATAAGTTTGTCAACTAACCGCGTACTTACTAATATATTCTCCAACTGGAGTAACTTATTCATTAGCGTAATAGTAGCCTTTATTGTTAGTCCAATATTGGTTAACCAATTAGGTAATGAAAGCTATGGTATCTGGGTGCTGATTGTTTCATTAACTAGTTATTTTACCATATTAGATTTTGGTGTTAATGGTGCTATAGTCAGGTTTGTCTCGAAATATAAAGCGCTGAAGGATTACAAAAGTGCAAATGAAATATTTAGCACTTCATTTGCGTTCTTTGCAATATTAGCAGTTGTCGTTGTGGTTTTTTGTGCTTTTTTTGCTTTATATTTTAAAGATATATTTGAAATTACAAAATTTGATCAGCGATATTTATATTTTGTGTTTTTAATAGTGGGAATTGACTTAGCTCTGAATTTGATTTTTAGTGTTTTTTTGGGGTCATTAAAAGCGGTAGGGCGTTTTTTAGAAGTTAATATTATAGCTATTGCACTGAATATTGTTAAAAATATCATTATTGTTATTTTATTAATGAAAGGTCACTCATTACTAGCGATAGCATTATTGCAACTCGTTATTAACGTTACGAAATTTACTTTGCAGTATTTTACGATCAAAAAAGTTGCTTCTTTTTTACACTTTACGATAGAAGACATCAACAAAGAAAGTTTTAAACAGCTTTATAATTATAGTGTTTATGCTTTTATTATTTCAGTAGCCATGAAAATTGTGTTTTATACGGACTCTGTTGTTATTGGCGCGATCTTAGACGTAAGTCAAGTTACCTTTTATGCAATTCCTACCATGCTAATGCAATATTTAGAGCAATTTATTTGGGCTATTATCGCTGTTTTGTTGCCCATTATTAGCGCCCAAGATGCGCTAGGTAACAATGAAAATAATGCTAAAATGTACAAAGTAGGTACCAAATATGCCATGTTGCTCTGTGCACCTGTATTTTTAGTCTTATATTTTGCAGGAGGTGACTTTATTGGTCTGTGGATGGGAGAGCAATATAAGATCCCTTCAGGGCGAGTATTACAAGTTTTGCTAATAGGTTATTTCTTCTTTTTAGCTCAACTAATTGCACATGGTATTTTAAAAGGCTTAAGTAAACACAAAATATTGGCTATTTTACTAAGTATTGAGGCAGTTGCTAATTTGGGGCTAAGTTTGTATTTAGGGCCTATCTGGGGGATTATTGGTGTTGCTCTAGGTACCACCATTCCACTTATTATTATCAATGTTATTGCTGTCCCCTATTTTACTTGTAAAGAGTTAAATACTTACTATCTAAACTATATGCTCACTTCTTGTTTGTATCCAGTTTTGAGTGTGATTCTATTCTATTTAGGAATTTCATATATTGACGTTCAAATCAATAATTATGCTGAATTAGCAGGTTTTAGTATTGCGGTGTTGGTTGTATTTTTTGTTTATATCTTTTTTGTCCATTTTGAACCAGAACATAAAAAATTATTTCTATCACGTTTTAGAAAGTAATTAGAAGTGAGTTGTAAATGTTATTTGATACTTTAAGTAAAAAGCTAGCCATTCCATTAGTTTCTTTTTCCGATTCAGTAAAAAAAACTGCGGAACTTTATCCTAAAACTGATTATGGAATTGCCTTGAATGCTGCTGACTTTAAAGGCTTATGGTCTCGTGTTACCTTCATCTTATTCAGAAAGTCGGCTGTAAAGCAGAAAACCAAGGAGTTAGAAAAACATGGTTTTATTGTTTCTACTGTATTATCTGTTTATCCTGACTTAGATAATCCACTTATTGTTTTTAACCAATCATCTAGAGCGGAAGGCTATTGCAAAGACAATATATTACCTAAGATGGATTGGTCTTTTAAAGGAATAACTAAGCGAGTATTGTTTTTTCTGGGTAATGTGCACCCGTCAGTTGATAGCTTCATTTTGCTCACGACTAATAATGATAAATTCCAACAAATTAATAATATACTGGCAGAGTCTTCATTTAACGCACAACAAGATCTGCTATGTATAACGACAAGTAACCCGGTTTTTTTGGCCTTTACAACTAATACCGTGCCAGAATATGTTGTACATCATGCAGAGTTTGGTGATTTTGAATTACGTCAAGAACTTCACCACGTTTTAAATTCCTTAGTATCAAAACCTTTAGCTGAAATTGTTAAAGGGGAACAATGTTATTTTGTTGAAAGTGGCTTGCCAGGAAAACCATGGTTTCAGTTGCTTAAAAGTAATAGTTTGAGTATGGGGGATATTAAAAACCGAGCTCTAAACACATTAAAAGAATTTCAACAAAGAATAGCGGTTATCGAACATTGGACAGAATCAATTGATGTCATCGCTATATTCAATCGCCAGTTTGAACAGAGTCACATAATGCGGCATTTTTCTCCTGAAATCGTTTCAGCATGTTCCAAATTAGTTAATTCTCTTCCAGAAAAATATTTAGTAAAAGGAGTTCTGCAACATGGTGATTATTGTATTAACAACTTAATTTTTTCTGAAAAACAAACGTACATTATAGATTTTGAAGAGTTCGGTGATACATCAATGCCTTTACAAGATGAATTTTCTTTAGCGCTTTCTTTTTATATTCAACGTGAAACACAAACTTTAGATCTATTGGCAAAAGATTTAGCGTACTGTTTAGAAGGCGTAGATAAAAGCATTATCCCGTTACTCTCTTTATTATTTATATACCACTTGTTATTTAGGTTAGGTTCTTGGGGGGAAAACCCCAATCGTAACTTTATTTGTGGGTGGCTACAAAATATATTAGTAGAACACATAGAGAACCCTCAGTTATTATTTTCAGCTTCGTAGCTGGTAGAATTAATAAAGATTTAATTTTTTCATGGACTAGAATTATGAAACAGAACTTATTTATCCTAGGCAGTCCACGCTCAGGGACGACATTCTTAGCTAGCCTATTAAGACCAACGGAGTACGGCTCACCTTTTGAAACTCAGTTTATTTTGAAATACCATCATAAACTTAATAGTTATGGGGATTTTACACAATTAAGTAACCTAACCAGGTTAATAAACGACATTAGTAATGAACGCGCCATCGCGCAATGGAAAATAAAGTTTAACCCTGAAGCCATTAAGAGCAATTTGGGGGATAATTTTAGTTATACAGAACTAGTAGATTACATATGTATTGAATTAATGAAAAAGAAAGGAAAGTCTATGTGGGGTGATAAAACTCCGCATTATATATTAAAGCTTAAACAACTTGTTAATCTATACCCTAACGCTAAGTATCTTTATATTGTAAGAGATGGTCGTGATGTTGCTTTGTCTTTATTAAAGAAGCCGTGGGGACCAAACAACATATATAAATGTGCGGAGCAGTGGGACGCAGCCAATAAAATTGAACAGCAATTACTATTAACAGCCCTTAAGAATAAAGGACAGCTCTTATATATCAAATATGAGGAATTGTTGGAGAAAACAGAGGAGGAATGTTGTCGAATCTATGAGTTTTTAGGTGATAACATTGATAATCATCGAGAAATGGTTGATGCATTAATTGCAAAAACAATGTTGGGAAATCACTCTAAGTGGAAAACAAAAATGACTCAACAACAAATTTCAACTTATGAAGCAAAAGCAAAAAATAGTTTGCTCTATCATAATTATGAATTGATGAATCCAGAATCTCAATTGTCAGCAGTTAAAGTATTTGGTTACAAATTACACCACCAATTAGCGTATCTTAAACACATGTTTGTAATGAATGTCATTGACGGGATAAAAATCAAATTTTTAGGTAAATCACCATTTAATGAATAATAAATATATGCATGTTGCAGTGCCAACAAAACGTATTCTTAGATTTGCTCAGATCCAAATGACCAAATATTACTTTCGGTGCTAGCTTTGTGCTAGAGGAATATACCCCACAATACTTTAAATACTTTGAGTTAATTGAATTGGTCACGGTAAGGTATGTTTGAAAAACAACAATTAGAGAATAGCGATGAAATCAATCAAAAATATATTATTTATTATGAGTATTATCTTAATAAACTTCGTAATCGGAGTTTTATACTTAAAATATGAAACATTCCAACATAATGAAAGCTACTTAACATTGAATAAAGAGTTAACAAAAAAGCTAGCAATAAATATTACTCTAACCGAAAAGTTAATCCACTCAGAGTTAAAGTTTAAAGCGCTTCATAAAAAGCTAACGTTACTCGAACACTCTACTCTTGAAAGGCTCAACAGACTCATTATTAAAACAGATGAAATTCTGTTGACGAATAAAACTCTCCCTTCATTATCAGACCCCGATGGGTGTGAACCGAACAGAGGGTTAATTAAAAAACATGTTAAATTTGATAAAAGCTATAGTGTTCAACCAAAAGTATTTGCCAGCGTTACATTAATTGATTTTTCAGAGGGTTCAGATCATCGACTTAAATTAAATATAACCAATATAACAACTACAGGCTTCGACATAACACTTGCTACATGGTGCAACACAAAAATGTCTAAAGTTAGAGCAAATTGGATGGCATTTGGCTATTAAATATTCAGTCTCGGGGTTGGAGTGATACTCTCATATTATTTGTGTGATTAGAAAACCAGAAATAACAAAGAATACATCAGCACAAGAAAACCCCAAATAAATCGTATCATGCTGATGTTGAAATACGTCTGATAAGTTATGTTTTTACTTTGAAAATGTGGATATAATAAAATTAAATAAATTATGGACAGAACTTATTATTGTGAATAAAGCTATGTATCGCGCGGATATTGATGGATTAAGAGCCCTTGCCATTTTACCTGTTTTGCTATTTCATGCAAAAAACCCCTTTTTCACTGGCGGTTTTGTAGGGGTTGATGTGTTTTTTGCCATTAGTGGCTATTTGATTACTTCTATTCTTCTTAAGGAAATAGAGGGAAATAAATTTAGCTATGTACAATTTTACGTTAGAAGAATAAGAAGACTATTACCTGCTCTATTGGCAGTTTATATAGTAACTATATTGGTGTTTTTAAATTATTACCCTCCTTTTTTATTCGAAACAACCGTAAAATCAGTGTTAGCGTCGGTGTTTCTATCATCCAATATATTTTTTTGGAAGGAAGGAGGATACTTTTCAAACGCTATAGAGCTTAACCCTCTTCTTCATACATGGAGCTTGAGTGTCGAGGAGCAATTTTATTTAATTTTCCCTTCATTTTTAATTGTTATTTTTAAATTTATTAAAGCCGGAAAAACTAGATTACTTATAATGTTATTGTTGATTGTCACATCTCTTGCACTAGCAATATATATGGCTCCCCCTAGAGGTTCATATGCATCTTTTTATTTATTGCCAACGAGAGCCTATGAATTAGGATTAGGTGCAATTTTAGCATACATCATTCATTTGAAAATGGATGTAAATATTCGGGACATTAAGGGATTAAGGGAGATTGGTTTACTATTTATCATATTACCAATATTTTTATATGATGAAAGTACTCCATTCCCATCGTATTTCGCAATGGTACCTGTTGTTGGCGCATGTTTAATAATTCTAGCTCGAAATACTGAGGGAATCGCATATAGAATAATAACAAGCAAGGTTAATGTCTTCATTGGAGTTATTTCTTATTCACTTTATCTGTGGCATTGGCCAATTATAGTTTTTAACAATTGGTTTTTTTCAAATGTTGATGAGCTGAGTCGGGGTGCAATAAGCATTTTAATCTCAATTCCAATTGCGATTTTATCTTATCTTTATATTGAAAGGCCCTTTAGAAATAAAAAAAATTACTCAGATAAATTCATTATAAGAACTTTTAATATTAGCATCCCCGTTTTAGTCCTATTCTGTTCCACTCTTTTGTTGTACGGAAATAAGTTTATTGTTGATCCATCTGGAGAGCGTCAGAAAAATTATTCTCTAGCTATTGAGGAGGAACCTACAAGAAAGCCTTGCACGGATAAATTGAGAAATCTTCAAAAATTTGAACTTTGTTCATTAACTATCGAGCCGATTAGTACCGGTGAGAGTATATTTATTTGGGGAGACTCGCATGCCAGTGCCATGATTCCAGCATTTGAAGAAATAGCCAATGAAAGACTTGTAAATTTTGCAGTCACAACTGGGTGTCCTCCTGTGTTGAATATAAAAAGAACAGATTTTTCTCAAAAATGTCGTAAAGTAAATAATATGGTCTATAAACATATCATTGAAAGTGGTTATAGTACTATTTTTCTAGTGGCTGCATTTAACAACTATTTGAATAAAGGAATTGTAGGACAAATAAATGCAAAACATTCAATAAACCCTAAAAAGGCAAAAGAAGCACTGAGGGCTGAGCTGATATCAACTGTTAAAAAATTAGAAGATGTTGGACTGAAAGTGGTAATCGTTTTACAAGCACCTGTTTTTGAAAAAAACATTCCCCTTGATTATTTAAGACAGTCAATTATAAATACAAAGTTTGAAAGGCAAGCTATTGACGCGGGGACATATAAAAAACAGAAAGAAAGCTTCTTATCAATTATTCCTGATTCGATGAATAGTTCAATTATAGATATTACAGATTTCTTTTGTAATAAAGATTCGTGCTTTTCATCTTCTGAAGATGGGGATTTATTATTTAAAGATAAGCATCATATATCTAATTATCAAGCACGTAAGATTGGTGAGTCTATTAGGATTTATCTAAACAAAAATAAACTGTAAGCGGTATAAAATCCCTGTAATTATCAGGGATTATTAACTGGTTTTTAAATTAATACTGATAATGTTCAATGATAAACTAGTCAGTACTAACAGACCCCGTAGCTAATTTAGTTGGAGGTAAACGATGCAGATCATTATTTCGATGTTGAGCTACCAATGTAAAGACAAAACTGTTTGAAACAAAAAGATGACCATTCTATGCGATTGTAAAAGAAGTAATAAGCATTACTTCTGTATAAACTCTACAGCTCCAACGGTGGTGGGGAATACTCTCACCTGACCATAAATATCTCTTAGTAAACGACTTTCACTTTTTTTAACACGAGGAGAGCCCAAAGAGATAATGATCTTCGAATTATCGATAGTTAACAAAGGGTTTCTTGTTATTGGGTTCTCATCCCAAAATGGCGTGACTGCATATATGCGTTTCTCAGCAGCGGTATACCAGACGTTATTTTTCCCTGACATCTTACTACTCATGCTATCTCCAAGATAATTAAAGCCAATAAAGGTTAAATCAGATTCAGTGTAACAAACATTATTATTCCAGTTTATGGATGCGCCGTTATGCCTAGCACTGAATCCAACACATGCTCTTAAATGGTGACGTTGTTCATCACTATTCCATTTATAAAAAATATTGTTCTCAAAATTCAATTCTGAAGTTACTAGTGGATGACCTACTGAAATTGCTACGGCATTATTAAGAGAGCCATTAGTGGTTTTGCCATCAAAGTCTGCTCTTAATCCTACATTGATAGCCACATTGTTGTAAAAGTTAAACGTTGTATTAACAGGGCAATTGGCACCATAAGCTAACGCAGGTCCTGCTTGGTTTATAATCACGTTATCATGTATATTTACTGGAGTGATGAACTGACCGCAGTCTACACCTTTATGATTTTCATCAAAGTAGTGTAATCCTCCAGTCGTTTTATTATCTTGTAAAAAGTTCCATGCCATTTCTGGCGCTTCAAGCTGTTTATTTTTATCAGCACTTCTAATCGTTATGTAAGTAGTGTGTTGGAATTTGGTGCTACCTTCACATCCATAGTCAAAAATATGATTTCCAAATACTTTAAAGTTTGAAACATGGTCACCGCTTTGCGCTGACGCTACTATTGCTGCTTGCTGGCCATCAGGGCAAGCGCCAGTGATATCATCGGGGTGAGCATCAGTTAAATAATTTCCTATAGCTCTACCGTTTTGACTACCCATGATACCGTAGGTAACATTTGCTCTGACATTGACATGCTGATTATTTTCGTCCTCATCGGACTCAGCGTTATAGAGAGAAAATTTTGATATAATAAAGCCGGCAGTCATTCCCTCGTAGCCGGAATATTGACTAAAGCCTCTTTCACCTATAGCTTCAGGACGAGTATTAGGATATGCCACATATGAAAATTGTGCATCTAATGAGCTCATAGCTTTACTTCTATTATTATAAATAGCAGTCTTTGTGCTCTCATCACCCGTCGTAACATTATGTACATATAATGTTGATCCAGCGTCGATAGTTGAGTCAGCTTTAGCTATAGTTAACCATGGTCTTTCAAATGAACCATTGCCAATTTTATCACTTCCTTGAGAAGTCACATGAAAAATGCCCCCATCACGTACTGTGAATGGGAGTGTTGTAACTCCGTAGTTATTGGTCACTCTAATTTGTTTTTCACCATTACTAATCTTTGGAATTGAAAAGGAAATTTCTTGCATGCCATGAGATTCATATAAATTAGCAGGGCCACTAGGCAATTTACCATCAGCATTTTTCCAGTAGTATACATAAGCTGCTTCAGAGCAAAAATTATCAAGATCACATAGTTCTATTACGGAATCATATTGAGCATCACCAAGTTTAAAACCCCAAATGGTTATTATCACGCCTGAGCCATTTCCGTCTCCCAATCCTGTAGAAGGACCTGATATTATATCCGAGAAGGCCAAATGTGGTGCTCGGTCAGAAACTAAAAATTTAAACTTATGTTCAATGTTTTTTTCATTATCAGCTATCGATATTGTTAGGGTGTCTTTGCCAAGCGCACCGGAAGGTGTATATTCTAAAGCATTATTATTAATGGCCACTTCACCTAGCGAAGGGGGATCAGATAAGGTTCTTTCAACAGAGTGGTTCTCGTCTTTAACTAAATCAAATGGGATGACGATAGATTGATCAAATTGCACTTCAACACTTGTTTCATGAAAAGTTATGTCAGAAAATTTTGTATCTGACACTGTCTCTGGGATAGCGGATGGGTCTCCACAAGCAGTAACAAGTTTAAAAATCACCACTATAAGAAATAATTTCTTTAGGTTATTCATGCTTTTCCTTAAGGTTAATATCCAATATCACTTTAAGCAACGTGATTAGATTAAAATAATTCAGAATATGAGTTGTATGTATTTTTAATTCACCCTATCATCTTGATTTGCATGGTAATTAGTGTGCGAGTGGAGAGCGTTTCGGATTAAATTACACCGAGGAGGAATGTCTTTTTTATATTCACTAGATTTTAATTTGAAGTTTTAATTACTTGAGCAGGGTTGCCTGCAACAACAGAATACTCACTAACTTCATATATTACAACAGCGTCAACAATAACATTACCATTGAAGCTTTTATACCAAAATTTCTTCCGTTGTAATGTTACCCGTTGGGTAACTTAATACTGTGTCATTTTAGTGTTGAGCTGAACTATATTGTCAATAATAATGACTTTATACCCCACTTTAAGTGACATTAGGTAACTATTTTTATCGGTATTTACATATTAGTTTGCACTAATTGTTTGTTAGGCTTATTATTTTTCACTAACACTAAGCAGATATAAAAATTAAATTTTTAATTATGCTGAGTATGTCAAATAGTGTAATGCATACAAATTGTAATAGAACGATTTAATTGCTCTGAAAAGAATAAATGCTAGTCTTGATAGTATCATTTTAAAAGGAATTCTTTTATTTAACTATGGACAGGAAGTTTGCCTTATGTTGTTACGGGTAAACTATTTGGCTCCATTCCAATCAAAATTAGTAGTTATACCGAACGAGATTTCAACAACAAAATTAAATATGGACTGAGTATAGTTACTTTATTAAAATGGTGTAATTGATTAAAAATATAGTTAATGGATAGTTTTTTATAACTAATAGAAATATAGATCACAACATAAAATATATATTTTATGTTGTGATAGACATACAAAAAGCATCAGAATATTGGAGTATTTATGAAAGGAATTGTATTAGCAGGTGGATCAGGTACAAGGTTGTACCCAGCCACAGAAGTGGTATCTAAACAGCTTCTTCCTATTTATGACAAACCTATGATCTATTATTCACTGTCAGCATTGATGCTTGCAGGAATTAGAGACATATTAGTCATTAGTACACCGCACGATCTACCTCTATATAAACGGTTACTCAAAGATGGTAGTCAATGGGGGGTTAACTTTTCGTATATTGAACAACCGTCTCCTGATGGGTTGGCACAAGCGTTTATTTTAGGTGAAGACTTTATTGGTGAAGACAGTGTTGCACTGATACTTGGCGACAATGTGTTTTTTGGGCAAGGTTTTACACCTTTACTCGAAGCCGCCGCAGCAAAAGATAATGGTGCGACTGTATTTGGATACCAAGTAAAAGACCCTGAACGGTTTGGTGTAGTTGAGTTTGACGAAAATAAAAAAGCGATATCAATTGAAGAGAAACCACTAAAACCTAAAAGTAACTTTGCCGTTACAGGGCTTTATTTTTATGATAATCAAGTGATTGATATTGCAAAAGCGGTTAAGCCATCTGAACGTGGTGAATTAGAGATTACATCTATAAATGAAGAGTACCTAAATCGTGGTCTGCTCAATGTACAATTACTACGTCGTGGTTTCGCGTGGTTAGATACGGGTACACATGACAGCCTTTTAGATGCGAGTACCTTTGTACAAACTATAGAGCATCGGCAGGGCTTTAAAATAGCATGTTTAGAAGAGATAGCATTCAACAAAGGTTGGATAGATAAAGAGCAAGTACTCGCCATAGGTAAGACCATGGCTAAGAATAGTTATGGTCAGTATTTAATGAATCTTGTTGATTCTAATGACTAAATTATCAAGCGTCAGTTCTTATCAAGTAGGACTTTTAATGAATTTGTTTAATAGCAGTCAGTATATAACATAATAATCAACGCAATAACAAGAATTTAAGCTTTAGCTGAAGGACGCATAATGAAAAAGGTTGCTATATTACAATCGAACTATATTCCTTGGAAAGGATATTTTGACTTGATAAATCAAGTTGATGATTTTGTTATATATGATTGTGTACAATATACCAAAAATGATTGGCGTAATCGTAATCAAATAAAATCTAAAGGAGGTTTGCAATGGTTAACAATTCCGGTTTCTGTAAAAAGCAGATCACAATTAATTAATGAGACTATCGTAGCTAACAATATTTGGGCAGATAAACACTTAAAATCGCTTATCCAAACGTATTCTAAAAGTAAATTTTATAATTTATATATCGATGAATTAGCAGCGTGTTTTGATACGGCAAAATTACTTACGAAACTGTCAGAGATTAATATTCTTTTCATAAATTGGATTAATAAACAGTTGGGAATCACAACAAAAATCCATTTAGCAACCGATTTGATCTTGGAAGAAGATAGAATTGATAGATTAGTGAGCATTTGTGAACAACTCGATGCTAGCCATTATTTGAGTGGTCCAGCAGCAAAAGACTATTTAGATGAGGAATGTTTTACCGATAAAGGAATAGCCATTGAATGGATGGAATACAGTGGTTATCCTGAATATCCACAATTTGGTAGTGAATTTCAACATGGCGTATCTGTATTGGATTTATTATTCCACACTGGAAATGATGCGTCTTCTTTTATTAAAAGAAGCCCATGCAAAAAATAATAATTTTTGGCACCTCTTCATTTGCTAAACAAATGCTCCATTGTTTTAATTTGACACCCGAATATAAGGTTGTTGGTTTTGCTCTGGACGATAAATATATAACAACGGATTGTTTTTGTGGGTTACCCATATATTCTACTTCTGAGTTATTAAAAATAGTTTACACTAAAAAAATAAAGTGTTTTTTAGCTCTTGGTTATAAAAGCATGCGAGCACGAGCAAAAAAGTATGAACAACTTAAACGTGAAGGTGTATGTTTTGTTAGCTATATTTCTCCCTATGCGGCCTGCCAAATAGAAACTGTAAATATAGGAGACAATTCTATCATCTTAGCAAATACGACTATTGAGCCGTTTACCGAAATTGGAAACAACGTATTTATTTGGTCTGGAGTAACAATATGTCACGATGTAATTGTAAGTGACCACAATTTCATAGCTGCCGGTTCTGTTGTTGGCGGTCAGAGTTTTTTAGCTGAGAATTGTTTTCTTGGTTTTCATTGTACAATTGGTAATAATATTACACTTGCTAAAGAGAGTTTAATTGCAGCCAATTCGTTTGTACAAGATGATACTGAGGCTCATGGTTTTTATGCGGGTTCGCCAGCGGTAAAAAAAAGTGTACATAAGGCTTTTGGAATACAAATAAATTAGGTTAATTTAAAAACTAGTTGATTATAATCCGAGTGAGCTATTTTATTATAATAATCGAATCTAAATATTAAACCTGACACAAACTATAATTGGGAAAATTATTATGGCTTTCTATAGCAGAGAAGAATTGGAATTACTGGGTTTTAAGAAATTAGGCAAAAATATATCCATTAGTAAAAAGGCATCGCTTTATCATACTGACGCCATGGAAATTGGTGACAATTCTCGGATAGATGATTTTTGCCTGATAACAGGTAAGGTAGTACTTGGGCGTAATGTACACATTGCCCCTTATTGCAACGTTGATGGCGGCGATAAAGGTATTTACTTTGGCGATTTTTCTGGCTTGGCATATGCTTGTCATGCAATAACTCGTAGTGATGATTATTCAGGAGATTCGCTTACTAATCCAACGGTTCCTAATGAATTTAAAACTATTATCAATAAAAAAATATGTATTGGAAAACATGGCATTTTGGGTGCTATGAGCATTATATTACCTGGAATAACTATTGGTGAAGGTTCCTCTGTTGGTGCCAATTCACTAATAACCAAAGACACAGAGGACTGGACCATGTATTTTGGTTCTCCAGCAAAAAAAATAAAAAAGAGAAGTCAAAAGTTACTTCTTGATGAGAGCCTATATCTAAAACACGAAAAAGAACAAGAATTGTTAGAAAAGTAAGAAAAATATGAGTATTTGGGAACTAGGAAATAAAGCGACACTGAAACGCACTTTTAACGAAAGTGATGTAATTGAATTTGCAAAACTTTCTACGGATAATAATCCTATACACTTAGACCATGAATACGCAAAAACGAGCATATTTAAACAGGTTATAGTGCATGGCTCGTTAGTCGCTAGTCTATTTTCAGCGATCCTTGCCAATAAATTACCTGGAGTTGGTACAATATATTTGAGTCAGTCATTAAACTATAAAGCCCCATGTTTCTTAGGTGATATCGTTGAAGCTTCCGTAGAAATCATAAATATACGTTCTGATAAACCTATCTATACACTAAGAACGATTTGCGTTAACTCTCATGGTGACTTATTAATCGAAGGTGAAGCTGTTGTTCTATATAAACCCTAATAATAAAAATGGAGGTGAGTATGTGTAAGATATCTGTCGTAACAACATTGTATGCTTCAGAAAGTTATATTAACGAGTTCTATGCAAGAATGGTTATCTCTTTAAGTAACATAACTAACGAATATGAAATTGTTTTTGTTAACGATGGCTCTCCTGATCATTCTTTGAATAAAGCTTGGAAGATCGCAGAAAATGATCAAAGAGTAAAGGTCATTAACTTATCTCGTAATTTTGGCCATCATCATGCTATTGTTGCCGGAATAGAAAACGCTGAAGGGGAGCAGGTTTTTCTAATTGATGTCGATTTGGAAGAGGACCCGGAACTAATTGAAACTTTTTGGCGGGAGTACCATAAAGAACCTAATGTAGACGTTGTATACGGCATTGCAAAACAACGCGAAGGTAGCAAATTTAGAAAGTTTGCAGGTTCATTGTTCTATCGACTATTTAACCACTTGTCCAATACTCAAATACCACATAATTTAATGACGGTAAGGTTAATGTCTCGTCAATATATTGATGCACTTTCCCTATATGAAGAAAATTCGTTATTTCTAGGTGGGTTATTTGCTGATGCCGGTTTTAATCAAAAAGGAATCATTGTAGAAAGAGAATTCAAAGGTGAGTCTACTTATACTTTACGAAAAAGAATTAATTTATTAGTAAATGCCATCACCGCTTTTTCATCGAAGCCTTTGGAGATGTTTGTATATTTAGGTGCAATTATTAGTGCAATATCATTTATTACTATTTTTTATGTTTTGATTAGAAAGCTATTTTTCAGTATTGACGTTGCCGGTTGGGCGTCTGCGATGATTATGACTAGTTTTTTTGGCGGAATTCAAATATTATCAATTGGGGTTATCGGTACGTATTTGGGTAAAGTCTTTAATGAAGTTAAAAGAAGACCGAGATACATTATTAGTGATATTTTTAAAAAAGAGACTGATGATAAAGATATGGATAATAAATAGATGACTGGTTACCTATATATAGCGGGCTGCGTATTTTTTACGGTGTATGGACAACTTATTTTAAAGTGGCGCATGAATATGCAAACACAGCCCTTACCAGAAGAAACCGTAGCAAAAATTTTTTATTTAATCAAACTTATTATATTCGACCCATTTATTCTTAGTGGTTTAGCTTCAGCCTTTCTAGCCAGTCTATTTTGGATGGCAGCAATGACTAAATTTTCATTAAGTTTTGCTTATCCCTTTATGAGCTCTGCGTTTGTTATTGTCATGTTTTTTTCTGTATTGTTATTTGGAGAAGCGCTAAACATATATAAACTTGTCGGCACGGTGCTTATTGTTCTGGGCATCGTTGTTTTGAGTCAAGGCTATAATGTTTAAATAATTTTTTAGGAAAGTAAATTAATGCAAACTATTCTGATAACAGGTGGTGCAGGATTCATTGGATCTGCGCTAATTAGATTTTTAATCAATGAAACTGAGCATCATGTTATCAACGTAGATAAATTAACTTATGCAGGCAACTTGGAGTCATTAGACTCAATTGCAAATTCTTCTCGTTATAATTTCATGCAACTAGATATTTGCGATCAGCAAGGTATAGCTGATGTTTTAAAAAAACATCAGCCAGATGCCATTATGCATTTAGCCGCTGAAAGCCATGTTGACCGTTCTATTGACGGGCCAGTAGAGTTTATACAAACCAATATTGTTGGTACATTCACGCTTTTGGATGCTGCACGGGAATATTGGAGCAGCCTAGAAGGTGACAGGAAATATAATTTCAGGTTTCATCACATTTCAACCGATGAAGTTTACGGCGATTTAAACGAAACTGATTTGTTTACAGAAGAAACCCCTTATGCACCTAGTTCACCCTATTCTGCAAGTAAAGCATCGTCTGATCACTTAGTTAGGTCATGGCATCGTACTTATGGTTTACCTGTTATCGTGACAAATTGTTCGAACAATTACGGGCCTTTTCATTTTCCTGAAAAACTCATTCCTCTTGTTATTTTAAACGCTTTAGAAGGTAAAGCACTACCAGTATATGGCAATGGTCAACAAATTAGAGACTGGCTATATGTTGAAGATCACGCTCGTGCCTTATATAAAGTTGTTAACGAAGGAAAAGTCGGGGGAACGTATAATATTGGCGGCTTTAATGAAAAAGCCAATATTGATGTGGTTTATGCTATTTGTGATTTATTAGAAGAGTTAGCCCCTCATAAACCCGATGATATTATTAAATATCGAGATTTAGTGACGTTTGTTACTGATAGACCAGGGCACGATGTTAGATATGCTATTGATGCTACGAAAATTGAAACAAAGCTCGGCTGGACACCAGCAGAAACTTTTGAAACCGGCATACGTAAAACTGTGCTTTGGTATCTAAATAACAAAGAATGGTGCAATAGAGTGCAAGACGGCAGTTATCAAAGAGAAAGACTAGGTGGTACAGAATGATCCCTTTTAACAAAGCCCCCGTAGTTGGTAATGAACTTGACTATATTGCTCAGGCAGTCGAGTCTCAAAAGTTATGTGGTGACGGACCATTTTCAAAAAAATGTGAATCACTATTACAAGATATTACGGGTTGTAAAAAAGCATTGTTAACACCTTCGTGTACAGCAGCACTAGAAATGGCTGCGATCTTAATAGATATAAAAGCGGGTGATGAAGTGATTATGCCCAGCTATACTTTTGTTTCCACCGCTAATGCTTTTGCGTTACGAGGCGCAAAAATAATATTTGTCGACGTTCACGCCGATACCATGAATCTTGACGCTGAGTGTATAAAGACTGCGATAAACAATAAAACCAAAGCCATAGTGCCTGTACATTATGCAGGTGTTGCCTGTGATATGGATGCAATAATGGCTTTGGCTAAAGAGCATGATTTATTTGTAATAGAAGATGCCGCGCAAGCTATTGATAGTTTTTACAAAGGTAAGCCATTAGGAAGTATTGGTCATTTTGGCACATATAGCTTTCATGAAACTAAAAATATTACCAGTGGTGGTGAAGGCGGTGCATTATTAATTAATGACTCTGCAATGGTAGCACGAGCAGAGGTCATCAGGGAGAAGGGTACTAATCGGAGCCAGTTTTTCCGTGGAAGTGTTGATAAATATAGCTGGGTTGACATCGGCTCTAGCTATTTACCCTCTGAAATACAAGCAGCTTATTTGTATGGTCAATTACTCAACTTAAAAGTCATCAATGATAATCGAAGAGAAAGTTGGCAACTGTACTTTCAAGAACTCGAAATATTGAAAAACAGTGAAATTGTTCTACCGACGATTCCAAACTATGCGACTAATAATGCTCATATGTTTTATCTTAAATGTAAATCATTAGTGGAGCGCACTGCATTAATTACATATTTAAAAGAAGAGGGTATCACTGCTTCTTTTCATTATATTCCTTTGCACAGCTCACCCGCAGGATTAGAGTTTGGCGAATTTCATGGACAAGATGAAATTACGACCACCCACAGTGAAAGGTTAGTTAGGTTGCCTCTATATTATAATATTGACAGTCAAAAAGTAATTTCTGTTTGTAAAAGAGTACAAAAATATTTAGAAAAATAATTAATTTTTTTCCCATAGATACCAATATTGTGAACTAGCTGTCATTGTGTAATGTTTTTTTAAATAATCATTATACTTTTCTTTAAATTTTAAATGTGATTGTTCATGGTAGGGTAACCTTGGTTGCATTACTATGGTCACATTTTTAAATACCTTTTTCGAGGTGTCTGAAGGCCATGCCCATTTAAAAGGGTACCCGTTAGCCCTAGGAGTTAGCTGTAAAGCAAACGTAAATGGATCTGCTAGATCTAATACAAACAAAACTTGTTCTTTAAGGTTTTGCGACCGTAAAAAATTATAGCCATCTGCAATAGATAAAAAATACTCGGGGGTAGAAAGTGTATCATTGAGTTTGACTCTGAACTCCCCTATATACATTTCTACAGGTTCGTTATTTAAGTATGGTTTAAACAAATTTGATTCAATCGATGGGACTAGAAAATTCTTCAATAGTGGGGGGGTGATATCACTTGGTTCGTGAGTTTTTATTTTTACATAATAATCTTGAGCGCCAAGAACTCTATGCAATAAAGGCTTGCTAATGAATGTAACCAGTAAAAGGAATATCGAAGACGAAACTACCAAATGAGTAGAAATTTCAGTCACACCTTCTTTGTCGGAATTAATTAGAACCACGCTTCTTCGATTCAATTCCATTAAACACATAAATAGAGCAAAAATAGCGGGCATACCTCCCTTCAATCCTCCATTTTGGTCTAATAAAAGAATACAAGCAGAAATGCCACCAATAACAAATAACCAATCAAGTAGTTTTTTTCGACCCAATATCGACATATATACAAGCGATAGAAATGCAGCACTAATAATTGCAGCATGTTTCGATATTAAATCAACAAACCCCCATAAGTTAGCTCTTACAGCCGATCTGGAATTTATTGCTCTAACAATAGAATCAAAATAACCTTCGTTTAGTTGCAACGAAATTTCAACTAAAGCGATAAGAAGTAACATAACAGCCAAAGAAACAAGTGAAACGTTGCGATTATATTTAGAAACAAACATATTGGCAAAAACAAAAGCCAAAGCGATTAGCCCAAAAGTTATTTTACAATATAGTTCAAATATCACTAATATTGCCAGCAACGTACCGTCTAGGTATTTTTTATTAACGGATAATTTTTTGGGTTCAACATAAAATAGAAAAACAAAAAAAAGTGCTGCCCACGCCTGTCTGTTGTAGAACATCCCCCAAGTAGAGTTCCTATAAGTATCCCCACTATCTAAAGGAGAAGCAATTAGTAGCCCAAAATATAGTGATACAATCAATATAGGTATTAATGAAAATCTCGAATACATCATTACCATACCGGCTAATAACAATATACATAGTGTGACTATTCCCCCTAACGCAAACGTGACACTAGGATCAAAATCGAATATTAATCCTAAAGAAGAAAAATAAAAGTTAAGAGGTCCTATAGCAGTGAAAAAATCTTTGCCGGGAACTTGTCCAATACTTACACGATATGATGCGTCAAGCAGGGCTATAGTATCGCTAAGCCAGATAGTAGTATATGACTGACCGGGGCTAACAAATAAAAAATATGATACTAAAACCATCGAAATATAAAATAAAATTAGTATGTTCTTAGATTGATATTCAAGAATGAATTTAATCATTTTTTGCGCTGACACTGTTTGCATTTTTATTCTCTAATTATTTATATTAGTTATAAACTAAAAAGCGCCAATTTTTGAAGAAAATTTTCTCAACTGGCTATGAATGTCTTTTAATAAAAGAGAGAGGTTTGCCCGATAAACGGTTTTTTGTTGTTATTCTCTAACTTTTAAATTCTCAATCAGGGTTATCTAAAATTGGTGATGTAGCCCCGGTAACAGGGTTGCGTGAAATTGATTATACTCCCACTAAACCATAAATTATTCACAAGTGAAAACTTCTCTTCCATACTAATTACCTTGACAATTACTGCGAATAAATTGAAAAGAGTTCTGTATATACCATATATTATTGTAGCAATTAATAGTAGGATTTCTAAAGGTGACACTTAAACTAATAAAGGCATTGTATGTACTTTTTGATAGCAGACATTCCATTTATAAATGGTATGGTTATTAATATTTAGCTTCGTTGTGGCTTTTAATCTCCAATAACGATAAAAATCGCACTATTTTAAGAATTAGGTTGGTTAAATATTCGAACAGTCTTTCAGATTGCAGTCGTATAGTGATTGGAACCTACATTCACTCAATGTTCCATGCTAACAGCTACTTAATATTATTTGGTTGCATCTATGCGTTGCGCATTTTTATTACTTTTGCAGGATTGCCAGCCACTATTGCATATTCAGGTATATCATTAACTACTATGGAACCTGCTGCAACAATTGCTTTGTCACCAATGTTAGCCATAATTACAGCTGTATTTCCAATCCAACAATCTTCGCCAATAGATATTTTTTTATATTCACCACCTTGTTGCTGGATTGGAACATTTATATCTGAAAAGTCATGTTGATTTTTACCGCTCAAAATATGAACACCACTTGCAATAAGTGTGTTTTTACCAATAATCGATTTACCAATATTACATTGTGGACCAATGTATACGTTATCATTAATTTCGGTATCAGGATCTGAAAACAAAGTGCCAAAGTAAATAACACCATTATTACTACAATGTGTCATTGTTCTATTAAAAAATGAATTTCTAAAGTAACTCCCTGTCTTACCTGGAAATATACTGATGAATTGTGAAATACCAATGAACATAGATTTTTTAAGTGTTCTTGGAGTAACCCATAGTAGTGCGATAAATGGAAATGCAGCGAGCAAAAAAATAAATTGGAATATTGGTTTTAATAAATTAGTCATATTATTTAGCTATATTAAGTGAAGAGAGCAGGGGGTTTCTTGGGCCAATGTAAGAATTTGCGATAATGAGGTCATCAATAAAAATGGTTAGGTCTTTATGTGCTTTTTTTCCCCCTCCATGGTACACATTTAACCATACACTTTCTAATCCGATATTGGGGTGATCTGAAAAACGAATTGATGTATTACTATAAACCAATTTTCCGTTTACCCATGCGTTTAATTGACCATTTTTCTCATTAGGGGTATTTAACTGTATGTATTGCTCTATTGAGTACCATGTGTTCTTATCAAGTAAACTCTCATTATTCAGGTTCCAATAGGCGACATCGCCATAAGTTTTTGTCATGTCAGCGTGGTATAGATAATTACCTATAGGTGTTGAATTTGGTAATACATTGCTAGAACTTAATGTAGAATTCATAAACATGCGTGCAGACCAGCCATTACTGCCATCAGACTTTCTCCCACCCCAACCAGCTGCACGTGTTGTTTTTTGGTATGTGCCAGCAAATCCAGGCAATTTACCTGAAGTATTTATTTGCCATGAATCACCTAAACGTAAATAATACCTAAAATATGCCTTTTCCAAATTTTCAGGGAGTAGATATTTAGCGCCGATCCCAAAAACCTCTCCTTTTTTTATTGTTATTTCTAAAGCCTTCCCTGATAAAGGAGAAAATCCTTCTTTAGTGTTACTACTAGAAAGTTGATATTCACCCCTAAAAGTATCTTCCCATTGATGAGACCAGTCATCATTTTCAAATGAGGTGAAAAGTATAATATCAGCGGATTTATTCACATCTTCATTGGGGGATATATGAGATGAAAATCCTTGTCTTACTGTATTTGAATTTTCAATAATACTTACAGCGAAAACTTCAAGTTCGATTGGTTTAAATATTTCATTAGCGAGCGTAAGCTTTAAAATTGCTTTAGTAATTGGCTGTTTAATTGAACTTATATCAAAACTTGTTAAAACAGGATGGCTGGCTTTTAAAATGGGTGATGCCCCTAAACATCTATACGTGGATTTGTTTAATATTGTATCGGCCTTAACGGGAAGTTCGAAAGAAGAAGTGCTTGTATGTACTTGCAGCGTGGGTTGATATTCGTAACTTTTATTTTCTTTTGATATAAAAGTCAGTGGTTTTTTTTTAGGGTTGGTTATTCTAAACCCTTGATTAGATAATGTACCTTCTTGCCAAAGTTTGACCAAGGATGTCACGTCTATTTCTACCAGAGCCAATTTTTTTCTTGCTGGGATAATGAGCGTTGAAAAGGGTATAGTTCCTTGTGGGGTAAAATCATTATCTAACCAGTCTCCCAATGTGTTCTTCCAAGGCTGACCGGCTCCCCTATTGTAGAAATCTCTAGTTGCTCCTTCAAAGCGCTTTTCCTTTTCCAAGCAAATACCTTCTGACCAAAAGTGATTTTCTGCCTCCGCTGTATTACAGATAATAAAAAGAAAGAAAAAGATTCGTTTCATATATTTTTAATTAACTCAATAAATCGGTAAAAATTTTAAATAACATGGCATTAACTACGATTAATACTAAAACAATATTATTAGTTAGCAGTTCTTTTTCTGTTTCATTAGTCCTTGGTGTGCTCCAAGTCACTTGAATATTACCAGCTATTGCGGTTATAACACCTAATAAAGAATAATAATTAACCATTAAAAAGTAGTAGGGGATAAAAAATATCGGGGAACTATGTGTATTCCTCGATTTTAATAGCCCAATTTGAGCAAGCCAGAGAAAAACAATCCCCAATAAGGTTATTATTTGAAAAGTTAAAATGTTCTCATAAGATAAAAATAACGAGCCGAAAGCAAAACAAACAATAAAAACAGGAATAAGCCAGCGAAGCAATTTGTGGGATATAACTTCGAAGCTAAAAAAGCCGAACTTAAAAGGGTTCATCACTTCTTTTACTTTCATTAAACCACGAAAACTTCGGTTTACTATTCGTTGTTTTCTTTTTGCTTCTTTTGAAAAATCTCCTGCGGTTTCTTCTAAGCAGTTAGCTTCATGATCAAATATACCTCTATATCCTTGAGCTACTATTTGTAGAGGGTTCACAAAGTCATTAATATCTTTAGCATCGAGCTCTATAAATAAATTTCGGCGAATGGCATAAATCGCACCATCACCTCCTACAACAGAATGTAATTTACTTTCTAGTGTTTTTAATTTCATTTCATAACGCCAGTATATGTCTTCACTAGCCGCTGCCGCACTTGTTTTTCCGTCAGTATATAAAGCGGCCCCAACAACATATCCAACAGTTTCATCTGCAAAATTTCTTACTAATTTCTTAATTGCATCAGGTTCATACATAGCATTTGCATCAGAAAATACGACGACGTCTGTAGTTAATTTTTCCATTGCCATATTAATTGCTGAGGTTTTACCTAAGCGACCTTCTTGCCTAATGAGAACAATACCTTGCGTTGCGTACTGCTGTGCAATTTCGTCCGTTCCGTCATCAGAGCCATCAGATACGATGATTATCTGTAATTTATCTTTAGGATAGTCAATGGCTAAACTATTCTCAATTTTTTCTTTAACAACATCGACTTCGTTATAACAAGATATAATTAATGCTACATCAGGAACAAGCATCTCATCCTGACGTGCAGATTTAGTTTTTAGTAATATACTAAGCAGTTGAAGTATTATGGGGTACCCTGCATATACATACAAAATAATAACAAGGGACAGTAATGTGATAGTGAGAATAAAAGAGGTCATATTTACCTAAATTTTTTTGAATATCTAAATGTAATTCGGTCAAAGAATGAGAGTGTTCGTCCTATAATGTAAAAATAATGCATTAAAGATGTTTTAACTATTGATTCTAGTTTTAAATCTTTGAATTTGTATATGGTTAAAGAAATAGTGATGATTATCATAGAAAATAAATAAAACATAACTCCTTCTAATAAACCGAAACTAACTATTTGTATGACACTTAATAATGACAGACATAAATGAAAAATAGTAACTAAAGCTATTTTTGATTTTAAAATAGTTTTAATTGTCTTGAAGTCTTCCCGTCCATGCCAGCGCTCTCTTTTTATGAATTGCATTATTGTCGTAGGGTAACCGTAATGGATAACCTTTAATGCAGGTATTGGATTTATTATTGCCCCAGCTTTGTTTGCTCTCATACAAAAATCATGATCTTCTGCTGTTTTAAGTGTTTCATTGAAACCTGATATTTTATCAAATAACACTTTAGACGTTATTAAATGTCCTGAGTTAATATAGGCGTTAGAGGTGCTTATTGATAAAACATTAAACCAGTTTTTGTTAATTATGGTAGTCGTTTGAGGAGGTAAACATCTTGAACCAGTAATTAATAATGGTGATTCAGCAATTTGGTTAATGGTATTTTCTATATTATTTTGCCAGTCTTGAGTTAGTTCAACATCAGCATCTAAAAAAACTAATATATTACCTTTTGACTTACTTACACCGAGGTTTCTTACGGCTGCAATTGTACCAGTAGGACAATTTATTACAGTGTCGTCAAACGATTGGGCGATTTCTACAGTCTTATCAGTAGAACCATTGTCTACAATAATGACTTCAAAGGGAAAGTTTGGTGCAAAATCATGGAGTTGCTGTAATGTGTTCCCAATGTAACTTTGTTCATTAAAAGCAGGAATAATAAAGGACAAGTAAGGAGTGAGTATCATCTAAATCTCATAAGTTGGACTATATTCGTAATTAACACTTTCTCATACAACATTTATATAGTACTTTTAGTACTTTGCTGAAATTGTAAAAGTTTTAATAAAAACTAACAACGTCATAATCCTGAGCGTGTAATTTGTGCTCATTAATGTTAAATCGAACTTCCAAGTTCTTCAAAGATAAATAGATTATTACTAATGTTCATGTGAGCAAATACTGCCAATAATAGTGCTATATGTCAATTAAAAAGCGAGATAAAGTCTGTGACTTTCGAAAGTAACAAATTAGATATCGAATTTAAAAAATTAAATTCAAATGATATTGATCAAATCGAAAAAGATTGGCTAATTTTACAATCAAATTCAAACTGTCATTTCTTTTTGACTTGGGATTGGTTTGGCGCTTGGTTAAGACAAGTAACAGGGTCCTTTTATCTATTAAGTGCATCCATTGAAGGGCACTTAGTCGCCTTAGCTGTCATCGTTGAGAATAAACGTAAAATAATGGGGTTATATCCAATAAAACAATGGTGGTTAAACAGGACCGGCAATGAAGAATATGATCAGTGCTGGATAGAATACAATGACTTTCTACTTGATAAAAAATATGAATCTGAGGTTCGAGCTTCATTAGTAACATTTCTTGCACAGCAAAATGGGTGGGATGAATTTATTCTTGGCATGACTTCTCCAAATGTTGAACAACAATTCGAACAGTTATCGAGTCAAAAATACTATTTAATTCAGGATTCTGGTTATCAAATCAATTTAACTGAGATAGTAAACTCATATCTAACCGACGTATTATCGAGAAACACTCGTCAAAAAATAAATCAGACTCAACGTTTACTTGAGAAACAAGGAGATGTAAAGTTTAATGTTTTAATTTTATTAAATGAAAAAATTGATTCATTGAGCTATATTATTAAATTTCACAGTAAAAGATGGGCGGGGACTCCAACCCCAAGCGGTTTTACAAACCCTATATTTTATCAAACCATTAATGAACAGGTTCAAAGTGATAAAATGGAGATAGCTAAGCTATCTTTAAATGAAGAGCCTATTGGTTATTTGATCAACTATTTATATAAGGAAAGAGTGTATTTTTACTTATCAGCATTAGATGGTAAATTTAGTGGGAAAATAAAGTTAGGAATGTATTTACACGTTTTAGCTGTAGAGTACTACAGAAAACGGGGAAGCATAGTCTACGATTTTTTGGCTGGAAAATCTTTATATAAACAATCCTTAAGTCACCAATCTTACCTACAAAATATGTGTTGTTACGTAAAAGACAACCCTATATTAATTGTAGAAAATTTGGGAAGAAAATTAAAGAAGAAAATTAAAGAAGAAAATTAAAGAAGAAAATATAAGGAACACAAATTAGAGTAATTGTTTAAATAATTTCGGTACATATTTCCAGTGTGACAATGATACCAGAGGTTTAACCTCTTCAATATCAACAGCTCCAAATCATTGAGGCTGTTGCACTGAAGAAAAAAGAATTTCATTTGTTTTTAAACTAAAGATCTTTTTACGTTATGACTCAATAGACGCTTTTATTTCTTTTGCTGTATCAAGTAAAATAAGGTTTGAAGGGGATAGTTTTAAAGCTTTTTCTACATAATTTAACGCTTGCTTGTGTTTACCTTGTTCGTGTAGAAGCCATGCTAGGTTATTTAACACAATGATATTATCTTCAAGCTTTTCGCTCAGTATGTATAAATGTTCTATAGCTCTATTTTTGTTTGTGCTACTCAATGCATCGGCAAGTATTAGTCGTGACTGCGAATCGCTACCATACTCAGAAACCCTTTTTTCTAAAAAAGTTACCCCCTCAATTTTTCTATTTAAATTGATAAAAGTTGAGTATGTCAGTCTTGCAAATACACCATTTGGTTCTTTTTCGTAACTTGTTATCAATAAAGGTAGGGCTTCCTTATAATTTGCAAGTTGAAATTGAATTCGTGCATTATATGGGGCTAATAAATCTTTTGAAATACCGGCTTCGTTTAATTTATTGTATAGTAAAACTGCTTCATTTGTCCGTATTGCAAGTACCTGAAAATTTAACTCAAGCAAGTCCAACTTTAAGGAATAAGCGTTGTTTCCTTTATAAGTACCAATTTCTAGTAACGCTATTTCATAAGATTTATTTAATTCTAATATTGATAACTTACGTATTAATGCTTTTTCACTTGAAGGTGCTAATTTTTGCCAATTTTTAATCGCTTGCAAAGCATTTTCTTGCTCACTAAGACCAATATAGGCAGAACTTTTCAAATCTTCAATTTGAACTATATTAATTGGGCTTTTAAATGTCTTGAGGATTAAAAGCGCATCAGAAAACTGGTTTTCTGTAATGTGTATTTTAGCCAATAAAAGTTTTATTCTAGGGTCTTTTTCGGTTTGAGATACTATTAACTTAATCGCGTTTGAAGTGTTACCTAAAGATTTTTCTGAGAGATATAGGCCGAGCAATGCAGGTAAATAACTTGGATATTTGTAAATAATAGCATTGAATGATTTCGAAGATTTTTCGAAATTTTGTTGCTGAAATGCAGTAACACCAAAATACATGTTTGCTTTAATATTATCAGGTTCAAGATCGAGTATTTGGGTATAAATATTTTCAGCACTTTTATTGTTTTGTTTTTTTATTTCAATATAAGCCAGCATGTTTAAAAAAACAGTGTCGTCAGGCTTGTCTTTAAGCCAACCTTGTATTTTAGCTTGGCCTTCATCAGCTCTTCCTGTGCTTTGTAAAGATGAAATCAGCATTATTTTTGCGGTGTAACTATCATTATCAACTTTTATCGCTTTGTATAAATAATCCATCCCAGAAATATCTTGTGCAGAAAGTTTCAATACACCGATTTTGCTAAGTAGGTGAGCGTTGTCAAGATCATCAGGGCTTTTAACTTTGTCTAATAATTTACTGGCTTTATCAAGCTGATTATTTTGTAAAAGGTTAATGCTTGCTGTAGTAATTAAATTAAAATCGTCGTCAGAGATTATAGCTATGTTTGATAGTTGCTCAGCAGATTCATTGACGAAACCGAGTTTTAAATTAGTTGCCGCAATGACCTTTTGAACTGGATGGGTAGTAGGTAACTTTTTAGATATTGGAGTTAAATACGATCTCGCTTGTTCATACATACCAAGCTGATATGAAGACAATCCAGCAATTATATTATTTATGTCTGAATTTAACCCTGCTGAAATTGCTTTAGCTGAATGCCATTTCGCAAGCTCAAAGTCGCTATTATTGATTGCAACTTGTGCCGCTAATTGGTGTGAGTATCCGTGAGTAGGGAATTGTGCTAACAGCTCATCTATATATGGTTTAGCATCAATAAAATTACGGATTTCTATCAAATTTTGAGCTATTAAAACTTTTAGCACGGTATTATTGGGTCTTAAGCCATAAGCTACTGTATATGCTTCTGCAGCTAACGTATACTTCTTATCTCTTGAGAAAAGGTGAGCTAATAGTTCTATGCCCTCCACAAGTATAAAGTCAGGTGTAAGTGGAGAGGAAAAATTATTTAGTATTGAAATGATATCATGCTTACTAGCCAGTAAAAGTAAACTTAAAAACCTAGCCTCTTGAACTGATAACTTTTCAGTTTTAATTTCTTCTGACAAAACTTTAAATTCATCTAAATCAGCTAGTTTTAAGGCTGAATATGCCGCATGCAATTTTGCACTTTCGGTAAGGTTTTTCTGCTCTTTATGAAGCTCAAGAACCAAGATTTCATTTTCTGTTTCGTTAAGAGCTCTATAATAGTCTGCAATATAATTGTTAGAGTTTACTGAAAGGCTTAACGCTCGTTCTATCTCTTTTTTAGCAGATAAAAAATCACCTGTCTCTAAATATGATTTTCCTAGTAGAAACCTTGCATCTACGGAGTTTCTATTTTGCCGCAATGCACTTTTTAAGTGGATTATAGCTGTCGCATTATTTCCTGTTGCTAGCGCTTCATTGGCTTGATTGATTAATTGTTCAAAAGAAGTTTGTTTACTACAAGAGCTAATAAATAAGAGTGCAGTGAAAGTAATTATAACTTTAAGCATATTGTTATCCTTAATTAATATCCATTTATGTTAATCCATAATGTACAAATTAAGAAGTACTTACTTATAATATATTATATAGAACATAAAAAAGGCAGCTAATTAGCTGCCTTGAATTTTAAATTGTATTTATGTGCTTATGCTTTACGGCGACGTGAAGCACCAAAAGCAAGTAAACCAAAACCTAAAAGAGCAATAGCTGAAGGCTCTGAAACAGCATTCACTGAACCATCTAAAGTAGATTGACGAACAGCGCTCCATTGATCATCATCACCTTGTACTAGTAAAAGAGAATCTAATGTCGGAACTGGTGGATTAACATTTGTATCTATTAGCATACTATAACCACCTTTCGTATCTATGATGTCATAAACATCTTGAAAAGTTCCATTTTCAGTGGCGCCCGCGTATAAAAATCCTTGAGCAGCGTAGGTAAGATTAATTGATATATCAAGATTAGCTGCTTGTAATGAAGAACCAACAATTTCACCTGAAAAACCTAAGAAATCATTACCGGCATCATTAGCATCTCTAAAGTAAACTTCGAAAAAACCACCTGTATAGCTTGGGCCGCCAGCACTTAATGTACCTGACATATGAAATTGAGTATCTAAACCCCAAGTAGTCATAAACCCTTCACCATCTACTGTATCAAGAGACGGTGCTAATGGTGATAAAGTATCTAAATTTGTTTGACCAGACGTAGGGTGATTTAAAGTTACGTTTGCTAAACCATCTAGTGCTGTACCACTAACGCCATCAGTTACACCAGCTGCATTAAGCTCACTTACAATGTTAGTATCGTAAAAGTCACCAAATATACTGCCATTGCTGAAGTCATAGATTGACGTGCCTAATAGTTGGTTAAAACCAAACTCAGAAAAAGAACCCGTTTGAGCGTCAGCATCACCAGTACCATATGTATCTGTGGCACTTGCAATAACAGTAGCAATAATAGCGGCGTTGCCTGGGTCGTCACAAAAAGCAGCACTAGCAAATGTTTCCAAACATGTAGGTGCATCAACGTCATAGCCGTTATTGCCCACGTTTAACTGAAAGTAACCTGCATTTGCCACACTTCCAACAGAGGCTAATGCTACAGCGCATAAAAGTTTATTTAATTTATTCATGTTATATCCTATAAGGTTTTGATAACTGTAATCAGTTAAACTAGATTCTATTAGTTACAATGCAGATGATGTGCCATAGTTGTAATCTATTGATTCTATTGATTTTTATCGTGCAGCCTCTCGCAAAAAATAAAGTATTGTAAAAAAAACTGACATCTGAAACTTGAATGTTATCATTGCCAAATTACTTTGCTACAACTCTTTTTGCAATATTAAACATTATTCTCGGCATTAACCCTGCATTACCAAACGGGCGCCATGTCTTCTTGAATTTATTTCGGTAAGCATCAAAGTGAAGCCCGTAAGGGGCTGCTATTATTTCGCCACGACCTAATAATATTTTAAGCGCATAAGTTTCTGCAATGCCCGCACAAAGGTTAACTGCCATAGGTGTGGAAGGGCCACGCTTTTCTTTAAAGCTCACTCTGCTTTCATCCACTAGATAAGGGCGTTGTAACATAGCAGGAGATAAACCGATCAAAAACTGAATAAGTTGATCGTCTTCCGTGTCTTTATCTTCAAAACGAAAATACTCTTCATAGGTCATTTTTCCTGGCATGAAGCATAAAAAAGCAGCTCCCATGCCAAGTGGTGCTGCTGTTATTACGGGAATGTTTTTTTCATAACACTTTTTAAACACTGTTTTTCTAGCTTCTAAAGCAAAAAAATCTAAAGCGTCAACATATAAGTCTACGCC
>Ga0105355_10000312_pt1 | contig 44220 bp, 34 predicted proteins | sample GOMGulsemesocosm_2_FD_83508 | JGI IMG/M metagenome (GOLD analysis project Ga0105355, IMG submission 83508) | Methane-oxidizing microbial communities from mesocosms in the Gulf of Mexico - GOM9C Gulf of Mexico | ecosystem: Environmental > Aquatic > Marine > Cold seeps | place: Gulf of Mexico...
CCAACTTTAAAGGCTGGGTTAACGGAAAAATGAAAGGTGTGGCAACGAAATATTTATCTAATTATCTTGCGTGGTTCAGGGAAAGTAACGCAAAGTTAGATAAACAACAAATATTAGTGGCGGCTTACGGGTGACAACAGTATTTTGGAACAGCGCCTAATTAATATGATGCACTGTATATAAACACGGCCTGTGATGGCACGTGCTATTTATTTTGCCAATGTGGGTTTAAATTAAGCGAGTCGTGGTAATTGACCAGCGATAAGGAACTGGTCAATCGTAAACGATGTCGGTTGGTAGCCATGGGCAATAAAAGATATTTTGGCGGCGGTGGTATGGCAGATCCAATTGACATTGTTTTGCGGCTTTCTTGAGATAATAATGCTTGGCTCGGTTAGGGCGACATTAATGCCCTGCTCACGCGTTGCCCTTGCCGAATAGAATCGCAGTGCCTTAGCACCATGATGTTGTACCAAGGTTTTTCCGATACGTTGTGTGAAGCTATATTGATCACCACAAATTAATTGACGCGCAATATTGGGCGTATCAATAGTGGTTAAATCAGCGAGCGCCATGGTCGCAACGTCGACATTAAATGACATGTGTTCTGACGTCACTGCCTTGTGATAAGCAATAGTTATATCATTAAGAAAAACAAAGCGATAGTAGGCACATTCGGCTAGTGCGGTGGGCAGTTCTTCACTGGCATAAAAATAACTGGGCATGGTGATATCACCAAAGCGCGAGCCATATTTAAGCGGTGGATAGCGAAACGGGGTAGAAATCAGGTAATGCAGCGTCTGCGTGCCCTGGCGATAGCGCGGTTTAACCTCATCGAGCAGTTGCTCCAATAAGCTTTGCTCGTCCAAATCATCAACGAGCCCAGTGGTTGCCGCATATTCCTGTGTCTCAACGATGCGAAACACGCTGCCACTGTACGCACTAAGCTCACCCATTTCCTGTAACGCTTGTTCGATCATACCTTACCGCGCATCGCATCTAAATATTGATTGGCTCTAAATAACCCATCAATACTTAAACACAACAACGCTGGCGTGCCGTTTAACGCCTTATTGTCGGTATGAAACCAATGATTCATAAAGGCGTTATCACCACCAGCAATGGCAAACAGAGAGCGATAGAGTCGAATGAAGTGAAGCTGCAACTCCCCTGCTTTTGAATCAGGTGCAAAACCTTTATTAACATTGCGTGATAACGTCGAGGCATTTACCCCTAGAATCTTGCCTCGTTGTACATTCGTTACATTAAGAATTTGACAGGCGTTATTGAATGCTTTCATCAATACTGCGCTTGGCTCTGGCTTGCTTAGCGTGTTCATCTCATGATCTCATCGACTGGTGATAGCATTATTTTAACACGGATTGTTGCAAATGCAATTGTTAGGCGGGTTATGGTGCATTTTGATGACCCCTTTCACGATAATACAGCGACTATATTTATTCGACACTTAAGATGCACGGGCACCAATATATCAATTAAGCTAGCATGAAGCACCATCGAGGCTTACAAATAGATTGGGGGTCGTTGTGCCCTCATCGTTAGACCAGCCAAGCGCCTCATAACTGATAATCACTTCATTAGAAGAATTTAATCGCCGGTAAGGCAACATGACTTGCCAGCTTATGACGTCAAACCGTAATGACTGCGTCTGTGTTACTTCACCTGTAAGCACATTGGTGTGGCGGCGCATGTAGCGATATCCCGTGAGCTCAAATTGATTGGTTGGATAAGCGGCCACCGAATCCTCTGGATTTAAACCACCTTTTGGCACCCGAATATCCAACGAATTATCGGCTAACACACCTGACTTAAGTTCGGTTATATAGGTATTGCCGCCGCAGGCCCACGCTACCCATTGGGCTTGGATGACTTCTGGCTGCTCGCTTATTCGGCTATCTTAACGTAGGGTTTGGCTAACCAAACCAAGCCAGCCGCAATCAGTACAATGATGATGATGACGATGACGCTGGTGGCAAACCATTTAAGCAGTGTTATCATGATTTGATGACACGCGTTTGGTCATTAAATTGGGTTATTTGTAACTGCTCACCCGCTGGGCCGGTTAAGTAAATCACCTTAGCCCAACGTTCGGTATTGATTGGTTCAAAAGTAATGTTAAAGCCGGTTAAATGACTGATAGTGGCAAAGGCTTGCTCGACATCAAGCACTGAGACTTGCAATATTAGCTGACCAACTTGCGCCTCACGATTACCCCGTTGCAGGAAAAAGTGACAACCACCGTTTTCAAAGAGACACAGAGTGTCGTTAACCTCCACCATGGAAAAAACCAATGCCTGATAAAAAGCCTGCGATAGCTGATAATCAATGCTGGGAATAAAGACTCTGATCTCGTCAACTTGCATAATCCCTCCCTTCGTCGGTAAGCGCTATTGACCGTCGTTATCAATACTAAGCGGTAATGTAGGCTAAAATATCGACCACTTGCTCGGCATTGGTTGCCCAGCCCATCGCAGCCGCATCGACCTCTTTTAGCGGATGAACAATATCTTCACTGTGTAGCGTAATGTATGGTTTGCCCAGTGCTGCACAATAACCGGCATCAAATGCGGCATTCCATTGTTTATATTTATCACCGAAGCGAATGATCGCCAAATCGCTTGCACCAATGAGGGTCTTGGTACGAATCGCATTAACCTTCGATGATTTATGATCCCGCCAATAACTATTAGGTTCATCACCCAGCACGTCACCCGCAGCGTCACTACGCGCGTGATCGGTGACTGCTGATGTAAATGTGATGGTCAAATTTCGCGCCAGGGCGCCGTTAATAATTTGCTCGCGCCAATCGGAGTGAATTTCCCCTGATAAGTACACTTTAAACGCTTTTGTCATGCTACATTCCTTTTTAATTATTGTGTGTCCAATTTGGTATTTGGCGCTGCTAATAGTACTAGCGCTAGACACTCTCTCGATCGCTAAATGTGTCGATGAATTGAGCGGCAGGCATCGGCCTTCCAGTGAAATATCCTTGCACAAAATCGCACTGCGCCTGCTGAAGGTATTCAAGTTGCGCTGAATTTTCAACCCCTTCTGCCAGTACTTGCAGCCCCAAAGAGTGGCCCATTTGAATGATCGCCGTGGCAATCGCTTTGCTATCTGCATCATTCTCAAGATCGGTGATAAAACAGCGATCAATCTTTACTTTCTGAATCGGGAAGCGCTTAAGGTAACTTAACGATGAATATCCCGTGCCAAAATCATCAATCGATAACTTAAAGCCTGCGTCATGCAACGCCTGCATCGTAACTATCGCCTTATCAACATTATCCATCACAGCACCTTCGGTTATTTCTAATTCAACGTGCGCACTAGAAACACCATGACGCTCAAGGATGAGTAAAGTTTGTTGGAGGAAGTTTTTTCGCCTAAACTGCACGGGTGAGATGTTAACAGCCACCCTCATCGGTGGGATCCCTGCCTGCGTAAATGCTTTTATCTGACGACACGCTTGTGACAATACCCAGTCGCCCAATTCATTGATGAGGCCGCTTTGCTCAGCTACCGGAATGAACTTATCCGGTGGGATCATGCCTTTGTCAGGATGATGCCATCTAATTAACGCCTCTGCCCCAACCAGCTTGTTACTATCGATATGAAATAGCGGTTGGTAGTAGAGTTCGAAGTCATCTCGCGTTAGTGACTCTGCTAAGTCAGATTGTATTTGCTTGTTCTGTTGCAGTTTAAGGTTCATTTCGTTGACAAAGAAGCGGGTGATGTTGCGGCCATCCTCTTTGGCTTGGTACATCGCAATATCCGCATTACGTAACAGCTCTTCACTATTAGTTGCATCGTCTGGATAAATTGTAATACCGATACTGGTGCCAATCGTAATGTCTTGATTGTTGATGGTCATCGGTGTCAAAAAGAGTTTGTTTAAGCGCTGGGCAAAAACCAACGCGCCTTCGATATTTTCAATGTTGTTGATAATAAATGCGAACTCGTCGCCACCTAAGCGTGCAACGGTATCTGTTTTTCGATCTGCTGTTGAAATCCTCAAAGCAACTTGCTTGAGTAACTCATCACCCACTTCATGTCCTTGGGTATCATTAATGATCTTAAAGTTATCGAGATCCATGAAAAATACCGCGAACTTTCTGTTATTTCGTTTCGCTAGTGCGATTGCTTGGAGCAACCTATCTTGAAATAACAACCGGTTAGGTAAATTTGTTAGCGGATCGTGTAGCGCCAAATGCTTTAGTTGTTGCTCAGCTAACTGGCGTTCCTTAATCTGTAGCTTAAGGTCAAAGTTGTTTTTGTTTAATGCCAGCGTCGCGCGATTAAAATGATAGGCCAATAAGCCAAATTCATCACCGCGGCTCTCGTCAAGTATGCTGGCCGGCGTATCGCCTGCCACGGGCACCTGCAATTGATTGACCATTTGATACATTGGTGCAATCAAATTACGTCTAAAATATATAAAGCCAATGCCAGTAACAATTAACATGATGGTGATAATTAGGAGTAATATCTGATCGGATATTTTTTCCGCACTGTCGATTACTAATCGCTGCGGCGTAACCACAATAATTTTCCACATTGTTTCTGGGATTAAAAAGATCGATACGATCACAGGTTCATTGAGCAATAAATCACGCGGGCTGTTAATCGAGGTTATGTTGTCATACGGGTATTGCATACTCTTTTGTAACACCAGCATATTTGCTGTTATTAACGTCGCCTCGCTAACTGATATTTGGTTGCTCTGTCGCGCGATTTCTGCTGCCATTTTAGGATTGTTTTCGGTGGCTAGATTCGCTAGCGCCAAATTAATTGAAATTAAGACATCGGCTACTGGTTTAAAGCTTGCATTATTGTTAGCCAGCTCTGTGACGCCAATATACTCTTCGATTAACGGGTTCTCTTTGCTGATTATTTTGGTTAGATTATCATCTGGAAATGACAAAAAATTATTATTTCGGTCAACTGCATAAGCATAGCCACCAAGCTTACTACTACCATCACGCAGGATATGCTTTAAGTTTTTTAATCTGATATCAACGGTCGCATTACCCGTAAATTTATTTAGCTCAAACATCGCCACAGTGCACGTCACCATCGGTTCCAGCGTGAATGGATCCATATAGGATTTTGACCAAATACATGTCCCCGGTTCGCTGTAACGAGCTGGCACATACCATTCTTCCTGATGATAACCGGTGCCACCTGGTTGATTGTATTGGTCAAAGTATTGCAGCTCATCGCGGACATCTCGCCCCCAAAAAAAACTTCGCCGTTCAACACCAGGGGTAAATTGTTGTGGCTCTGGCCAGATGCCGCCACCAGCGATGATATCTTGGCCCCCCTGGATATTTAAGATTTGTGGGATAACACTAAGCATTATCGATGGATCTTTTGGCAGGCTTTGCGCCGTCGCCGCCAGTGTACGCGTTAAGGTTTCGGCAATACTTATTTGCCGAGACACCTCCGATACAATATGAGCGCCGGTCTCGTTAATTAACTCTTTGTTTTTATTGATCAGATAATCTTTGGCGATAAAATCAACAACAGTATAGGTTGCGGTAATCATCGCGATGAGAATGATCACTAAGCCAAGTGAAAACTTAACCAATATTTTATGTCTAAACCTAACCGCTGAGCGCATCATAGTCCCTGTAAATCAATACTAACTATTTAAATAATAGAGTTTAAATAGTCGAATATACTTTGCCTAAACTAGCTGATTTTATAATACTGCGCAACTGTATTATGTTCCCGCGTGGCGACGCTTAAATAGTAATGCTGACATTGCTGAACACAAAACAGCGCGTTTTGCTGTTTAACATAAGTGAGCACTTGTTTTACGCGTCCATTAGTAATGCGTTATTTATTAGCCTATTCTTACTACTGTTAGACTAACTGATCAGTTTTAAGCATTTGATGATGCCCTTAACGCCTCAATACCATTCGTTTGAAAATGATGTTTAGATACATTGCGTCCTAAGGAGCCATCACTATTGAATTAGCACAAGCCATTTGTTGTTGTGACGGTAATGCCTTACGTTTGCTGTTGGCATCGGGCATCGATGTTAATCAGCCAATCGGTGATCTTTATCCGACATTGCCGCTCATTTTAGCCTGTCGTGAAAAACGACATAATGGCGAGAAGATTAATCGCATTGTCGGAATGTTATTAAATGCTGGCGCGGATCCAAGCTTAACCGACAAATTTGACCAAAGTGCACTTTATCACGCCGCGAGCAATGGCTTAGGGTTGGTGGTTAGGCGTTTTGAATCGTTAGGCTTTAATGTACTTTCACACTACTCCCTGCTCGACTTCCTCTATTGTTGGCCGCGTCACGCGTTAAAATGGCAAACAACCGGTTACCGACAGGTGCTCGACATCATGCTATCTCACGCCCCAGATTTGGAGACGCTAAGCGATGACAATAAACAAAACACCGCGCTGCACTTTGCCGCTAAAGAAGGCAATGAGTACGCGATTGATAAGTTACTTGCATCGGGCGCTAACCCGAATGCCACCAATAGCTATAACGCGCAGCCACTAGCCATCATTGCCAACTATGCTTGGCGTTCACAAACCCCGTGTTTTAACGGCATAAAAGCGCTAGTTGACGCCAATGCGCGGCTTGACAACTTAGATACCACGCCCAATGCACAAACGGCCTTAGGCTGGACAACCATTTATGGGGGTAATTCGTTGGCAGTTGTCGAGCTATTACTAAGCGCTGGTGCTAATCCTAACCAAGCCAATCATTTAGGCCAAATACCGTTAATGTTCGCGGCCAAAAACAATCGATGCGATTTAGTTGAGTTGTTATTATCCTGTGGCGCGGATCTGTCGATAACGGATAACAAAGGTAACAACGCACTGGACCACGCCAAAATATATAAGCGAGAAGCTGTGATGAGCCAGCTCACCCGTTGCAGGAAATGACCTGAGCGATTGGCGCTAACGACTATTGAATTATCTTTTGGTCGATATTAATCCTTTTTACGCGGCCATCTCTAAAAGAATCAATCACAATAAGGAGTTGCGAGATATACGCGTAATCCATTATTTCTATGTCATCGGCGTCGGTTTCCCATACCTGCAAGTTCAGAGTTTTAATTAACTCTTCTCTGGTGGAACTTCTAAGCATGCCATTGTTCACTCTAAATAAGCCGAAGTGTGGGTGAGTAATCGTCAAATCTGCGGCTGAAAATGACTCGTAATGCGGATGTTTACTGATAATTATGCCGAAGGAATTAATTTGTTGGTTTTGTGTGCCTATAATTAGGCCACTTTTTGAATAGATAAAATAGCCGTCTTTTTCTGCTTGCTCATTGTCCGGTTTACCAAATCCCTTTAAGCAGGTTAACGGATCACCAAGTGTGATGTTGTTAAGTGATCCTTGGTGTAAGTCTAAACTTAATTGTTGCTTAGTCGCTTTAGCCCAAGTATGCCCTGGATCTTGACCGAAACAATCGAATATACTCATAAATACTCTCGAGATGACCGCCCAAAATGAACAGTTGTTACTATAATTAGTATAGCGTAAAAATAACAAAGGATATTCATGTTCGACATTATTGGCGATATTCATGGTCACGCAGATGAACTAGTCGCACTATTACATCAATTGGGCTACGAGATGGTAGATGGTTGTTATCGTCACCCGCATCACCAAGTGATTTTTTTAGGTGATTTCATCGATCGTGGCCCCCAGCAACGCGCCACCTTAGCGATTGTGATGGCTATGGTCGATAAAGGGGCAGCGCTAAGTGTCATGGGCAACCATGAACTCAATGCCATTGCGTATCACACCTTAAAAGATGATGGCTGTGGCGAGTATTTACGACCGCACACCACGCAAAACTATCACCAACACCAAGCCTTTCTCACGGCTTATCCAGACCATCACGAACGCGCCGCCATTATTGAATGGTTTAAAACGCTGCCGTTGTGGCTTGAACGATCACAATGCCGGGTTATTCATGCGTGTTGGGATCAAAGCGCCATCGACTATGTGACAGAACAACTTGCAGGGGATCGATTAACACCCTCTTCGCTGGCCCAAGCATTAACCTATAAAACACCATTATTTAGCGCCATTGAACGACTGCTTAAAGGCGTTGAAATCGCACTGCCACACGGGCTGGTGTTTACCGATAATTACGCCATAGAACGAACTAGCGTTCGCGTTAAATGGTGGCTCAGTGGCGCAATCCCCTTAAGCCAAGCCATTGTAGAAAAAGGAGTCACCGACCATCTTGTGCAACCCATTGATGCAAATGCACTACCCGGCTATGCTAAAGGCGACAAACCACTCTTTATCGGTCATTACTGGCGTACCGGTCAACCTGCACTATTATTAAATAATCTTGCGTGCGTCGATTACTCGGTCGCTAGCAATGGTCGACTGACAGCCTATCGTTTTCAGGGCGAAGACATATTAAACAACAATCAGTTCTTTTGCGCGAATTCAATTAACTAATACCTCTTTAGCCAGCACCTGATTAACCAACACCTAATTAATCAACACCTAATTAATCAACAAAGACGGGAGTAAACATGTGGGATCAAGACCAATACATCAAGGCATGGAACTTTGCCTCAAAAGTACATAATACGCAGCATGTGCCCGGCACCGATATACCCTATATTAACCACATAGGCTTGGTGGCTATGGAAGTGATGGCGGCAGTGAGTCACACTAAGGTCGATAACCCAACGTTGGCGGTACAATGCGCGCTACTGCACGACACCATAGAAGACTGCGCGGTTACATTCGAGCAAATACAATCAATGTTCGGCCTGCAAGTTGCCGATGGCGTGCAGGCATTGTCCAAAAACAAAAACGTGGGTGACAAAGCGGCGCAAATGCACGACAGCCTACAACGGATTAAAACCCAATCGATTGAGATAGCGCTGGTGAAATTGGCCGATCGCACCACCAACTTGCAACCGCCCCCTCATCATTGGACTGCGGATAAATGCAATCGATATTGCAATGAGGCGCAATTAATTCTAAAGCAACTAAGCCATGCTAGTCCTTATTTAGCCAAGCGTTTGGCCGACAAAATAGCGAACTATCAACAATACTGTTAAGGCAGCTAATCTAAAGGAGGTAATATGGGGTCTAAAACGTCTTTCTCTAAACTAGCCAGAGCTAATATTGCCGTTGCACTTATTTCCTTGAGCTTAGTACTGCTGTTCATCCCCCTGTTGTTTTCATTGATTGACCCAACACGCGACATTGAGCTGATTGTCTTCACCACTATTGGTTGTGTCTTTAGCTACGGCCTAATATTGGCCACGTGCTTAAGCATTGCTAATTATCCGGGTAGCAAGCTGTTGGCTATTTTTATCAATTGGCGTTGGGTGCCAATATTACTCGGCACTAGTGCATTGTATGCCCTTGCTAGTAAACTCAGCCAAAAGGATTTACCAAACAGCATACCTTTTATCGCGCTGCTACTTTTTATGACCATGCTGCTCGCGCTTTATCTTGTTAGCAACGCGAGAGATAATTTGAACAAACGAGTCAACCAACAGGCTGATTCGGTCGCTGATGACACCGATAACTTACCTGACTTAGACCGCTTATTTAACCCTGAAACAAGCGACGCCACCACGCTGCTTCATATCAGTAAACTTGAAGATAACCGAGAGTTAAGCGGCCATCTGTTGGAGGAGTACTTAATAAATCAGGGATGTAGGTTTGAAATAATCTCGCAAGAAATCACTGGAGACAGTGTAATAAAGATAAATGATGGTGACCACGTCGCCTATGTGAAATCTCTTAACTTAAGTATCCGTCAGTTTCAGCAATATGCCCAAACAAAAAATATTGAACACCTTCCGCCGGATGCAATGCAGTGGGATATCTTAATCGCTGTTATAGACGACTCACCAACGCTACAAACGAAGATTGAGTTTGCCATCAAGGAGCTAGTCCAACATCACCAAACCAAGTTCGCTCGAATGTTTGATGTTTGTGAGTATCAACAATTGGGACGCCTTTGTGATTTTAATAAAGGGCTGGCCCAAGCGCCAAACCAAGTACGCTCTATTGGACATTACCGTGGGACCCTTGAAATCACCTTGGAGATATTTTTTCAAGATGGAAAAAACATCAATATGTATTTTTGTGAATCTATTTGGCGTAGCGCCAAAGGTATTTTGGGTAGCGAGTGCATGGCAATAAACGAAGATGCTACAGCATCAACGCCGGATGTTGAGCTGACTTACTTTTCATTACCCTACCCACAATGCCAGTTAATCGCGCTTAATGTGTTCGGCGAAGGCGTTGCGCCTAATATCCTTTACTTGACCTTTGTGCGGATTGAAAATGGCGAGTTAACCACTGATGAAACAACGTTAACCGCTGAACTTTGCGATAGCACCGTCGTATTTGGTAATGACACCGCACACCCTGGCAAGGTGATTTGTTTTGAACAATACTTAGCCAAGTATTGCATCAAGTATCTTACTTAAGGGAGGTAATATGCTGTTTTCATCTAAAAAGCTAAGTAACCGATTACAATTTAAGGCCGGTGATACCACCGCAACACTTGATGGCCAGTTGCTGGATCTTGCCAAGGTAACGCATTTCTTTAAACATGAATTTAGACAGTTCACCAATGGCGTTTATGAATATGACGAGCTTAAGCTGGTGCTACTCTTTGATAATAAAACATCAGCTATCGCCTTAAACATAATAACACTTACCGCGCGCTCCCATGATCAACCTTGCTTTACTTTACTCCATCAATTGAGCGATCAACTTGAGCCACTGATTGATTCCCATGCCGCCGCTAAGCTATTAGCGAACGGTAAACTGACCTTCCCATTAGATGATGAAACCCAGCAGCTAGAAATAAGTAATCAAACGCTAAGTCTGGTCGCTGGCAACCCAAGGCGCACCTTTACGGTAACATCGGTTAATATGGTGAGCAATGCTAGTCAGCCATACTTCATCTTTAATGGCACCAATGCCATGGGCGCCCAGAAACTCAGGTTAAGCCCTGCTGCCATCGCCAATATTAGCGTCTTGATGGACCAAATAATTGCGCTCAAGTTACTTCAAGAGGCACCGCCACGACCGCAATGGCAGCAAAAACTAACCAAGATCCTGCCCAAGGTAGGTATTCCAATAGTGTTATTACTTGCGCTAAACGGTTATTTTAAAATATTCACCAGTCCCGATTGGCTTGAGGGCATTTCAATATTATCAATGATAATGTCAAGCGTTTGGATAGCCGTGGTGCCGATGTATTGGGTTGTTCATAAAATCAATATCAAGCGAATCGATAAAGTCGATAGGCGTAAGTGATTTTCGGAATTTTGTTAAGCACATTACCTTTCCGGCGGGATATCATCACCTCAAAGGCACGAAATAACAGATAAATATCGCTGTGCTTTCTCCTTACTGCTGTCAATGTCGGCCAGCGTTAAAGACCGCATTACCTCGCTCATTGTCGTTATCTCACGAGTTATAGGTCGTTTGGTCACCGTTTTGATGTAACCTTTAGGCTAACCTAAACATCGGCTTATTATTGGCCTTGAAGATTAGGGAGTTTAACGGTGCGTATTGCTGCAATTTTTGGTCTAAATCAGATCGTCAGTCATGGTTTTGGCGTATTTTTGTTTGCCGCGTTGGTGCCACTAATGCGTGAATCTATCGCAATGACGAGTTGGCATCTGGCGGCAATTGGCGCGACCTCTCAGTTGTCCTATCTGGGCGGTGCGCTGCTACTTTCACTGTTTGGTCATCGTTTCAATACCACACATTTGATGCTTGGCACAGGGATCTTATCCACAAGTCTTATCTTTGTGATGTCTCAGCTACGCGATCCTTTGATCATCACGGCTGTATTGGCCATTCTCGGTGCAAGTGCTGCAATTAGCTGGGGAACTATTGTTGAGATCATCAGCCGCAACGCCGCATCACAACAATGTTCGACCTATCTGTCATGCGCGGCCAGCGGCACGGCATGGGGATATGGTATAAACGGTTTACTTATCTTACTCGTTGTCCCTTTGCTTGGTTGGCAAGGTAGTTGGCAGGTCGCGGCATTGATAGGCTGTGTTGTGCTCTGCCTGACATGGCGTTTATTAGCCAATATAAACAATCAAGATTCAATTCCCGAGGCACCAAACGCAACGATGATCCCCGCTTCAAGATTGTTGATAACTATTGTCAATGAACGTACTGCGCTCTTTACCTGTCTCATCTGTTTCTTGGTTGGCTTTTCAACCATGCCCTTTGCGAACTGGCTTAATACTTTCCTCGATGAATTAGGCGCACCGGCATCGACAGGCGGATACACATGGACCATTGTAGGGTTAAGCGGTATGGCGGCAGGTTTCATGGCTGGTCGGGTGGCCGATCGTATTGGGGCTCCTATCGCCTTGTTGATGATTTTTGCCTGTTTCTTGATTTGTTTATTGGTTTTTGTTTATGATCCGAGCCGCTTTGCGTTTATCGCGGGGATAGGCTATGGCTTGATGTATTTTCCTGTCTGGGGAATTTTGGCTGGCTGGCTCAGACAGCATTACTCGTCAACCGCGACCATGCAGATTAGTAGCATCGGCATGGTAACCTCTGGTTTAGGCGGCGCTTTTGGCAATGTGCTCGCTGGCTATATTCGCAATGTCACCGGTTCACTGACGCTGGTCTACATCATCGTCACAGCGAGTGTCTTGCTGCTTGTCTTGCTATCAATGCATATATTACGTTTAAATCACAGCGACAGTGGTGTGGCTTCAAATATCGATACATACACCCGCTAATGTCACTCACCTTGCACGGCCAAGTTCGCGCATGATGTCGCGCCAAGAAACAATGCCTACGGGTTTGTTCGCATTGTTGACCACAGGAATGCAAGATATCTTATGCTGATTAAATATATCAATCGCATCTTTTACCGTTGCCGTATCCTTTAACGATATCGGCTTGCGAGTCATTATTTGGTGCGCTTTTTTATTAAGTGAAGCCAAGTCTTTGGTCGTGGCAACAGCTGTATCGATGTTATGGCTGATGGATTTTAGCAAGTCGCGATCCGAAATCACACCGGAAAGTCTGGCTCCTTCCACCACCAACAAGTGATGAAAGTGGGTTTCCTCGAAGATAGCTTTAACCTTACTAAGTGGGTCGTCCATCTCCACAATGACTATATTACTACTCATCAACTTACTAATTTTCATTTTGGCTCCTTACGTGACATCGTCAATCTATAAAATTAACCATAACACGCCAAATCGATATTTTTTACCTATTACATCAATAGAGTACAAATTTCGTCCTTACGCTCAACTATTATCAACAAAGGATTGCTTGCTTTTGCCTTAGAATAATTATACTGTACAAAAATACAGTATAATTATTCTATCAGTTCAGGGGGCAATAATGAATAGCATCCTAACCCAGCTCTATGACAATCATCAGATTTGGCGAGGCAACAATCATGACACCTTGCTTGAGGTGCAGACAACAGGTTATCCCTCATTGGATGCTTATCTGTGTGGCGGCTTCCCTGATAATAGCGTGATTGAGCTGCAAAGCCTTAATGGTATTGGTGAGTTGCGCCTAATTATGCCCTATTTAGCTAAGAAAACGGCTGCCGAAAAAAGATTAATTTTTATCTCTCCCCCCAGCACATTGAGCAGCCAAATGTTGCACAGCAATCAGATTAACCCAGCACACATTGTGGTGTTAGCCGATGTCGCGACTAATGATGCGCTATGGAGCGCCGAGCAATGCCTTAAAAGTGGCTGCGTCGGGGTGGTGGTGTTGTGGCATCAGTTGTTTAGTTCGGCGCAGGTTAAACGCTTGAAACTCGCCGCGCAACAAGGACACGCTAGTCTGATTATTATTCGCCAAAAAAGCGCCTTATCGCTATCGCTTGCAGTGCCACTTTGTCTGTCGATTAGCCCCGACACACTAGGGCTGCGCATTGCCATTATCAAGCAACTCGGTCATTGGCCCAAGGCGCCTTTTACCCTAGATATGCGCCGAGATTGGCCAGATTTGGTCGAACAAGCACGGCCAACCAATGTGATCAGTCTTAATCAGCGTAAGGTAGGCTAGCTCATGTTGTGGCTTTATATACACTTACCTAGTCTTCAGCTCGATAACCTTTATCAGACTGGCGCGGATGATACGGCGATCATTGTGATTGATAGCAGTGCTAATCACATTGTGCAGCGCAATGACTGCGCCAGCGCACACGGCATTGAGATTGGCATGGGCCTTGGCACTGCCGCTGCGCTGTGCCCTAGGCTTAGCATTGTGCAATACCAGCAAGAGGTTGAACTGCAATTGCTTGAGCAATTAGCCCGGCGTTGCTACCAACATATTGCCGATATCGCCTTAATGCCGCCACAGGGGTTATGCCTGCGCATTAGCCCCATGCTAAAGCTTTATCAAGATGTCGAGCAGTGTTGGTTAACACTTAAGCCATTAGTTGAGCGACTGAGCCGGCATTATTTTCTTGCCTGCGCCTATTCACCACTGGCGGCGCAGTTATTGGCACATCAGCAAGCAATTGACTCATCAAATAAAGGCATGAGGCCATCACTTGAGACAAACAAGGCTAAGCTCAAGCAATTGCTAGCCCAGGTCGCTATTGCTACCACAACCTTAAGCCCAAGCGTTGTTAAGCAGCTAAGTCACTTAGGCATTGTTAACTTGGCTGACTTATTAGCGATTCCTCTAAAAGAGCTAGCGCAGCGTTTTGATATTGATGTAGTCAATACTATCGGTAAAATTAATGGCGAACTTAAAACCATGCTCGATTTTTATCGCCCTGAGCAACGCTTTTACCATACCATTGATTTGTCGTTTGAAATGCACACCACAGCGTTATTACTCAAGCCACTGCGTCATCTATTTACCTTATTGATGGAATACTTGCTGGCCTGTGAACTACTCGCCTGTGAACTTAGATTACAACTCATCTCTCGCCCAGCATTAGACAAAGATATCAACCAATGCATCACCATTGTCAGTGCTCAAGGGGAGCAACAATGCGATAAATTAATGGCGCTGGTGGCGTTGCAACTGGAGCGAGTTCGCTTAAGCGCGCCAGTCATTGCACTGCGCCTTGAGTCGGTGTTGCTCATTGATAAACAAACCGTCAGTGGTGAGTTGTTTTCACCCACGGTTCAAACCAGTAATCAGCTCAGTCCTAAGCAATTGGTGAGTCTGTTGCAAGCCAAACTTGGTCAAGGCAGTGTTCATGGTCTTAGCCTGCAAAACGATCATGCGCCTGAGGCGGCCAACCGTCAGCAATGTTTAGGTGCTGGTGCAACCGGCGCGGTTAAATCAAGCGCAAAGAGCCTTTTACGACCGAGCTATTTACTCGACCCACCGCAGCCCTATGGCGAGTCCGTCACCATAGTACATGGCCCTGAGCGCATTCAAACCCATTGGTGGCAACATGAACTGGCGCGCGATTATTACATCGCAAAAAACCAGCAGCAGCAATGGTGTTGGCTGTTTAAGCAAGCCAATGGTGATTGGTTTATTCACGGTTATTTCGGATAACGGAGTCCCAATTCTGATGAGCTACGCTGAACTTTATTGCCAAAGTAACTTCTCTTTTCTAACGGGGGCCTCGCACCCGCAGGAGCTGGTGATTCAGGCAAGCTTCTTTCAATATCAAGCCATTGCGATCACTGACGAGTGCTCGGTGGCAGGTGTCGTTCGCGCCTACGGGGCGATTAAAGAAAACAACTTAAGTGTCAAGCTGATTGTCGGCTCGTTATTTCGATACGACGGCTTGGAGGTAGTCTTGTTGTGCCCTAGCCTTAGTGCCTATCGTGAACTATGCCGTATTATCACCAATAGTCGCCGCCGCTCCCCCAAAGGTGAATATCAGCTATCGCAATGGGATTTAATGTCGATAAAACATTGTCTGTTTCTCTTTAAACCCTCAAACGATCATCAAAAGGATCAACACTGGCTTAGCTGGCTGGCTAAGTACCATAAAGACAGGCTCTATATCGCCTATCAACGTCATCTCAGTGCTGGGGATCATCACTATCAGCATCATTGCTATCAGCTTAGTAAGCAGTTTGACCTAGACATTGTGGCCTGTGGTGGTGTGTTAATGCATTCGCCCGGCCGCTTGGCGCTGCAACATACCCTAAGTGCCATTAAACGAGGCACTACTGTTGATAGCCTCGGCACCAGCGCGCTGTCAAATGCCGAGCGCGCATTAAGACCGCTCAATAAGCTGGTCAAAATTTATAACAGCCAGTGGCTGACTAATAGTCTGCGCGTCGCGGCATTGTGCAGCTTCGACTTAAGTGAGTTACGTTATCAATACCCTGATGAGGTATTACCTAGCAAATTCAGTGCGAGTGATTATTTGCGCCAGCTGGTGGAGCAAGGCATTGCCCTGCGCTTTGACGGCAAGGTTAGTCAGGAGATACGCGCCACCATCGAAAAAGAACTCGCTTTAATTAAAGAGCAGCAATACGAGTATTTCTTTTTAACCGTGTATGACATTGTGCAGTTTGCCAAACGCCAAGGCATTTTATACCAAGGGCGCGGCTCGGCGGCAAATTCCATTGTCTGTTATTGCTTGGAAATAACTTCGGTTGATCCACGCCAAATCTCGGTCTTGTTCGAACGTTTTATCTCAAAAGAGCGCAATGAACCACCAGATATTGATGTCGACTTTGAGCATCAGCGCCGCGAAGAAGTGTTTCAGTATATCTATCTCAAATATGGCCGTGAGCGTGCGGCGCTGGCCGCCACCGTGATTAGTTTTCGCCTAAAGAGTGCCCTGCGAGAAGTTGGTAAGGCCTTAGGGATTAATCAAACCCAACTCGATTTTGTGATTAAAAACCTCAATCGCCGCGACAAGGGTGATCCTTGGCAGGATCAGCTAAGCGAACTGGGACTTGACCAACAATCGCCCATTAGTCAGCAGTTAGTTGGCTTGGTCAATGAAATTCTCGGCTTTCCACGGCACTTATCACAACATGTCGGGGGTTTTATTATTTCACAAGGACCGCTCTATGAGTTGGTGCCCGTTGAGAATGCTGCGATGGATGATCGCACCGTGATCCAATGGGACAAGGACGACATTCAAACCCTTGGCTTACTTAAGGTCGATGTGCTGGCCCTTGGCATGCTGAGCGCGATAAAAAAAGCCTTTGCCTTGGTTGGTAAACATTACCAACACCATTACACCATTAGCGACATCACCAAAATGCAGGATGATCCTCAGGTTTACGCTCAAATCCAGGCGGCGGATACGGTTGGTGTGTTTCAAATTGAATCGCGCGCGCAAATGAGCATGCTGCCACGCCTTAAACCGCGTTGTTACTATGATTTGGTGATTCAAATTGCCATTGTACGCCCCGGCCCCATTCAGGGTGACATGGTGCACCCTTATTTAAAACGCCGCGATGGCACTGAAGCCATTAGCTATCCCTCGGTTGAGGTAAAATCGGTGCTTGAGCGCACACTGGGCGTGCCCATTTTTCAAGAGCAGGTGATTAAGCTGGCGATGGTGGCCGCGGGATTTAGCGGCGGCGAGGCAGATCAACTGCGCCGCGCCATGGCTAAATGGCAGCGCAACGGACAATTGACCCAATTTAGAGACAAATTGATCAATGGCATGCTCGAACGTGGCTACAGCGACGATTTTGCCCAGCGCATTTTTAAGCAAATTTGTGGCTTTGGTGAATACGGTTTTCCTGAGTCACATTCTGCCAGCTTTGCGGTGCTTGCCTATGTCTCGGCCTGGTTAAAACATTATTACCCGGCCCCTTTTTATTGTGCGCTGCTCAATAGTCATCCGATGGGCTTTTATTCGCCTTCACAGCTGGTGCAAGATGCTAGGCGCCATCAGGTTACCGTGTTAGGGGTTAACATTAATAACAGCTTGGTCGATCACCACCTAGTCCCTTCATCATCAGGTTATGCCATGCAACTGGGACTTCGATTGATTAAAGGGCTGTCTAAGCGGGCGATGGCGCTTATTGTTAACCAGCGGCCAACTCAAGGTTACCAACGGCTGTCACAAATTAAGGCGCTAAGTTTTGACTACCCAGACCTTAACCGTAAAGACCTTCAAGCGTTGGCCAGCAGTGGCGCGCTAAGTCCCTTTGGCGATAATCGCTATGTGCTACGTTGGTTAATGATGGACAGTGTTGATGAATTGCCACTCTTTAGAGACAATCAATCATCTGCTACATCACCGACACAATACCTAGTAAAGCCTAGCGCCGTTGATGATTTAGTACAAGATTATCAGTCGCTGGGTCTTAGCCTAAGCCACCACCCTGTTGCATTATTACGCCAGGCGGGGAAGCTGGGCCGCTACACTCCCGCCAATCAACTCCACCAGATAAAACACAAGAGTGTGGTGACTGTGATTGGGGTGGTTAGTGGCAGACAAAGTCCTGGTACAGCGGGTGGCGTGACCTTTGTTACCCTGGAGGATGATACAGGCCACAGCAACATTATCGTATGGCAAGCCACCGCAAGAGCACAAAAAAGTGCTTTCTTGCGGGCAAAAATTCTTAAAATTAGTGGCATCTTCGAACGTGAAGGCGATGTGTGCCATGTTATCGCCGGCAAGCTAACCGACTTGTCGCATTTATTAAGCCAATTTAGTACTAAATCAAGAGACTTTCACTAGCCCTAGCTTCCTATTTTTTCACGCAACGAAGATGACGTTGACACCCATAGCGTTAGCAGGCAGATGATCACCACCAATGGTATGCCAATGGCAATCAGGGTCAACCAACCTTGCGTAAATAGCACGCTACCCGCTAACAATGAAGCCATCGCCTGAATCACAAAAATGGTTAAATCATTAACCGATTGCACTTTTAACCGCTCATTCTGCTGATATGATTTGGGCAGCGACAAGGTGCCACACAAAAATAGAAAATTCCAACCAATACCCAGCAAGACCATCGCCCACCAATAATGCATCATCTCTTTGCCACTAAGTGCAAAGAAGATAACGGCGAGATAACACAAACAGCCAAGCCACATCATTTTTAAAACGCCAAGCCAACGGAGCAACAGCGCAGAGAAGAGCGAAGGAATATACATTGCCATGATATGACTCTGCACCACCCATTTAGTGGTGTCCAAATCATAATGTTCAATCATGTGCATGCTCAGCGGCGTTGCAGTCATCACATAGCTCATTAATCCATAGGCCACAGCGCCACAGCCTAAGGCAATAACAAAGATAGGCTGTTTAATAATAGATGAGAGTGGCCGAATCGCTACTTCTTGTTTTTGCTCTTGAATATCTGTTGGCTCTAAGAATGAGACAGCAACCATTGCCATGACTAAAAATAATCCTAACCCCAAGAATGAACCAGCGAAACCATGAGGTGCCTCGATCCAGTCTTTACCAGCGACCGCGAGCTCGGGTCCCAAAATAGCGGCAAAGATCCCGCCTACCATCAAGATAGACAGGGCCTTGGCCGAGTCACCCAGATCATCAAGGCTATCGAGCGCACTAAAGCGCATCTGTGCCACAAATGCCATGCTTAGCCCCAGCAAAAATGAGCCGACCACCAACAAGCTAAATAACCCGGTGAGCGCTGCGCTCATGGCCACTAGCGCGCCAATCACCGCTATCGACAAACCGCAAAGTAGGCTTAAGCGGCGCCCTAAACGGCGAGTCAAAAGCGAGGCTGGCAACACCGCCAGCGCAACACCGACAATGAGCACCGAGATTGGTAACGTCGCCATCTCAGGTGTGGGCGCCAATTTTGTACCCAAAATGCCACCGGCAAAGACCATTAATGAGGTTGCTGTCATCGCCAGTGGCTGGGCGATGAATAATAACCACACATTCTTAGGCAATGAAAAGAGACGAAAACCTACCGCCGCACAGAGTAACAAAAGAAGCAACGCAGCGACTAACACTAAAGACATCATCAACCCTATTTAGCACATATCATTTAATCAATGTTAGAGAGTATCCCTTTGTTTTGATTGAGGCAAACTAAAGCCATTGGCTCTGTTGTAAAAAAGTGTTGCCACTTGACCCGCAAGACGCCGTAAACCCATCCTTGGAGGCTCTGGAACAGCATCTCTGCTGCTCACACTTTTTATCAAATGTCAACACTTTCAATTAATTAGCTGCACAACAATAATTAACGTGCACAGAGTCAAAGCCATTGATTGAGGCCAAATGTTGCAAGTGACATAAAAATGTAACTTCCAGGTAATATGCTTCGCGCATACTTATTCATTAAAGGACTGGCATGCGAACTTCTACCTTTACCAGAGTCTTAGCAGTATCACTAATCTTCGCGAGCATTATTTTAGCCTTAACCTTAGTTTGGTCCAGTGCTCAGTTTACCCGACTAAATCAACAAACATCGACCTATATCGCGCTCAAGAACACTATCACTATCGAGCTAGCTAATGATATTCAAACCTATTTGATTGCAGGTAATGTTGACGCACTCAATCGCGCGCTACGAACGATTGAACGGATTGAGCAACATCAATTGAAAATGCTTTCCCCATCACTTAAGCAGCAAATCACTCCACAACTACGTCAATTAGCACAGGGAATCGATACCAAGTATCGCGCGCTAGGAAAACTGGCTGGCAACAGCAATGCACTGATTGACAATTCAATTCGTCAAATGTCTGGCTCCGCACATTCCTTGATCCGATATGCCCAAAAGGCATCGCCAGCGCAAAAAGGTCTCGCCGCTCAATTTATCACACTAGGCAATGACTACAGTGAGCAACTCATTTCCTTAAGTCAGGAGACTAGCGCTTTGACCACCAGTTATACCCAGGAGAGTCAAAATAGTGTAAATCGCACGATTAGTAATTTACAAAAACTTGCACTGTCATTACAGGCCATGCCAGCCCTGGGTATTTACGCCCCCATCGACGAAGATGAACTAAGCAGCGATGAGCAACTGCCACAAGAATTACTTAGCGAAATTAGCGCAGAGCTAACCAGTTGGTCCAACCGATTCACCAGAGACGTTAATAACACGCTCACCCAGCTAAAAAATGTTAAAACGGGAACAGCTCAATTACAGACAGAAATTTCACAATTATCAACATCTGTATTAGCTGCAGAACGTCGTTTAGGCCAACATAAAAATGACACTGAAAATATTGTACTGATGGTTTTATCAAGCGCGATAGGCAGTCTATTTTTGCTGGCAATATTTGTCTATATAGCGCAGCGACAACAAGTGCTCAAGCCTCTGATTAAACTACGTGATGGCTTTGAACGCCTAATTGAAACCAAAGAGCTATGCACCATAGAGCAGCTAAACCCTAATACCGAAGTTGGGGAGATCGCCAACTATTTTAATTTGCTGATCATCGAGCAACACCGCGAGCATCAAAGTAAAATGAAGACCTTAGAGGTGATCAATGCCTTTATGCAGGAAATGAGCGAGCATCTCGTCAATATCAGTGGCCATGCTAATCAAACGGCACAACAAGTTGAGCATAATCAACGCCTTTTAATTGATATCAAAGCCCTGGGCAACAATGTTAATGAAATTAATACTCAGGTTGCAGGTAACGCAACAAGCACATTTTGTGCCATGGATCAAAGCCAACGATTTGTCACCGCTATGGCCGACGCAAGCGCCAATACACAGCAACGGGTTAAGCAAGGGGTCGATAGTTTAAGCGATTTACTTGATGGGGTAAAAGATGTCCATAACATCGTCGAAGCCATTCAGAGTATTGCCGACCAAACCAACTTACTGGCGCTTAATGCCGCTATTGAAGCAGCGCGCGCCGGTGAGTTTGGGCGTGGGTTTAGTGTCGTGGCCGATGAGGTACGTAAACTCGCTCAACAAACACAGCATTCGTTGGCCGACATCAAGCAACGCTTAGAGATATTGAGCGACAACTCAGCATTAGTATCGAGCCAAATTTCTGAACTAGACCAAGACTCACAAAGCCAAATGAAAAATGCCACACAGTTAAAACAAAATGCCGAGCAAGTGGCGCAAAATGCCCAACATACCAACACCGCAGCAAACAACGCGATGGAGCTAGCCACCGAACAGCATCAACTACTGGAAAATTTCACCTTGTCGATGGATGATATGAAGGCTCAAGTACAGGCGAGCGATCAGCTTATCACTCATATCGATAATAGCCTACAACAACAAATAGACCGAGTTACCAAGAGTCTCCAATGGTAATTTATCACCGTTACATTCATCCAGGAACGTCAATATCAATGAAAAAAACGATTCTTAATATTATTCGTAAACAAACGATAACCACAGTGTTCCAGCCCATTTTTGATGTCACCAAGCGAGACATCCTAGGTTATGAGGCCCTGACTCGAGGCCCAGTCAATAGCGAGTTTTACGCACCAGACCGCCTGTTTTATTACGCGACTGAATATGGCTTACTCTCAGAATTAGAAATATTATGTCGCGACAAGGCGATTTCCAAATTTGCCCAACTTAAATTGGCTGGTTTACTATTTATCAATGTCAGCCCAATGGTATTACTCGATAAACAGCATCCACAAGGCCGCACCAAAGCATTAGTAGAACAAGCAGGTATGTGTTGCAACAACATTGTCATCGAGCTCAGTGAAAAATACCCAACGCCTAACGATGATACGTTATGCGAAGCATTAAACAAGTACCGCCAGTTTGGCTTTAAGGTCGCTATCGATGACTTAGGAGTCGGCTATTCCGACTTAAAACTGTGGAGTCAATTACAACCGGATCTGGTTAAAATTGATCAATATTTTGTTCGTGACTGCCATATAGAACCATTTAAGGGTAAATTCTTAAAGGCGATCTTTGACTTAGCGCAATGCACCAACGCACACGTCATTGTTGAGGGCATTGAAACGAAGCGCGAGTTCGATTTTTTAATCCAACTCGGTATGCGATATGCTCAAGGCTTTTACTTAGCGAAACCGAAAACGATGCCAGCACTTTGTTATCCTGACTTGACGAATAACGCCAGTACCTGCCACTAATACAAAAAGCAACAGCCTGATTGACTTGTTTTTATGGACAAGTCGACAATGTTATACCTGTTTGCCACCGGCGCACTTTATGGCCAGATCGTTCTCTATCAATTAAGCAACAATGTAAAGCTTGGCCAGTTAATCACAACACTCAAAGGCCATGGCCCTATTTTCACCAACCAAGGTATCATTTATGCGCAGTATAATGGTGAAAAGTCGACGTTAGCTAGGGTTGACACAACCACTAACCAGGCAAAGCGAACTAACTCATCATCAACAGCATCAATATGCATGAGTTAGTGCTCAATGTTGTTAGGCATAAACTCAATCACAAATTCAGTAAACTCCCCAAGTACACTACGACATGTAATTGACCCTTCGAGTCTGTTGGTCACAATGTTATAGATAATGTTGAGGCCTAGACCACTGCCGCCATATTCACGATTCGTGGTAAAGAAGGGATTAAATATCTTGCTGAGGTTATGCGCGGGGATACCACTACCATCGTCTAAATAAGTCAGCTTAATTCCCCGTCCATTTACCTCAACCTTTATTATAATTTCGCCCTGTTCATTATTGGGGTAGGCGTGAATAGTTGAGTTTATTAACAAATTCGACAAAATCTGCGATAACGCTCCAGGATAACTATCGATCATAATCGAATTGGCACACTCGACCTTGATGGTGATATTAGTTTTTTTGGTCAAATGAAAGATACTCAGCTTAATCTCTTGGATATAACTGCAAATATTAAAGCTGCGCCGCTCATCAGAACTTTGGTCGACCGAGATTTGCTTAAAGCTGCGAACTAGCTGCGCCGTTTTCTCTAAGTTTCGATGGATGATCTGGGCCGAATCCATGCTATCTTTAAGATATCCCTCAAAGTCTGATTGTGACATGCTCTTGCGCTGATATTTTTGCTCTAATACTTCACTAATCCCCAGAAAGTGGGTGATGGCGGTAAGCCCGATACCAACTGGCGTATTAATTTCATGCGCTATGCCTGCCACTAACCCGCCCAGACTCGCCATTTTCTCGGATTCGACTAGTTGCTGCTGAGTTTGCTGCAAATTAGCAAACGACTGAGCCAGTTTCTCATGCGCTAGCTCGATCTGTTTTTTAGCCCTAGCAAATTTTTTAAACACCAAGAAAATAAGCAGTAAAACGAGTAAAAACACGGCAATCACCTGATATAACAGTCGATAGTCAACAGCAGTTTTAACTTCGCGCCTGAGCCAACGATCTCGAATTTGTTGGTGCTGCTGCGCAGAGATAGAGCCAATCACCTTATTTAAAATACTGTGCAACACAAATTCATCGGCTTTTACCATCATCCGATGCGAAAAGCCGTAGTCGAGTAAACCTGCAATTTTGAGATCGCTAAACTCATGTTCTAATTGATCGACGGCAACGGCCACATGTTCAACGAATGCGTCGACCTGACCATTACGCACCATCATTAATGCATCGTTAATCGACTTTGCCTCAATTACCTTTGCGTCAGGATATTGTTGTTTAATATAGTAATAAGCACTGTTGCCACGCGGAATTGCTATTTTCTTGTCCCTGAGATCATTGCTATCACTGACAAAGCTCGCCTGACTGTTCATGACAATTGCAAATTTAAAATAGGCGTATTGATCGGAGAGCAGTCCCATCGCTCGATACTCATCGAGATCTGCTACCCCGGGGATAAAATCGAGATCACCGTGGCTAAAGGCCTGTGTTACATCCCGCCATCGAGCGTATTTCTTAAATCTAAATTTAATGCCCGTTTTTTCGGCAATAATATTCATATAATCGTCGTTTAGCCCTTGCGTATTGTCATTATCAACAATGCTCAGGGGAGACCAGGTCACTTCGGAGTAAGCCAAGACGGGTTGCCCTTTGAGGTACTGCTGCTCCTGTGGACTAAATTCAATTTGTGGCGCTAAATAACCAAAACGTCGATAGGTTGCTCTTATCTCCTGATAATAGCGATGGCCCATAAACAGCCCAATCTCGGGAATTAATTCCCCGGCTGATAACGCCGATGCCACCGCCTCAGGATTAAAGAACACCCTGACGAAACCAACTTTTTGAGTAATATTGTTGACGACCGCAAAACTGTCAAATTGGTTGTAATTATTAAATTTCTCGTTGGAATTCTCGAACAATAAAACATCATCATTGGCATAAACTTCAACTTTATCAACATAGGGCAAGGTGCCAAACTCACGACTGATCGCCGTAATAGCGGCTGTATCGTCATTAAAGATATAGCTAGCGACTAACGATGAAATCAGTGACACCAGCGCAACCTTCTTGGTTACCGTTGCATCGGCATAACCATCAATAATATGCTGATATTCGCCGGACTCTTTTAAGTCAGACAACCCATCGTTAAATACATCCCTTAGTTCACGACTACGAAAAGCGATGCCGTATGTATTGATGCTAGTACTTAGTATTGGAGCTATTGCAAAGGTTTCAAGTGATGAAAAACCCAATTGAAAGGCTTGCCAGCGCAGAATCGTTTTATCGATTATTATCGCATCAACTTCCCCCACGACCAGACTGTTGAGCTGCTGCTCTTGTTGGTTTACCTCTTGATATAAGCCCACACGTTTACTCGCAGAAAATATCCGATGATATGACGGACCCAGCGCCTCTAGCGCGCCGGCAAAAGCCATCACGCGCAATCCCTTTAGATCGCTTAACGAATTAAAGTTTCGTTTTTGTTGCGCCAGCGAAACCACCACATTATCAAATGAAATAAAATCATTTGAATAAAAATAGCCATCATCTCTGTGCTTTACAGTCACCACCGCATCTAATTGTGGATAGTTTGTTAATGCGCTATTTAGCAGCACCATTGGCAGCTTTTTTATCTCATGAATCTTAATCGACTGCGCATCAAAAACCCGCTTAAGTAGATCGTATTCTATACCTTTTAGATGACTCTTGCTTAGGGTAAATGGTTCGCGCCCGAGCCCAAACCCAACGTTAATTGACGCTTTCTTGTGCGCGTCACCAATCCAATTATCGACGGACTTATTCTTAAACTCTTGTGATATATTCCTCATCGCTTTGTTTAAAATAGAATGTAACAATGGCTGATCTTTCGCCGCCCAGAAATAAAGCGCACGCTTATCAAAATCTGGTTGCTCAATGACCTTAACATTATATATTAAGGAATTTTTTAGCAGATATGCCACAATTGCCTGAGCCTCAAACAAGGCATCTACCTCGCCACTGAGCAATAATGTTATCGAGGCTTCAATGTTTCTTGTCTCAACAATATCGATATCAGGATATTTTTTATTCACCAGCGCGATGTTTGCATCCCCCGCCACTATCGCTAGCTTGCGCCCATTTAAATCGCTGAACTGCGTAACAGAGCTATTACTATCCAAGACATGAATCGCCGCTTCAAGACTTAAAAAACCATCGCCAAACCAGCCAATGTCTTGGCGCTGCGGGGTCCGATAACTCGCTGGCAATAAATCAATTTTATGCTGCTTAAAGTCAGCCACCAACTGTTGCCAATTTTTGCTTACCGGTTGAAACTCTAACCCAGAAATACGGCTAATTTCACTTAACAAATCGCCGATGATGCCAAAAATTTCACCACCATCGGTAAATATGATTGGTTGCCACATCAACACCCCAGTTTTTATCACTGGATGTTGCGCAATATACTGTAATTCCTCGTCGCTAAAGATAGAAGCTCCAGATTGCGTATTCCGATGCCACTTATTGATCAACGTTGACTTTTGCAGCGCTGTAATGGAATTAATGCCCTTGGCTAAGATGCCACCTAATATTGGGTTATCCTTAGCACTACCTATTGCATACTCTCCCGCTTTGGAATAGAAAGAATTGACCACCTTCAAATGATGCCTTGCCAATTGCTCTTGATTAGCGTTACCAAATAGGCCGACGTCGGCCTTAGCGTCTGCAATAGCAGCAAAAGCCTGCTCCGCGTCTTTAACGTAAATGAGCTTAGCGCCAGGTAGTTGACTCTTTAACAAATCAGTCAACACGAATTCTCTGACCACCGCAATACGCAGTGTATCGATATCTTCGAAACGCTTGATGCTTTGATTATCATTGCGCACGATAATATGGTGCGGATCAAAGTAGTAGGTCGGTGAAAAATTATAGGTCTTTGCGCGTTGTTTGCTCCACGACATTGAAAATATGCCCCCCACCTGCTTGGCTTGCACATCTTTGAGGCCGTCTGGCCAATATTGATAGCGTTTAATTTTAAAGTTCGTGCCAATGTTCTTATTGATCAGCGCCAATAAATCGACGTTATAGCCCGCTGGTCTACCACTTGCGTCAAGAAATATAAATGGCCGCCAATGAGATGCAGTGGCAATTTCGATACTAGGATTGTCGACTAACCATTGTTGCTCGCGCTTGCTTAAGATAGAAGTTCTTAAATACGGACTGATCATCCAAGTCTGTTCAATCGCACTCACTTCATTAACCGATATATTGGCCATCCCTTGGCGCACTAATGCCTCCAGCGCAGGGTTATCGCGTGCCACCGCAGCGTAAATATTTTTGGTTAGCTCCAGATCAGAGATTATCTGGTATTTATTGAAGTTTAATGCCTTGACCATCATAAACCAGGTGGTGACAGACTCATTAATAAACGCGTCAATTGTTTTATCATCAATCGCGTCGATCAGCAGTTCAAGGCGATTGAAACGTACAATGTTAATCAACGGATAATGTGTACTAATGTAACTATCATAGCTACTGCCGCCAAACAGACCTATTGTTTTACCATCTAAATCAATCATTTTATCTAAAAGATGACGATCATTGCGCCTGAAGTAAACATTACTTTTGGTCTTATAGATTGGCTCGATAAGCCTTATTGCCTCACGCCGCCCCTGAGTGGTAAACAAACTCGCGTGTATTTGCACCTCATTATTACGCAATGCGATGACGCTTTCTCGTAGTGGCATCGACACGAATTTGATATTGTGGTTGCTTTTTTCTGCCCATAACCGCCAATAGTCAACCAAAAAACCTTGCGCTGTGCCGTGCTGGTCGATGAAGCTATAGGGTACCAAGTCTTCTATCAGCGCAATTTTTATCACCTCATCCGCATTAGATTTCGGCGCCCTTTCCGATAACGCTAGCGTGGGGAAGAATAACAAGGCAATTAGCACAATTAAGCGCATCAAGGGCCAACCAAAAGCAATGATTGTCCCAACATTTGGGGACTGTTGCTGCATTGTATTTTAATCAAAAAAACAAGGTTTAGATTCATCTCAATCGCCATCGATAAAGGTCAGCAATAAAATTGGTTTCACGCTTATTTTTTGAGTATAGATAAGATGGCGGCTACTTTCTCAATAATTGGACTTTATATAGCAATAACCTAGCCCTTAAATACAAGCGATGCTGGCTAATATAATGGATAATTGCCCCAGTCTCAGGGGTTTAGATGGGTGTAATTATTAGAATCTATTTCTTAGGGACAGCAAAAAGCCGATTAAACGTTTAAATTTAATCGGCTTTTTTAATGTGGCGGTGAGTGTGGGAGTCGAACCCACGATACGTTACCGTATACACGCTTTCCAGGCGTGCTCCTTCGGCCACTCGGACAACTCACCATTTCTGGCAGCGAGGCTGCTAAGTGCCGCTATACTATTGTAATCATTGAACCATTGCAAACCTTTCCCTCATCACAACTGTCCAACTGCTTACTTATCAAGCATTGCCTTTAATTTTCAACTTTAGCTCGGCGGCGAAATCTAACATTCTGCGTAATGGTACTAACGCGCCTTCTCGTAACGATTCATCGACGAAGATTTCGTGTTCTACAGGATTCGGGTTAGTTAGCGCATTCTCTATCGCTGCTAAACCGTTCATCGCCATCCAGGGACAATTAGCACAAGAGCGACAAGTTGCGCCCTCACCCGCTGTTGGCGCGGCAATAAAGCTTTTTGATGGCATCAATTGCTGCATCTTGTAAAAGATACCGCGATCAGTTGCCACAATAAATGTTTCTTTGTCAGAGTCTTGCGCCGCTTTAATCAGCTGGCTGGTTGAACCAACAGAATCGGCGAGTTCGACAATTTCTTGCGGCGATTCTGGATGCACAAGCACTTGCGCGTCGGGGTAAACCCTTTTCATGTCGATCAGTGCTTGGGTTTTAAACTCATCGTGAACGATGCAGTCCCCTTGCCATAACAACATGTCGGCACCGGTTTCTCGTTGTATGTAACCGCCAAGATGACGATCTGGTCCCCAAATTATTTTCTTACCCTGCTCATCAAGATGCTCGACAATCTCTAGCGCGATGCTCGATGTTACGATCCAATCGGCACGTTTTTTTACCGCCGCCGAGGTATTGGCATAAACCACCACCGTGCGATCCGGATGCTCGTCGCAAAACGCGCTAAACTCATCGATAGGACAACCAACATCTAATGAACAGGTGGCTTCCAGCGTCGGCATCAATACGGTTTTCTCAGGGCTTAATATTTTAGAGGTTTCCCCCATAAACTTAACCCCAGCAACAATTAACTTTTGCGCCGAATGTTCGGCACCAAAGCGCGCCATTTCAAGCGAATCAGAGACACAACCTCCGGTCTCTTCTGCCAATGCTTGAATGAGCGGATCGGTATAATAATGCGCTACCAATACCGCATTTTGCTCTTTTAATAAGCGCTTAATATTCTCGCGATGATACAATGATTGTGCTGACGATAACGGCACCGGCTTAGCTGGAAATGGATAATCTGCGTCTGGCTTTAAGGAAATGTCTAACATGAAATACGGACCTGATTTAACGAATACTCACTTAATTGCGACCGATTATAATCCAAATAGCTTCAAATGGTAATAATTAGCGCTGCTAAATTATAAATTTTCGCGCTAAAGCGCTTCAATCGGCGCTTATTTCTGTCATTAGACCATTTAATGATTTGTTTTGTTTGAATTATGTTACTGGGTCGTTGTAAACTCGAGATAAAATTATAAGGTAACTTGCTATGTCTGATAACTATAAGATCCTAATTGCTGATGATCATCCACTCTTTCGCAATGCTTTGCGCCAAGCATTAGAGCCTGCTTACCCGAATACTCAATGGTTAGAAGCAGAGTCTGCCGACTCCTTGCAGGTGGTACTCGAAGAAAACACCCAACTCGACCTTATTTTACTCGACTTGCAAATGCCCGGTTCACATGGCTATTCGACACTAATACACCTGCGTAGTCACTTTCCTACCATACCTGTCGTGGTTATTTCGGCCCACGAAGATACCACTAACATCGTCAAGTCGATGCATTATGGCAGTTGTGGATTTATCCCTAAATCAACTTCTATGGAAGAGCTCGGCAGAGCACTAGATGTGATTTTGCAGGGCGAGACTTGGATCCCCGCGGGCATCGATTTAAACGCAGACAACATCGATGAACAAGGCGAGTTTGCTAACCGCCTCTCTGAATTAACTCCACAGCAATATAAAGTATTGCAGATGTTCGGGGAAGGCTTGCTCAATAAACAAATTGCCTACGATCTGGAAGTATCTGAGGCAACGATTAAGGCACATGCCACGGCGATTTTCCGCAAACTAAATGTACGTAACCGCACTCAAGCGGTCATTGCTTTATCTCAGTTAGAGATTCATAACAAATTACCACAATAATAAATAATCGGGCTAGTCTTTAGCGCTAGCCCGATTTTGTCTGTTAGATTAATCCAGAAATTACCGCCCTTAATGCTGCAGGCCTCACCATTTTGGCCATGTATTTGTACTGTTTCGACTCGACTTCTTCGATCAACTCTTTGCGTGTATCGGCAGTGATCAACACACCTGGAATTTTATGCTGGTATTTTTCTCGCAATGACTCCATCGCATCGAGCCCCGTCTTATTTTGATCTAAATGATAATCGGCGAGCATAATATCGGGTAAACTGTCCATATTATCAATAAGTGCTATCGCTTCCTCCAAGCTTGTCGCCAACAACACTTCGCACTGCCAGCGCTTGAGCAATAAGTCCAAACCGACCAATATTTTCTCTTCATTGTCGATACATAAGACCACGACACCAGCCAATTGGCTATTACCAATTCGCGTAACCGGTTTTTGTATCTGCGGCACATAATCTTTCACTACAGGCACCGTTACGCTAAATACTGAGCCTTTATCCACGTTCGATCTTAAACCCAAATTATGGCCCAATACCTTGCATATACGGTCTGCGATAGCTAAACCAAGCCCCAAGCCATTGCGGTCATACACCGAGCTATTTTCTAGTCGCTGAAACTCATTAAATATCTGCTTAACCTGATCATCAGCAATACCGCACCCTTGATCCCACACTTCTATGCGCACATTACCGTCAATGCGCCGACACCCCAACAAGACTTTACCACCACTGCCATATCTAAAGGCATTGGTCAGAAAATTTTGCACGATACGGCGTAATAAATTGATATCGCTATCGACAATTACCGACGATTTAACCGCCTTAAATGCCACTGAGTAATCCGCAGACATCGCCCCAAACTCAGCGCAGAAATTACTTAATAACTGATCTAGCGGAAATTGGGTTCGGTTGACCTCGATAGCCCCTGCCTCAAGCTTAGAGATATCAAGCAAATCAGCCAGTAACTGCCCAGACGCTTTGAGAGAGTCGGCAATATGGCGCACAGTCTCTTGCACATGAGGCTCTTCACTTTCGTGCTGCAACAACGACGCGGTAAAGAGTCTTGCGGCATTGAGCGGCTGCATTAAATCATGACCAATAGCCGCCATGAATCGAGTCTTGGACAGGTTAACTTGCTCTACCTTTGATTTGGCTTCGATCAAGCGCTCATTAGCCAATGATAACGCTTTGGTGCGCTCTTTTACACGCTCTTCCAGCTCTTCCTTAGCGCGTACCAAGTCCCGCTCGACTTGGCGATACTGAGTGATGTCTGAGAATGTGGTCACAAAGCCGCCATCAGGCATCGGGTTGCCCTGCATCTTAATCACTTTGCCATCAGGGCGAGTGCGCTCAAAGTAATAGCTAATCCCCTGTTTAACTCGCTCCATACGGCGCTCAACATGTTCTTGGACATCCCCTTCACCACAAAAACCCCGTTGCGCGTTATAGCGGATCAAGTGTGCTATTGGCTTACCCACCACCAAAAAACCCGGGGGATAATTAAACAAATCGACATAACGTTGATTCCAGGCCATCAGATTGTGTTTTTGGTCGATCACGCTCATTCCTTCGCTCGCATGTTCGATGGCGCTTTGCATCAGTTTTTGGCTGCTTAATATTTTAGACGACGCATCATCAATCAGATCAACCAAATCATCGAGCGGCATATCACGCCCTTCCAATACCGAGTGCATCACTAGTGATGCGGACGACGTACCGATCACCGACGATAACAATAGCTCAGTATGATCAATCAACTGGCTATTGGCGGCCTTATTCATATTAGGCCCTATGCTAGCGCCTTTAAACTGCGTAAAACTAGTCATGGCCTTGTCGTGCCCGATAAATCGACTGGCCAACATTAACAACTCTTGCTGGGAAATTGCGGCGCCCTTGATTGCTTTGTCATGGGTCAGGCGATCAACAAAAATACCCGCTTGCATACGCTCTCGTACGCTCGGCCGAAAGAGCAATGAGCCCCAAATATAAAAAGTCACATTGACTAATAAACTGCCCAACACCCAATTATAACTAGGCTCAATCACACTGAGCCAATCCAACGTGTACAGCGCACTAAAGTCACTAATCACCGGGTGAATTAGGGTATAGAACCAGATAAATAGCCCCGCAATAAGTCCTAGATAAACCCCTTTCCTATTGCCATGTTTCCAATAAATCGCGCCCACCAGGCTCGGGAGAATTTGCACGAATACACCAAAAGAAATCTGTCCCATGTTGGCCAGTGAGTTGCTATGGGCCAAGAAGCTATAAAAGACCCACGCCAGCGCCAATACGCCAACAATCACCAGTCGCCGAATGTTTAGAATACTGGCGCTAAAGCGCTCAAAACTACGATGTTCTATCTTGCCACTGCGCAGTAATAGCGGCACCACCCACTCATTGCTCACCATGATCGAGAGTGTTAACGCCGCGACAATCACCATCCCAGTGGCGGCGGACACCGCGCCCAAAAAGCCAAAGTACGCCAAATTTTCAAAACCGAGTGCAAAAGGCAGGCTAATAACGTAAGTATCGGCGGAGATAGAGGGATCCATCACTAACTTACCAGCGAGGGCCAATGGCAACACAAATAAGCTAGCGAGTAGCAGATAACTTGGAAATACCCAGCGGGATCGCCCAAAATCGATGTCATCATCGCATTCGACCATCATCGTATGAAACTCACGCGGCATACATAAAAACGCTGCCATCATCACCAGTGTTTGCGCGCACAGGGTAAACCAATCGATGAAACTGTTTTGATGATTGATAAGATCCTTTTGTGACGCTTGCGCCCAGATATCGCCAAAGCCATCAAAATAGCCGAAACACACCACCAATCCAATGGCCAGAAACGCGCCAAGCTTAACGACCGCCTCAAAGGCAATCGCTAACATCAGCCCAGGGTGATGCTCGGTTGCATCAAGTTTGCGCGTGCCAAAGAGAATGGTAAAAACAGCTAACACACTGGCGATCGCTAGTCCGAGCAGCGTTGGATCATCGAAAACCCCCGTATCAAAGATATAGAAACTATTAACAATTGCCTTAAATTGCAGCGCGAAATACGGCAGGGTGCCCAATACGGCTATCAAGGTGATGGTTGCGGCCAATCCCTGTGATTTACCATAACGGGAGGCAATAAAATCCGCTAACGAGGTGATCTTGAGTTCTCGAGTAATTTTAACGATACGTAATAACAGCGGAAAACAAAGACAGAACAGCACAATTGGTGCTAGGTAAATAGGAATAAAGGACAGCAAATTATCACTGGCCATGCCCACGGTGCCTAAAAAGCTCCAAGACGAGCAATAAACCGCTAAGGATAAGCCGAATATTGTGTGCTTAAGCCCACGACCAAACAAATTAAAATGCCGGTCTCCTAACCACGCAATTAAGAAAAGCAATCCTATGTAGCCAACAGATATTGCCGTTAGCACCGCGCTGTATTCCATACAAAGTCCTATACCACTATTGATTGATAACGGGTATATTAACTAAATAAGGCCATAAAGTCGCCGTAATTTAATCACTTGCGACTATGCTTTAGCCATTAGATATAACACCAAATGCCAATATACCAATGTCTAATGGCGGGTTGGCGATACAAATTGAATACTTTTAGGCATAAATAATAAGAAAGGAAGGAAGACCTATGACCCACCCTGATCTATATCCCGTATCAGAGAAATTTGAGAAAAATGCGCTGATTAACAATAGTCAGTATCAAGCAATGTATCAGGAATCAGTCACCGACCCTGACACATTTTGGGCCGAGCATGGCAAACGCATCGATTGGATTAAACCTTACACTCAGGTAAAAAACACCTCATTTGCTGCGCCAAACGTCAATATAGAGTGGTTTGCCGATGGCACCCTCAATGCTTCCGCCAATTGTCTGGACCGTCATTTAGCCAATAACGCTGATGACATCGCGATCATCTGGGAAGGTGACGATGCCAAAGATCAGCGTAAACTGACCTACCGCGACCTTTATGAGCAAACCTGTCAGTTTGCCAACGCACTCAAAGCCAAGGGCGTACAAAAAGGTGATGTGGTCTCAATTTATATGCCGATGGTTCCGGAAGCTGCCATCGCGATGCTGGCCTGTGCGCGCATTGGCGCGGTGCATTCGGTAATTTTCGGTGGTTTTAGCTCAGAATCGATTTCTTCTCGTGTTATCGATGGTAACGCCAAAGTTATTATTACCGCCGACGAAGGACCCCGCGGTGGACGCTTTGTACCACTTAAGGGCAATATCGACGAAGCACTCAATAATCCAAAGGTGACATGTGTTGAAACGGTCATCGTGCTTAAACGCACCGGCGGTGATATCGACTGGGTCGAAGGCCGCGACGTATGGTGGGATCAATTATGCGCCAGCCAAAGTAGCGATTGTCCGCCAGCAGAGATGAACGCCGAAGATCCCCTCTTCATTCTTTATACCTCTGGCTCAACCGGCACGCCAAAAGGCGTTTTGCATACCACTGGTGGCTACATGGTTTATGCATCGATGACCCACGAATATGTCTTTGATTACAAAAAGGGCGATGTCTATTGGTGTACCGCCGATGTGGGCTGGATCACCGGCCACAGTTACATGGTCTATGGCCCACTAGCTAATGGCGCAACCATAGTTATTCACGAAGGCGTGCCAAATTATCCAAGCCCTGCCCGCCTTGGTGAAATTGTCGATCGCTACCAAGTAAATCAATTATACACCGCACCGACCCTAATTCGCGCGCTAATGGCCAAGGGTACCGAACATTTCGATGGTTTCGATGGCAGTTCACTGCGCGTATTAGGCAGCGTTGGTGAGCCGATAAATCCTGAAGCATGGCGCTGGTACAACGATATTATCGGTAAAGGCAATAGCCCTATCGTCGATACGTGGTGGCAAACTGAAACTGGCGGTATCTTAATTACGCCATTACCAGGCTGCACTGCAACTAAGCCAGGCTCGGCCACCATGCCATTTTTTGGCGTGCAGCCTGCGTTAGTTGACGCTGAGGGTCAAATTATTGAAGGAGCGGGTGCAGGTTCATTAGTTATCCTTGATAGCTGGCCTGGTCAAATGCGCAGTGTCTATGGCGATCATGAACGATTCATGATGACCTATTTCCAAACCTTTCATAACATGTATACCACTGGCGATGGCGCGCGCCGCGATGAAGACGGCTACTATTGGATCACTGGTCGTGTCGATGACGTGATAAACGTCGCAGGCCACCGTATGGGCACTGCCGAAGTTGAAAGCTCTTTAGTCGGCCATCCCGATGTTGCAGAGGCCGCTGTTGTCGGTTACCCGCACGAAATTAAGGGCCAAGGTATCTATGCGTACGTCACGCTTAATGATGATGTGGAAGAAACCGAAGAATTACGCAAAGCATTACGCGTCTTTGTGCGTAAAGATCTTGGCGCTATTGCCGCGCCAGACATGATCCAATGGGCGCCTGGTTTACCAAAGACCCGCTCAGGTAAAATTATGCGCCGCGTATTACGCAAGATAGCCGCTAATGAAATCGATGAGCTTGGTGATTCATCAACGCTTGCTGATCCGTCGGTGCTTGAGATGCTGATCGACAATCGTCAGAATCAATAATAATACCAGTTACATTAAGTAAGTGATCTTGTTGTGCAAAGGAAAAATAAACTAGAACAAGGCGCTCGATTGAGTAATAGCTAGCTATCAGGATTGAGAGCAACGCAGTTGCATACAGGACGTATGTAAGGGGCGCGAGCAGGACGCGGTAGCCTTATCGTTAATTTTAACCAGCACAAGTGGGCAGTTATTTACTGTAATTGGTATAATACGCATCGAACTTGGTATTTGTTGATCAATAAGGCCCTTGTCATTGTAAAGTGACAAGGGCCTTATTTCTTTTATAAACGTACTCTTTATGCAAGCACGCTCTATTTAAGTACTCTTTATTCAAGTATAAGCATTCTAATTAAAATGCATTCTAATTCGGTCTAAATCTGCTTGAGTATCAACGCCTGCTGGTGGGGCCTGCTCTGCAACACCCACCAATATTTTTTCACCATGATAAAGCACGCGTAACTGCTCTAACGATTCAATTTGCTCGAGTGGCGAAGGCTCCATGCTCAAGTAGCGACGAATAAAGCCGGCGCGATAGGCATAAATACCAATGTGGCGAAAATAATGCTGTGACAACAGATCGCGACTCGCACGGTGAAATCCGTCACGGTCAAAAGGGATAGCTGCGCGGCTAAAATATAGCGCGCAATTATTTTTATCTCGTACTACCTTAACTGCATTGGGGTTGTCGATATCAAGGTTGTCGTCAATCGGCACCGCAAGTGTTGCCATCGGAATATCACTATGTTGTGCCAATAGTTGAGCGACTTGGGTGATATTCTCGGTAGGGATCATCGGTTCGTCCCCTTGCACATTGACCACAATGTGATCACTCTCTAGCCCCAGTTTAGCAATCACTTCGCCAAGACGCTCAGTGCCAGACTCATGTTCGCTAGAGGTCATGCATACCGTGCCACCAAAACCGGTGACGACATCGCTAATGCGCTGATCATCAGTGGCGACAATAACATGAGCTGCGCCACAGGCCGATGCACGCTCTACCACCCATTGGATCATCGGCTTACCACCAATATCAAGCAGTGGCTTGCCGGGTAAACGGCTCGACTGATAACGCGCCGGAATAATAATACTAAACGCCATAATTAATTCCCTAGGTGGCCGTGCAATCACTATCTAACGGTGTTGCTTGCTCTTCGAGCAATACAGGTATCGAATCGTTAATCGGGTAGACTAACTTATCAAATTTACAGATAAGTACATCGTCACTTTTCTTATACTCTAGTTTACCTTTACACACAGGACAGGCAATAATGCCCAATAAATTTACATCAAACGCCATTATAAAATTTCCTTTAATCTATCTAATATTTTCTGTTTGGCCGCCAAAGTTAACTTAGCTTCTACTGGCACATACACCCAATTGTCTTGCGCAAAATGTTGGCATTTTACCGCATCTTTTTCTGTCATGAATAAAAATTGCTGGTCACTGGCTAAACCATTGAGCATCGATGGCGTAAAAGCCTGATGATCGGCGAAACTATGCTGCTTTACACAAGGAATACCCATTGCCTCAAGGGTATCAAAAAATCGCTGTGGATAGCCAATACCCGCCATCGCGACACATTCTGTTTGCTCGATTTGGCAAAGCGGTATTACCTCGTTGGAGCCAACCAAGCGTAATGGTTCAGGCACCAACACCATACCCTCTTCGTTAAACCCGCTCGCGCCACCATTGTTGATGATAAGGGTAGCTGTTTGGCTGCGCCATTCCCCCTCGCGCATTGGCCCCATGGGCAATAGGTGCCCATTGCCAAAACGGCGTATTCCATCGATAACCACCACTTCCATTGCCCGTTTAAGACGATAGTGTTGTAGACCATCGTCACTGACAATGATGTCGAGTTTGCGTCCGCACGTTTTAGCATGGGCAATGAGTAAATCCGCTGCTGCAACGCGATCTTGACCTACCGCCATTAAACAATGAGTCTGAGCAACAATCAGTTTTGGCTCATCGCCGCACTCACTGGCCTGGGTATCCACATTAACCAGCATCGGCTGTTGATGAGTTCCGCCATAACCACGGCTAATAATACCGACATTTAATCCCTGTTGATTAAGTAATCGGGCCAACCATACCACCACTGGCGTTTTACCGTTACCGCCCACGGTCAAGTTACCCACAACAACAATCGGTACCTCAAGCGTGACGGAACGTTTTAAGCCAATGCGATAACAAAACCGGCGGATAGCAGTGATCACTGCATATAAACATTTAAGCGGCCACAGTAACCACATCAGTATATGACCCTGTTGCCACGCGCGTTCAATGAATGCTTTCATGATTTAACCCTGACTCTGCTGCATTTGATGGAGCTGACTGTAGAGACCGTTTTTTGCGATTAAGTTACCATGGTTACCCTGCTCAATTATCTTGCCACCATCCATCACCACAATGGTGTCTGAATCTTCGATGGTGGATAAGCGATGTGCCACCACTATCGACGTGCGGCCCTGCGCAAGCGTCTTAAGCGCATCTTGAATTGCTCGCTCCGATTGTGTGTCAAGCGCCGAGGTTGCTTCATCGAGAATTAATACCGGTGCATTACGTAACAATGCTCGCGCGATGGCAATACGTTGTCGTTGCCCGCCAGACAAATTGGCGCCATCTTCGCCTACAGGGCTATCGAGTCCTAATGGCAAGTTATCACTAAATTCCAACACATGAGCCGCCTTAGCCGCTGCTTCTATCTGTGCTCTGGAGACATCGCCTAGTGCGCCATAAGCAATATTGTTAGCGATAGAATCGTTAAATAACACCACCTGCTGTGACACGAGCGCAAATTGATCGCGCAAGTTATCTAGCGTGAAGGCGCTAATTGGCGTGCCATCGAGACTTATCTCACCTTCTTGATAATCATAAAAGCGAGTCAATAAGTTGGCCAAGGTCGACTTACCGCTGCCTGAGCGGCCAACCAGTGCGACCTTTGCCCCAGCCGGAATGTCGAGGCAAATGTTGTCGAGCGCCAATTGTTCTTGGCCTTGGTAACGGAAACTCAGCTCTTTAATGCTTAACTGGCCCTGTGCACGACTTACCGAGTGGCTACCATTGTCTCGCTCATCGGGCTGGTCTAATAGCTCAAAAACACTAACGCAGGCAGTTAAGCCCCGTTGCAACTCTGCATTAACCTTAGAAATTTGTTTTAACGGGCGCATCAACGATCCCATCGAGCCAATTAGTGCCAAGAATGCACCAGCGCTTAACGCTGGCACTAAGCCATCTATGCTCGCTATCAATAGCACCATGGCGATGGCCAGCGATCCAATAAACTGAATAAAAGGTGTACTTGAAGCGCTTGCGCCCACAAGTTTCATTGCTTGCTGTCGGTTGCTGTTATTGATTTTCTCAAATCGCGCCACTTCTTTTTGTTGACCAGAGAAGGCTAAGATAATCTTATGTGCCTTAAGCATTTGCTCGGTGGCGGTGGTCACCTGCCCCATCGCATCTTGAATCGCTTTGCTTATCTTACGAAAACGCTTTGATACCAAAGATATAATCAAACCGATAATCGGTCCGACAATGAAAAAGACCAAAGACAATTGCCAACTGTAGTAAAACATGTTGCCTAATAACGCGATAATCGTCACACCTTCACGCACAACGGTAATGAGCACTTGCGCCGTCGCGCGTGATACCTGCTCGGTGTCGTAGGTGATCTTTGAAATCATCGCGCCGCTGGAGTTTTTATCGAAATAACTGATCGGCATACGCAGCATTTTAGTAAATAGCTGACCACGCATCTTACATACAATATGATTACCCACCCACGCGAGTCCATAAGTAGAGACAAAGCTCGCAAGACCGCGGATAACAAACATCAGCAAGACAACCACCGCACCTACTTTTAATATGCTGCGATCTTCCCCAGTAATGCCTTGGTCAACTAGGGGTTGGATAAAATAAATGAGCGCGGCATCAATCAAGCCATAAATAACCAGACCAATAAAACAGATTACCAAAGCCGCTTTGTAAGGAGTGAAGTAACCTAGAAGACGCTTAAGGACCACGTTATAATCCAATGCTGGTTGGGGGGTCGACGACATTAAATAATTGCCCGTAAAATAAAAACTTATCTATTCTAGCGTTATCATCGGTAATGACCAAATGAAAGATCGCGATTATACCAAAAAGGTGCAATATCGGTGCGGTATGTGCTTACTTTTATGCCTTTACCACCCATATGCACCGTTATCTGTCCCAATTGCGCCGTGTTATAAAGCATCGCATCGCTGTTCTTAAAGCGCGTTAGTGTCTGCTGATGTGGAAAATGCCATTGATTAAACCGCGAGGCGCTGACGATCGCAATCTCAGGCTTTATCATGCTAATAAACTCCACAGCGCTAGAGGTTTTACTGCCATGGTGTGCCACCTGCAACACATTTGCTTGCCAGCTCTGGTCAAGTTCCTGCCGATGATAAGCCTCAGCCTTCTTTTGTATATCGCCGGTAAACAATACGCTATGCCTTCCATCGCCAATATGCACTAAACAGGAGCGATCATTGTCACTGCGGGCTTGCTCATCCGGCATCTTACTAAATCGCAGCGTAAGCCCTTGCCATAGCAATGTAGAATCGGAGTTATCACAACGTGTTGTGCTAAAACCCGACATACTGACCTGATTGCTAATTAATTGCGCTTGCGGGTTGGCCTTGGCTAAATAACTCAGCCCACCGGCATGATCCCTATCATCATGAGAAACAATGATATAGCTAAGCTCCTTGATCTGATGATATTGAAGAAATGGTTGCACAATTCGCGAGGCAACGCTTTGTCCCGAAGAAAAGATATCGCCGGTATCGATGACTATCGCGCGGTCATTTTTGATAACGACAGCGGCATTACCCTGACCCACATCGAGAAAACTGACCCGCCATCGGCCCTCATCTATCCGAGTAAGCCAAAGATGTAGCCCTACGCTGAAAAAACAGCTAAACCCCACCAAGTATAAATAGCGCTGTGCCCTATTTACACCTAACCAATGCGAGAACAGGACTAACCACATGAGTAGCGCCAACCATTGATAGTTCGGCGGTGCCAGCGCTAGCCAGCTATAGTGTAAGTTGGCTAAAAAATCGAGGAAATAGAACAAACCGGCTAGCAATAGATTAGCCGATTCAAAGGCAAAGATAGCAAGCATATTGCCAGCTAAAAGCAACTCTGCCAGCAAACCGCATAATACTAACGGTAAGATCAACAATGATACTAAGGGCACCGCGATCAAGTTAGCTAGGGGTGACGTCAAAGCGATCCCCTGAAAAAAAACGGTGTTAATTGCCATTAGCCCAACAAATAGCCAGCACTGCATCTTGCACAGTAGCCAACACCATGCTTTAAAGCGATCAACGATCCCCAAATCAGCATCGTTCGCTAGCGACACTGGCCCAGTAGTAACCATCAAATAAATAAGTGAGACTGCGCAAAAGGACAACCAGAAACTCACCGACAACATACCAGAGGGATTGAGCAGCAAAATCACGGCCATGCACAAGGTGAGTTTGCCACTTAGGCCCACACGTTGCTTAAGTAGTGTAAAAGCGAACAAGATCACCAGCATCACCAGTGCCCGTTGTGTCGGCAAACTAAATCCAGCTAAATAAGCATAGCCGTAACATACGCCTAGACTGAATATTAAACTAAGCAACTTTAGCGATTGGATGTAATTAACACTCATCGTCGTCTTGAGCATGTGATAGAACAACCAAAAACTTGTCAGTGCTACCAACGACAAATGTAGACCAGAGATAGCAAATAAATGGCCAGTCCCGGTATGTTTCAAGGTATCCCAGTCCTTTTCACTAAATTGGTCTTTACTGCCGATAGCGAGTGCCATGATATATTGCCCATGACTGAGCGACGCAAGATGAGGTAACAATTGCTGGCGCACGCGCTCTCTTTGCGATATTTTTCGCCCAACAACCTCACCATCTATCACCGATAGCGTGGCACAGACTCCGCTGCCGACTAACCAACGTTGGTAATTAAAGGCCCCCTGATTTGCCAAGCCATGTACCGGACGCCCCCGTGCCCTAAACTCGATGATTTGGCCTTGTTTGAGCGTTATAATCCCAGGCCAATAAACTAAAACAATGGCGTTACTTGCATAGGTATCAAGTTTGGTTTTGATCTGTGTTATTCTTAGCTTGAATCTATTACTAAATTTTCCTTGCACAGGTAGTGAAATAATAGTGCCTTTTATGCTAGAGTTTGCGCTGAGTAAGTAAGGTAAATCCTTAAACTGATGATTTAGTAAAAGAATGCAAAGCGATGTGCCTAATAAGCAAGCAGCAATGAAGTGAGCTCTGGTAAATATCACCATAGCAACTAGTAACAAGGACCAGCCAACCCACGGCAATGGTAAGCTTGGCCAAAGCAGTGCGCAAATCAGTCCAAAGATTATTCCCGCTAATACTCGCGCCATGCTTTTGCACCGTAATAGTTAGAAGAGATATATGCCAAGAAAGACCATAAAACGCTTAATGCCCGACCATCAGAAAATTAAGCAACACAAACACCTTCGTTATCTTGGTTCGCGCTTACATGATGCAAGTTTATGGCACCTCAACCGCCGCAGTGCCAGTGGTGCCTTTGCCGTTGGCTTATTTTTCGCTTGGATGCCGGTGCCGATGCAAATGCTATTTGCAGCTTGTTTCGCCGTACTTTTCCGCGTTAACTTGCCGTTGTCAGTCGTACTTGTGTGGATAAGTAATCCGATCACGATGCCACCAATGTTCTATGGTGCCTATCTATTGGGCACAAAGTTACTGGGCTCAACCAAACAAGAATTTAACTTCCAACTTTCCATTACTTGGCTGATAGAAAGCGTTGCAACCATAGGCCCACCGTTCATCTTAGGCTGCGTGATCCTTGGCGCGCTCTCTAGTATAGTTGGTTATGCTGGTATTCGCATTTTATGGCGTTTATCGGTGATCAATGAAATTAAACAACGTCAGGCTCGTCGTCAACAGAACAAGAAGTAGCATTATAGCCCGGCTGTGCAGGGCATTGTCGTTATCGGCACTGCTCCCACCATCAAACTTAGTGCAAAACTTCACCTGTTCTCAATTAAATTTCTATGTGACATCCAATAGTTGATAATGCCTGCACACCAATTGAAAATAACCTAAACTGGACTTCGATCGCATTACAAACACCATCAGTCAGACCTAGAATTTATTGACGCGATACCAACACTTCGGGCTCACGATAACCCTATGGGCTATAATTCGCAGTGTATGCTTCACCAATATTGTCCGCGTGATGCTGTCCCACAGCTGAAAATAAATCGCTAACATCACACTCCGCCAAAGGCGATACAGGTGGTTAGTTAAACCTTACCTGAGTGTGACTTACACCCTGCATCAAGGTTCGCTGACGCACTCACGCCTTTATAACAAACTAATTTTCGTGAAGTAATTTTGTGATTTTGACTCGCAGCGTCAGCACAAAATGCGTCGCTAAAAATTGTCCTTGTTGACAAACTTATATGCCTTGCTCTCTAATATACTCTTTTACTGCGCTAAGAATTTGAATACCCATTGTTTTAGATACAAGCTCATTCATTTCTCCAGCCATAAATTCAGACCAAGAAACTTTGCTAGAGCCACTTGAATGAGAAAACCTACCATAAACAGATGTAACACTTTTATCCTTATGTATTATCACCTCGTACATTTCTTCATCGGCATTGTGCTTCGTCCATTTTTTCATTATTCCATTGACCCAAGACTCATACATTCCACAATGCTCCGATTAGCAACACCCAACAAACCTGTGAGATCACTGGCACGTGGTTTTTTGTGTTTTTTGAAAAACGCGTGACTTTAAAAGCCGAACTAATTCAGGATCCATACACTGATAGTCATCTGGAATGTCCAAACAAACAAGTTTCTTGTCCCTGAGTAATTCTTTGTATTTCTTGGCCACCTTATTACGATGAGTTTTCTCCATCACAAGGATGATGTCTGCCCATTCAATGAGGTCACC
>Ga0105355_10000313_pt1 | contig 44083 bp, 31 predicted proteins | sample GOMGulsemesocosm_2_FD_83508 | JGI IMG/M metagenome (GOLD analysis project Ga0105355, IMG submission 83508) | Methane-oxidizing microbial communities from mesocosms in the Gulf of Mexico - GOM9C Gulf of Mexico | ecosystem: Environmental > Aquatic > Marine > Cold seeps | place: Gulf of Mexico...
CTTCAGACCCCACCGTTAGCCAGTGACGCCCTTGCCATTCGGATTGTCTTCCCCTCAGTCAGGGTGACTCCGCTTTCTTTCGAGCGGACGGGTTTGCCAGCTTTGCTGGGCAAACAAAAAAGCACTGGAGGTTCTCACCTACAGTGCTTTTATTTTACTCTTTGTCGACACACGACTGATTAATGGTACACCGTTGAAGCAATTAGCCTAGACGGTGTTATTAACTTTATTCTTTGGCTTCTAGCTGCTCAACGCGTGCTTTTAGCTTTTGGCCAGCTCTGAAAGTAACAACACGACGTGCGGAAATTGGAATATCTTCGCCTGTCTTTGGGTTGCGACCCGGACGCTCAGCTTTGTCACGCAAATCAAAATTACCAAACCCCGATAGCTTGATTTGCTCTCCGTTTTCTAAACAAGCACGTAGCTCTTCAAAAAACAGCTCAACCATATCCTTGGCTTCCTTCTTACTGAAGTCCAAATTTTCAAATAGATGTTCTGCCATCTCGGCTTTTGTTAGGGCCATAAACTAGTCTCTTAAGGTTGCATCAAACGAATCATTAGCAGCTTTTACAGCTTTTTCGACTACTAACGCGATTTCTTTTTCTTCCAACGTACGAGAGGAATCTTGCAGTGTCAATGCAATAGCTAGGCTCTTAAATCCATCTTCGACGCCCTGGCCTCTGTATACATCAAATAAGTTTATGCCAACTAACTGATTTTCGCCAATATTTTGTATGCTTTTTATCACATCTTTTGCATTAACTTGTTCAGCTACTACTAGAGCAATGTCTCTACGGTTAGCAGGAAACTTAGACGGGGCGCATGATTGCGGCAATTTTCGTTGTAAAAGAGCGGCTTGTGTCATCTCAAAAACAATGGTCCGACCATTGAGGCCAAGTGCCTTTTCATGCTGCGGATGTATCGCACCGATGAAGCCAACTGACTTATCGTTAAGGAAAATCTCTGCCGATTGTCCCGGGTGCAACGCATCTAGGTTGGCTTTTCTGAACTCAAACTGGTCGACATCGCCGGTTAATTCAAGCAATGCTTCAAGATCCCCTTTAAGGTCGAAGAAATCAACACCACGGCTTTCGATGTCCCAATGCTCGTCGCTATAACCACCACCAATCACGCCGGCAATCATTGGATCTTGAGCGATACCATGTTCACTATCAACATCAGGATAGAAACGTAAACCGGTTTCAAACATTCTCACGCGTGTTTGCTGACGCTTCTGATTATTGCTAACCGCTTGAATCAAGCCAGTCCATAAACTCACACGCATTGCAGACATGTCGGCCGAGATTGGGTGCGGCAAAACCTTTGGAGATAGCTGCGGGAACAACACGCTTTGTTTCTTAGGGTCGACAAAACTATAAGTGATCGCTTCATTAAAGCCACGAGCGACTAATACTTCGCGCAGTTTACGCAGTGGCAGTAACTTCTCGTTATGCTGGCTCATGCTAAGCGTCGCTTGTGGCGCCACATTAGGAATGTTGTTATAACCATAGACGCGAGCGATCTCTTCGATCAAGTCTGATTCGATGGTAATATCAAAACGATAAGATGGTGAAACACAATCCCAGCCATCAACGTTATCGGTGATGCTAATACCTAGGCGAGTCAATATCTCGCTAATCTGCTCATCATTAATCTTAATACCGATAATTCGCTCTACGCGGCTGCGGCGTAGCGTTATTGACTGATGGGCAGGTAAATCAGCAGCACTGACCGCTTCAACGATTGGTCCTGCTTGACCGCCGACAATCTCAAGTAATAAGTTCGTCGCGCGTTCCATGGCATCAAACTGTAGCTGGAAATCGACACCACGTTCGTAACGATGCGATGCGTCGGTATGCAAACCATATTTACGCGCTTGTCCAGCAATGGCTAGCGGCGCAAAGAAAGCACTCTCTAGGAAGATATCACTGCTTTGCTCTGTAACACCACTATCTTGACCACCAAAGATGCCCGCAATGGCTAACGCCTTGCTGTTATCACTAATCACTAAAGTGTCTTCGCGTAGCGTCGCTTCGTTACCATCTAATAACGTTAGTTTTTCATCTTTATTTGCTAAACGGACATCGATGCCGCCATCAATTTTTGCCAAATCAAAGGCATGCATCGGATGGCCCAGTTCAATTAAAACATAGTTTGTCACATCAACCACAGGATCGATTGAACGTACACCACTGCGGCGCAGTTTTTCGCTCATCCATAATGGGGTCGCTGCTGACAAATTGATGCCTTTAATGACACGGCCCAAATAACGTGGGCAAGCAGCAGGTGCAGACAGGGTGATCGCAACACTATCTTCTATTGTTACTGGTGCAGGCGAAATACCCAGTGGCGTAACCGCCATCGAGTTTAATACACCCACTTCGCGTGCTAGGCCTTTCATGCCAAGGCAATCAGCACGGTTAGCCGTTAAGTCAACGTCAATGGTGACGTCACTCAATTGCAGATATTCTCGGACGCAGGTGCCAATTGGCGCATCGCTGGGTAATTCTAAAATACCATCGCTGTCATCGGCCATGCCCAGTTCGCTAAAAGAACACAGCATACCAAACGATGGCTGACCACGTAATTTGGCCTTTTTGATCTTAAAGTCACCCGGTAGTACTGCGCCGACTTTAGCTACTGCAACTTTGAGTCCTTGGCGACAGTTTTTTGCGCCGCAGACGATATCAATTAACTCATCATCGCCGACATTAATCTTAGTTACCTGTAGCTTGTCAGCATCTGGGTGCGGACCACACTCAACGACTTCGCCGACAACTACGTTACTAAACTCTGCCGCAACAGGTGCAACGTCATCGACCTCTAGACCAGCCATGGTGATTTGAGCTGATAATTCTTCACTTGTGATGCTTGGGTTAACCCATTCGCGCAACCACGATTCACTAAATTTCATTTTACTTAGAACCTTACTTAAACTGTTTTAGGAAACGTGCATCGTTTTCAAAAAATGAACGTAAATCGTCAACGCCGTAACGTAACATCGTCAGGCGCTCAACACCCATACCAAATGCAAATCCAGTATATTCTTCCGGGTCAATGCCAACAGAGCGCAGGACATCAGGATGAACCATGCCACAGCCTAAAACTTCTAACCAACCATTTTTACCCATCACATCAACTTCAGCCGATGGCTCGGTAAATGGAAAGTAAGAAGGACGGAAGCGGATTTCTAAATCTTCTTCAAAGAAGTTTTTCAAGAAATCATGCAAAATCCCTTTCAGCTGAGTAAAGCTAACGTTTTTATCCACCATCAAGCCTTCGACCTGATGAAACATTGGCGTATGTGTCTGATCGTAATCGTTACGATAAACACGCCCCGGCGAGATAATGCGCAATGGTGGCTTTTCAACTTCCATGGTGCGGATCTGCACGCAAGAAGTTTGGGTACGCAAAACCGTCTTAGGATCAAAATAGAATGTATCATGATCGGCACGAGCCGGGTGGTGCGCAGGTATATTAAGGGCATCGAAGTTATGGAAATCATCTTCCACTTCTGGACCCGCTTTCACACTAAAACCTAACTCACCAAAAAACGTTTCAATGCGTTCAATGGTGCGATTAACCGGATGGATACTACCACTGGTCAGGCGACGTCCAGGTAAACTTACATCGATCGCTTCGGCGTTAAGTTTCTGGTTAAGCGCGGCCGTGCGCAAGGTATCACCCTTGGCGATCAACGCTTGCTGGATCTGTTGCTTGCCTTTATTGATTAACTGCCCTGCTTGAGGCCGCTCTTCATTTGATAATTGACCCAATGATTTTAACAAATCGGTCATTTTGCCTTTTTTACCTAAATAAGTCACACGTACTTGGTCAAGTACGCTTAGGTCGTTGGCCTCGTTAATCTCGCTGAGCGCTTGACTAACGATTGGTTCTAGTTGTTGCATTAAGCTATCCCATTTAATGGTGATCTTGATACCTCACATGAGTCCAAGACCTTAAAATGATTGATAAAGGTCGCAATTCTACGCGATGACAACCCTAATAGCTAGGGCTGGAGTATCTTTCGTTCAAATATCAGTCTGAGAATGAGTGCAGAATCAATTTGCCGACATTACGATTATTGGCAATATGACAAAGCGCTTGATTAACCTCTCTATAACAATAAGTAGAGTCGATTACAGGGACTAATTTACCCTCGCCAAAATTCGCTAAAAATTGCTGCTCAAAATTGGCAATTAAGCTGCTTTTATAAGCATCGGAGCGATTTCTCAGCGTACTGGCGGTTAGGGTAACGCGCTTGAGCAACAGTCTCCCAAAATCAAGCTGCTGGCCAAAACGTCCGCCGAGCATCGCTAATGTGACAATAGTGCCATCTAACGCGATGGCCTCTACATTACGGCCCAAGTAATCGCCCGCGACAAAATCGATGATAATATCGACTCCTGCACCATCGGTCGCTCGCGCTATTTCTTGGGCAAAGCACTGTTGGTGGTAGTTTATCCCGGTCACCGGACCAAACGCTTGCAATGCATCAAGCTTTTCGTCACTGCTGGCGGTAGTAAAAACCTCACAACCAACAGCGAGTGCCAATTGAATAGCGGCGCTGCCAACGCCGCTAGCGCCAGCATGAATAAGTACCCGAACCGCACGATCACAATTCGTGCGCTGATTGAGGCCCGCGATGTCAAACAATGCTTGATAGGCGGTAATGAAAGCCTCAGGGATCGCTGCGCCTTGCTCAAAGCTAAGCCCCTGGGGCATAGGCAAAACACTGCCGGCATCCACCGCAACAAACTGAGCATAACCACCACCCGCTAATAGTGCCATCACCCGATCCCCTATTTTAAAATGGCAATTAACGGGCGCTTTCACCACAGTACCTGCCACTTCAAGACCAATGATGTCACTGGCTCCCTTGGGTGGCGGATAGTGTCCAGCGAGCTGCAACAGATCGGCGCGATTAACGCCACTGGCGGCAACATCAATCAATACCTCATTGTCTTTACAAATGGGGACGGATCCGTCAGTGATTATAAGCTCCGCGGTAGTAGCGGATTTAGTGAGGTAACGCATCAGCTATTAATTCCTATCAATTGATTAATTTAAGCGTCTAAATTAAGCATAAATACCCATAATATCAAGATAAATGACAAATTGGCGCAGCCTGCTTCACAGACAGTGCTAATTTGAGTTGCCTAACGCTAGGCATCCCCGTAAAATCCCGCCATTATTTCCCCTTTTGTACTAGATTTCAGTAAAGGTATGCACATGACGCCATCAATTATTTTAAAGCCAGGTCGAGAAAAAGCCCTTAATCGACGCCACCCATGGATTTTTTCGATGGCGATCAAGCAGGTTGTTGGCGAGCCTGACTTGGGGCAAACTATCGATGTATTTGACCACCAAGGTAAATGGTTAGCCAAAGGTGCCTACTCACCCCAGTCACAAATTCGTGTGCGGCTTTGGAGTTTTGAGCCAGGCGAAGACATCGATGGTGAATTTTTCATCAAGCGTATCAGTCAAGCACTTGCGGCGCGTCAGACACTAATCACCAATCAACAGCTCACGGGTTATCGCTTGGTCGCGGCAGAGTCTGATTATCTACCGGGCATTACCATCGATCATTATGACAATACCCTCGTGTGCCAACTACTCAGTGCTGGTGCCGAACATAACCGCCATCATATTATCGCCGCACTCGAGCAGCTATTTCCACAGCACAATATCTATGATCGCTCAGATGTTGATGTGCGTAAGAAAGAAGGGTTAGAGAAAACGCAGGGCCCAATAAAGGGCGAATTGAGTGAAGGCCTGAGCATCATTGAAGAAAACGGGGTAAAAATATTAGTCGATATTGCCAATGGCCATAAGACAGGTTTCTACTTTGACCAACGCGATAACCGTCGTATCGCCGGTGCCTACTGTAAAGACAAGACCGTGCTTAACTGTTTCAGTTACACGGGCACCTTTGGTATCTATGCGCTAAAGCAAGGAGCGACACATTTCACCAATGTCGACCTATCGCAAAGCGCCCTAGATATTGCCAAACAAAATATCGAGATAAACCAGCTAGATTTAGCAAAAGTCGATTTTGTTCAAGCCGATGTGTTCAAATTATTACGCAAGTATCGCGAGCAAGGTAAAACCTTTGATGTGATCATACTCGACCCACCCAAGTTTGCCGATAATAAATCACAGCTTAACGGTGCTTGTCGTGGCTACAAAGATATCAATATGGTCGCGATGCAGATTCTTAACCCGGGCGGCACGTTACTTACCTATTCGTGCTCCGGTTTAATGTCAGCAGATCTTTTTCAAAAGATTGTCGCCGATGCGGCGCTCGATGCAAAACGCGACGCCCAAATCATTGCCCGATTATCTCAAGCATCGGATCACCCCATTGCCAGCACCTTCCCTGAGGGTTTTTACCTTAAAGGGCTAGCCTTAACGGTTCGATAGGGTAGACTAAACATATTAATTATTGGATTATAACAATAAAGTAGGAATGTAGATTGAACAAAGTGATTAGCCTGCCCTTAGCACAATTGGGCTTCAACCAAGCATCGGCACTAGATATTTTGAACAAAACCAGCTGGATTGATGCCATTGGGCTGAGTTTGGGCCAAGAACGGGCGCAAAATGCGTTCGAGTTTTTTGCCCAACCGCATTGCACCGATCAACACCTCTTTATGCTGGGATATCCAGCTATCGATAGCAAAGCGCTGGTCAAAGAACTCTTGCAGTCCAACCCATTAGGCAGCGATAAAGTCTTTGATGTGGTGTACTGTGAGGACGTGAAACGTCCACACAAGCCTATTTGCCTATCATTGCCAAAGGGGCAAGGCACCAAGTTTGCCCGGTTGGTCAACTCATGGCTCAAACAAGCAGCCACGCTCTCAGCACAACCTGGTCAAGACAACTGCTTTACCGAACAAGTTGCTCCGTTGCTCAAGGTGTTTAAGCGTTTAGATAAGGTTAAAAACTACCTCACTGATTTAGCAAAATCATTAGACAATGGCTTTGAGTTAAGTCATCCAGTGGTGTGTAATAATTTTATCAGTCATGCGGGCGATGACAGCTCTCCGATGGTGTTTTGCGATAATCCCGACACCATAAAGTTGTTCGGTGATATTGCCATTGTTACCGAACAAGGCACCACTGTGGCTAATCACCACCTGTTGCAACCTGGACTATTACACCAAGCAAATGGCGGCGTCTTGGTATTACCTGCCGAGCGCTTGCTCGAATCACCACAACTATGGTTCGAACTCAAATCATCGATCTTCGATCGCCAAATCAAATGGAGTCGTACTAATCAGTGGCTCGACCCACAAGCGATCGATCTACGCCTGCAAATAATCTTGGTCGGTGATGCTCACGCTTATAACGGCTTCTTGGCCATGGATCCTGACGTTAGTCAGCTATTTCCACTCATTGCCGAGGTTAACCATCAGTACGATATGCTCGACGATAGCAACTATATTGCTTATGCTGGTTATCTTCAAAATATTGCGCGCCGCGGTAATTGTAGTGACTTAAGCCACGATGGCATCGTGGAGTTGATGGACATTTCGTCTAAGCTCATTGAGCATCAGCATAAGATGTCACTCGATAGCGCATTTTTTAAGTCCTTGATCCAACAGGCGCAGACTTTCGCCGGCGATCAAGAGATGATCAATAAGCAGCATATCAAGTTGGCAAATGACGCGTATAATCAACGCAAGAATCGTATTGCCCAATATAGCTTCGAGGCAATCAAAGAACGCCAGTTATTGCTGGTTACCAAAGGGCTCGCGGTTGGACAAATCAATGCACTAAGCGTGCTCGATACCGATCTTGACTGCTTTGGTGAGCCTTCACGTATCACGGCGGCGGTCTATTTAGGCAATGGCGAAATTGATGATGTTGAACGTAAAGTTGATATGGCTGGCAACATTCACGCCAAAGGCGTAGCAATATTGACGTCTTATTTACACCAGAAATTTGCACTGGAAGATGAGATACCGATGAGCGCGAATCTCGTGTTCGAGCAATCTTATCAAGGCATCGATGGCGACAGCGCCGCAATGGCGAGCCTGCTGTGCTTGCTATCGGCCTTTGCTAAAAAGCCACTAAAACAAGGTGTCGCTGTGACGGGCGCGATCGACCAGTTTGGTAATATATTGGCCATTGGCGGCGTAAACGAAAAAATTAGTGGCTTCTACCGTGCCTGCCAAGTTAACGGTTTTGATGCTCATCAAGGGGTTATTATTCCTCAGAGCAATATTAACAACCTTAATCTCTCGGATGAAATCAAGCTGGCAATCAGTGAGAAGCGTTTTATCATTCATCCGGTTAATCACATTGAGCAGGCCATCGATCTTATCTTTGACCTAGTCGCCGGTACTTGTGATGACGAAGGGAACTATCCAAAAGAGTCTTTATACGGGATCATAACCCGGCGCATTGACCAAATTAATAATCCCCATGGCGATGATGACAGTTGGCTAGAGCGACTAAAGTTTTGGTAAATAGGGCTCATCGGAGTTGTTAAGCTTACAAGTGTTCGCTAATCTAGCGAACAAATTAATACAGTGGTTTTAAAAATGTCTAAACAATCAAGTTACACAAGAGAAGATCTGCTAGCGAGTAGTCGCGGCGAATTATTTGGCCCAGGTAACCCACAGCTTCCTGCACCTAATATGTTGATGATGGATCGCATCATTAGCATGACAGAAGATGGCGGTACCTTTGGCAAAGGTGAAGTTATCGCTGAATTAGATATTACCGAAGATTTATGGTTTTTTGATTGTCATTTCCCAGGCGATCCGGTGATGCCCGGTTGCCTTGGCTTAGATGCTATGTGGCAGTTAGTCGGATTCTATTTGGGTTGGATTGGCGGTAAGGGCCGAGGTCGCGCCCTAGGTGTGGGTGAAGTTAAGTTTACCGGCCAAGTGCTACCCACTGCCAAAAAAGTTGTCTACAAAATCAACTTAAAACGCGTGATCAACCGTAAATTAGTGATGGGTCTTGCCGATGCAACGATGGAAGTCGATGGCCGCGAGATTTATTCCGCCAAAGATTTAAAGGTTGGACTATTCTCGGACACTAGCGCGTTTTAACCGCTAGTTAATCTCCAATCACTTTACAGATCACAAAAGCGGCCCTTGGTCGCTTTTTTTATGCGCAATTGCACTGGCAGGCCTTTCCAAACGATCATCGCTCAGGATATACTTCATAATTATTAATAATAATCACTACATAAAGGACGTAGATCATTGAGTTTGCAAACGGTTTCAGCGAATGAACTTACCCTAGGCATGTATATCGTTAGCCTTGAAGATGGCAAGCGTAAGTTAAGCGTTGCAAAACCAGGTTTAGTTAAGTCCCTAGCAACCATTGAAAAACTGCGCAATAAAGGCATATTACGCGTTACCATCGATTTGGCACGCTGCGAATTGCCAGAAACGCCAACAGTATGTAAGACGGTCACTTTAGACAAAGAAATGCACCGGGCTAAGCGGGTTTTCAAAGAGTCCAAAGAAATTATCGGTAAGGTGTTGCAACAGGTTTATCAGGGACAACCATTAGAGATTGAACCGATTAATGAGATTGCCGATGAATTAGTGGAATCATTGCTATCTAACTCCGATGCCATTCACTCGCTAAGCGCCCTGCGCACCAAAGACGCCTATTTGTTAGAGCACTCCCTCAACGTTGGCGTAATGTTGGTTTCCTTTGGTCGCTCATTAGGTTTTGACCGAAACATGTTAAAAAAGCTGATGATTGGCGGCATCATTCATGATATTGGCAAGACCCAAGTCGATATTGATGTGCTAAATAAACCCGCGCGGCTCAGCGAAGAAGAATTCAAGCATATGCAGCAACATCAAGTATTATCACGTCCATTACTCGATGCAATGCCTAACTTGTCACCCATTTCACGCGACATCAGCAGCATGCACCACGAGAAACTCGACGGCACAGGATATCCAGACGGGCTTAGCGGCGAACAAATTTCCTTGGTTGGGCGTATCGGTTCCATCGTCGATATCTATGATGCGCTCACGGCCGTACGAGTCTATAAGGACGGCATGTGTCCTAGCAAAGCCTTCAAGATCATGAATACGCTGATTGGGTTTCATCTCGACGGTGATTTACTTAAGAAATTTATGCACAACATCGGCCTCTACCCCGTCGGATCCTTAGTCCAGTTAAACGATGGCAGTGCGGGACTCGTGTGGGAGTCAAACTTTGAAAACTTTAAGCGCCCCATCGTCAAGACCTTCTATTCCACCAAATACAGAGGCTACCGTGACGTTAAATTTATCGATTTGGCTGCCACTAAACTCACCATTACCAAGGGCCTGTCGCTCGATGAGTTCCCCATCGATATTGCCGACTACCGCGCATAACATGGCGCAGTTTTTACCCATATATAATTGTGCCACCAAGTCCACTTAAAGCTCTTTGAGCAGAAAATTGGCCCCTTCCAACTCGCTTAAATGTGGTTTTTCACCGCCTTCTACTAGTGAGAAGCCAAGCTTGAACAACAGCGCCAACGATGCTTGATTGTCTACGGCCGTTAGCGCCGCAATTTTGTTTTGACAAAGCTCGTTGGCGGTTTGGTCGATAATCGCCAGCGCGCTCTCGTGTCCGTATCCTTTAGAGCAAAACTCACTTAGAAATGCGAAACCTAAGTCACATATTTCAAGGTAGTCACGTTTCATTAAGCCAACCATACCCACAGGCGTATCACACCCAGTTAGCGCTACCCGATACAAACCAAAGCCATTTTCTCGATAACTAGCTAGCGGGCCCAAATCGAGATAGCGCTTGGCTGACTCATCATCATGGACCTCTTTGTCACCAATATACTGTAAAAACGCCGGCTCATTGACCAGCCGCTTAATGAAGCCGACATCTTGGTGACTTAGCTCGGTGATCGTTAAGCGCTCTGTTTGTAAAACAACCATGTAGTTCCTCGGGTTAAAAGCTCTTTGTTATTGCATCATAGCATTATTTAGCGATTCAAAACCGCCTCATACACCAGCGAAATGATGCTGCCATAGCGACCAGTTTCAAATTTTTTGGCAACAAATTTTGGATGTTCATGGTCACCTTCGATTTGGCTATGCCGCACATTGGTTAGCAAAATAATCGCTAAGTCATGCTCGGGATCAATTACCGTTACGGTACCTGTCCAGCCGGTATGTCCATAAGCACTGGGGCTGGCATAAGGACCGAAATGCCACTTAAGCGCGCCATTTCCCGCTCGGCGCCAGCCAAGACCAAAGCTGCCATTACGCGGCTCAGGTTTGGTAAATTGATCAACGACCGCTGGTTTAAACAGTTCAAGCTCGCCATATCCGCCGCGATTTAACAGCATTTGTGCCATCACCGCCAATTCCCGCGCCGTTGAAAACAGTCCGGCGTGGCCTGCAACGCCAGCAAACGAATGAAAGGCCTTTTCATCATGAACCTCCCCTTGCAGCACATGGCGACGCACGTTGGGGAAATCTACCCGATTTCCCCGCGTTGTGCCATGGATCTCGGTAGCCGCAAACTGCCCTTTGCTAAATCCCTTGGCCAAAGGGTTAAACCGCGTATTAACCAGACCCAATGGTTGATAGATAGCTTGTTCAACATATTCATCTAAGCCCATCCCTGTGATGCGCTCTACTAACATGCCCAACAACATAAAGTCGGTATCGCTATACACATGCTTAATATTGCGCCCTATATCAAACGGGACTTTCGTTAAAATGAGCTCCTTCGTGGTTTTTTGATCTTGTGAATAATAAGCAGCGCCAAGCTTATTATCGGCGCTAAAAAAACGCACTTGCGGCGCGTATCCACCCTGATGTGTCAACATATCCCTAACCAGTCGTTGCTCGCGGCCATCGCCGCGGTAATCTGTGAGATAGTGGTTAAGCGGTAAGTTAACATCGAGTTGACCTTCGCTAACCAGCTTCATTAAGGCCAGATTGGTGGCAAACATCTTGGTATTTGATGCAATATCAAATACCGTATCGGTGCTCATCTTAATCGGGCGCTCTAGTAACTCACCGCCATCAGCGAATTTTCGGGCGTAACCATAGGCGGTTTGCTTAATAATTTCGCCATTTTTAACCACCAACAAGACCGCACCGGGAAACCCTGCTGTGACTTCTCGCTCGATCAGCTGATCGACAAGTTCAAAGCGTTGTAGGTGTGGCTTGTTCGCCTCAAATAAGGTTGAAAACGGCACTGTGATATTAACGCTAGCGCCCTGTGGCAAGACATTATCAACCCGCAAGGTATTGATGCCATCACGAGTACGCCGGGCTAAACTATAACGATAGACATCATCAGCATCAAATTGGTGCCGGATATGGAGCTTTTGACCGTTGACATAAATATCTGCAGATTTAGCATCACGGTTTTTAATCACGATGTGACCACGTCCCGCGTAGCTCTTAAATGTCTGGCGGTCATTAACCAGGTCACGACTGCTACGCACAATATGCGGGAACACCTGATCGATCTGACCGTTGTTCACCACTTGGTGTTGCGCGGCGGGTGGCACAGTCTCTCGTTGATAACGCGCGACTAATTGCTCGGCGCGCTGGGGAAAGTATCGCTCGACTAGGGCGAAGATCACGCCAGCGCTGTGACTATCGAGCTGGCCGGTGATTTGTTGGGGCATAAAGTGGGTCTGCATAGCGCCAAGCGCATCACTTGTTTGCTGGTCAAACACCCCCGTTTCTAACACGCCATAGCCGTATCGGCGCAGCGCCCGCTGGATAAGCCCAATACTAGGTAGCCCTTTATTGGTAAATAACTGGCGATATCTATCCAACGTCTTTTGCTCAAACCACGCGCCAATACCCGCCTGGTGTAATTGCAACCAGGGGAAGCGCTTGCCCGGATCGAGTTTGCGGCTCGGCGTAATATCGCCATGGCCAATGACTTGAGTCGGCCCGATATCTGGGTTACGGCGCAGGATATCTTGCGACAATTTGATCAGTAATTCAATTTGCGCTGCGTCATATGCTGGGAAGGTGCAATGTTGCGCCGCGCTTAATGGCGCTAGTGACAAGGACAACGACTCCGGGCACTGTGGCACATTGACAATTTCGATACCGATGGAGTGATCGTTAAGATCCCTGCGCCCTTGCCAATAGCTGTTGCCGGCATGCCAAGCGCGCGCAGACTCTTTCACCAGTTGCATCACCGACAGGCTACTTTCAGGGTAGCTAGGATCATTTGCCATCGGCAGCAAATAATGGGCACTAACGCCGCCCTCGTCCACCAAGGCAGTGACCGAGTCTTGATAATTAAGCGCCGTATAGTGCATCACCAAGAACTTTATTCGCTCACTGGCGTTATGCGATGGCAATTGCTTAATCGGTAACGATGAACAACTGCTCAACAATAACCAACACCCACCCAATGCCAATACCGCTAAAGATGGTTTTAGCAATCGACTGATTTTATTAAGGCAAAGCTTATTCATGAACGCTAACTCAATATGTTTTATCAAAATGAAAAAATCCCGCGCCAAGTGACGAGGGATTTAATGAAAGACCAATCTGATGATGGTCCTAAGGTATCGCTATTAGCCGATTAGAAGCTAATTTTCGCCGACAATTGTACACGACGTGGATTGAAACGCTTGCGTGCCTCACCAAAGGTATCCGATGACGCATAAGGGTTCATACTATATCCCGTTTGATTGTCAAACACGTTAAACAAATCGGCACGCACATTGACCTTATAGCCTTGTGCAATCTCAAACTCTTGCACATAGTTTAAGTCAAGCTGCCAGTGACTTGGGCTACGGCGACTACCAGCATGCTCGGCATAACGAATGGTGGAACTTGAATAACCGTATTCGCTGCCATCCCATTTTTCCCACACATCGCCCGATTGAAATAACAAGTAGGCGCCGATATTGGCGTCCCAATCGGTAGTGTAGTAACCGTAGGCCTTAAATACATGCGGCTTGTTACCCAATAACTTTCCGTTTTTGCCATCCCATAGCTGACGACCTTTACCATCGGCTAGGTTAGATGAGCCAATAAATAGGTTACCATCGTTATTACCACTGACGTTATCTTGATCGAAATTACCGTAGTAATTACTCCACACGTAAGATGCGTTTAGGTAGATACGATCCGTTTGATAAGTTGCATCAAATGCTAGTTCGTAATACTTGGAATACGCGCCATCAAGCTCGGCGATGACATACGATGAGCCCCCCACTTCATCACGATAAGATTGTAGCTCTGGAATATAATCGCCTTTGGCCGCAATATCGTCTGGCACGCCGCCAAATGGGGATTGATACTTACCGTAGCTGCGCGAGCTATTCCAAGTATCTTCCCACATATGACTACCTTCACGCACTCGTGCATGCGCTCGCACTAACAACTCATCGCTTACGCTCTTGGTGGTACCAATGGTAAACTCATCGATACGACGCGGCTGCATATTCTCTTGAAAGAATTTACCGGAAGAGCCACTAGCAGGTTTGTTGCCAAGGTAGTTACCTTCCTTGTCAAAATAGACATTAATCGTCTTGCGGGTATTACGTGCCCAAGATGCGGCGCGCGCTAGCGAACTCGCCTCAGGGTTATATGACGCGTAGTTAGCGAAAACCGTATCTTCATCATGATATGCCCACGAGATACCAAGGCGCGGCTGAATCATGTCTTTCCAATCGATGGTATGCATCTTGTACTCATGACCCGGCGCCGACTCAAAGCCCGAAACGTTGTCGCTGTTAGCACGTAAGCCTTGTCCATAAAGCACATCTTTACTGACCAGAACACCAACATTTAGGGTCAAATCATCCCATTCAATCGTATCGTTAATCTCAAAGTTAAAGCTCTCAGATTTTGACACGATTGGCGATACCACACTTCCACTGCCATCGAGCAAGCTCATCTGTTGGGTGCTAGTAGAGTAGTAAACCGGGGTGTCCGATTCAAAGTTCTCAACTTCTAAGCCGCCTACATAGCCGATGCTGCCCCAACCGTTGGATAAGCGGCTTAATTCCTCAGTGCCTTCCGCCCACTTAAAGCCAAAGTGTATATAATGAATCGCTTCGCCAATCTCCATCTCGTGTTCAAGTGACGCTTCAAAGCTCTCACGACTAAAGTTTTGGTTATTGATGGTTGATCCAGCGCCAACATTACCACCGCCTGCACGTTCGCCAGCATCATTAATATAACCGTATTGGTCGATTAATGCCTGAGCTGTTGCGTTGTCATAAATTACATCGCCAGTTTTCAAGTCTGGTACGCTAAACTGACCTTGTTGGTCTAACGCGTTCAGATCGATACTGCTATTGAGCGCCGGTGAAACACCGGGCAATAGCGTATCCGGACCGCTAGCATTTTCGTTATCAAACTTGCTATATTTAAAGCTAAAGGTGGTGTTGTCATTGACAATATAAGAACCGTCTAGGCTAAAGATATCTTGTGTTGTTAACGCCCCTTCAGAGGTACTATCGGCGCTAAAACTGCCAACAGAATCACCATTGAGTTCTTTTTCAGAGTTACGATAACTAATATTTAACAGCAAGTCCTCGCTTGGTGCGTAGGTGAACTTGGCAAAATACTCATCGCGGACGCTCTCAAACGATTTTGTTGGACCATAGGCAGTTTCCTTATTGTCCTTGGTGATCTCAGGACGATAAAACGAGCCATAGAAGAACAATTCATCTTCGATTAGCGGACCGCTAATGCTACCGATGAGCCAGGTTTTATTTTCCTTGAAGGTACTTTCAGCGTCATCATCGATATCGGCGGTTAAGCTCTTAGGTTGAAGCTTATATTCTAAGCTACCGTGAAATTCGTTGGTGCCCGATTTAGAGATGGTGTTCATCGCAAAACCACCGGAGCGGTTAAACCCGACCGCTTTAGCGCCGCCGCGATCCATCGAGACACTTTGGATATCATGGGTTGAAGGCTCAGAGGCAAGGTTACCAAACATTGGCAGGGAAACATCTACGCCATCGAAACCATATTTATTATCACGGCCAGAACCACCAGCACTAGGGCCCATGGTCGCATTTTCTGAATATTGCACGCCGGGGATCAATTTCATCAAATCACGATAATCTTGACCAATTGGTACGGCGTCAACCACCTTAGCGCCAACAGAGCTAGTTAATGATGAATCGCCTTCGGGTAAAAATAGGCGTGAGCCGCTCACCGAAATAACTTCGATATTGCTATTGCCCGACTCGAGTGTGTGTTTAAGCTTTGCGGTCTGATCGAGTAATACCTCAACCATCGAGGTCTTGACGCTGCCATTGGGCGACTTAAAGGTTATCTTATAGATGCCGGGTAGTAATAGTGGGAGACGGTAACTACCGTCGGCCTTGGTTACAGCAGTACGCGCCTTCGGCATCACTTCACTGGTAGCTGTGACGACAATGCCTGCAAGGTTCGCTGCACTGTCTTGTGTCACCACGTGGCCGCGTATCGCGCCACCTTGTTGTGCATAAGCTGCGCTTATGCCTGCAACACTCAAAGTAGCACCTACCGCAATGGCAAGTACCGATTTTTTAAAGCTATTTCTCTTATTAATGTTCATATTATTTTCCCAGAGCAACTTTCCGATAAGGTTAACTGACTAAATTCTAAACGCTTTCAGATAATAAAATACCACTTTCATTACATATGTAAATAATAATTTATTCTAAAGTTAACAAAATATTGGATTAAATTATATCTTGGAGCACCGAGAATTAGTATAAACGACTCAAAAACAACATTAAATTATTTAATTTTACATTAATAAACAACCACATAACCTAGTTTAACAAGTGATTTACTCTTACGCAAAGGACGAGCCAATACATCTTTTGTAACAACTGATTAATAAATAATTCCCACTTATGTTACTTATCATGAATATAAATATGCGGGTTATTCATCGTTCGATCCCGTGCTTACTCGTCACTATTGAAGCTTATTGTCTAGAATATTTCCTAAAACCACTCCAAATATTAAAATATTATATTCTATGGCTATAACGAATATGAACTAATTTATGCCTCAAGATATGTGTTTTTATACGGTTATCCCAGTAAATGGGCGGTGATGTGCCCCGCAGAAATCAAATAACACTAGGAACCCCGAAACAATAAATGCTATAACTTAAAAATAAATTATTCATCAGTGATCAACTATGTCGACATTCGTCAAAATAAGAGCGTTAAAGCCCTCGTTTTCCGCCAGCGAGTCTAAGATCGCTGATTTTGTTTTAAACTCCTCTAACGCCATTAGAGAATTATCATCGCAAGAACTCGCAAAGGTTACCGGTGTTAGCCAATCTAGCGTGATTAAGTTCTGTCAAAAGCTCGGTTACAAGGGTTACCCTGCCTTTAAATTGGCGATTATCGATGCATTAAGTGAATCAAACAGTGGCAGCTCATTACATGGCGACATCAAGCTCAACGACAGCCTCGCTGAACTTGCGCAAAAACTGCTCAATAGCAAGATGGCGGTACTTAACGAGACCAAGACACTCAACGAGCACGCGCCGTTCGAACAAGCGGTGGCTTTAATTAAAGAGGCAAAACGTATTGTTATTTGTGGCTTAGGAGGTTCTGCTATTGTCGGACTCGATTTCTCCCACAAGTTACAGAAATTAGGCATGCCAGCAATTGCGGGGTCAGATGTACATGCGCAACTCGCTTATGTCACCACATTTTCAAAAGATGATTTAGTATTTGCCATTAGTGAATCTGGCGCTACCCGAGAGATTATCGCGATCACGGAGCAGGCAAAAGTTAATCAGTGCAAGGTCATTTCGCTGACCAAATTTGGCGCGACGCCAATCTCTGATAACGCCGACATCAAATTATACTCGGTGGCAGAAAATGAATCGGTACGGCTATCATCAATCTTAGCCCGCACTGCACAAGAGTTTGTTATCGACATTCTCTTTATCGCGCTAACCCAATCATCACGTCAAAGCCGCAAGTACTTAGAAAGCTCAAACCAAGTGGTTAAAGACTTTCGTCAATAGCGTCCGTGTATAGCACATATTGTTGGCGCAACAACCGATATTGATTGAGACCCTGTTGCCAGCTTGCGCGTATCTGCTGACCAGATTGCCCCGCAGTTATCGCCAGGCGTAGTTTGTCGGTGCCCGCGAGTTTATCCATAAACGCTGGGTATTTAAAAAACTCTTGTTGTTGTGCGCTAAAAGCGCGGTGCCAATTGATCACGTAATCCAAATTCAAGCCACCTTTGGCGCTGCGAGTAAACTTCATGCCGTGCAATTCTTTATTGACCAATTTAGGATTTATCGCGCTGCCTGGACGTGAGGTTGGGGTGAAACTATATTCACCAATAGAAATTTTATCGTGCCCGATCACCTGAAACGGATAATCAGTCCCCCGCCCTATACTAATTGGCGTTGCCTCAAAGAGTGCTAGCGACGGGTAGAGACGCACGGCTAGATCATTAGGCAAATTGGGACTCGGTTTAACCGGTAATGAATAAGGGTGACTGTGGCGATAGTTTACCAGCGGTATGACCTTAAGATCCACCTCAATGCCATCACCTAGCCATCCTTGTCCATTGATCATCAATGCTAGTTCACCAACCGTGAGGCCGTGTAACAGCGGGATCGGATGCATGCCAACAAAAGACTGGTATTTCCTTTCTAAGAGCGGCCCATCAATAAACGCGCCATTAGGGTTTGGTCGGTCTAGCACCATAAACTTAACCCCAGTCTCGGCGCTGGCCTCCATCATATAATGCATGGAGCTGATGAAGGTATAAAAACGTACACCAACATCCTGAATGTCAAACACCACGATATCAAGCTCAGCCATCACCGCCCGCTTAGGTTTCTTAGCGCTACCGTAAATTGAGACTAAGGGAATACCCGTCTTAGGATCCTTGGTGCTATTAACCCGCTGACCCGCATCATGATCGCCTCTAAAACCATGTTCGGGGGCAAAAATAATTGCAACGTTGACCCCCACATTCAATAAATAGTCCACCAAGTGTTGATTATTGACCCTTGATGTTTGATTAACCACTAGCCCGACGCGTTTGCCTTTAAGCAATGGTAAATAAAGCGCAGCGCGCTGCGCGCCGACCAGTAGTCGTGCTTCTTCAAAGCGACTCGCTGGTACACTACTTTGACAGCCACCTATCATCACGGCCAAACACAACAACAAGCATTTCAATAGAGACGAACTGGCATTCATTGTTTACTCCTGCCCTGTGGCTATTTTTTTGGCGCGCTTGTCACTGCATGACGTAAAAAGCCATGGTGCTGTGCTAGCAGGGACTGCCCTTCCTCGACACTCACGCCCGTTAGGATCAGTAAAATGGCCATTTTTGCATTGTGATTGGCTTGCGCCAAGGCAGCTTTCGCCGTGGCATAATCACACTCACTCGCCTGCATCACGATTCTGACCGCACGGGCGTAGAGCTTTTCGTTACTGGCATTGACATCAACCATCAAATTTTGATAACTTTTGCCAATTTTTATCATGCTCGCCGTGGTTAGCATATTGAGAATCAATTTTTGCGCCGAACCGGACTTTAAGCGCGTAGAGCCGGTCAATGCTTCAGGGCCGACGACGGCACAAATCGCAATCGCTGCCACATCAACCAGCGGTGACTGTGGGTTGCAGGTAACACATACCGAGGTTGCACCAAGCTCATTGGCATAATTTAGCGCCGAAATAACATAAGGTGTCCTACCGCTAGCCGCAATGCCTACCACGACATCTTGCGCCTGCATATTTACCTTTTTAAGATCGCTAATTGCCAAGTCACCATCGTCCTCAGCACCTTCAACAGCGCGGTAAATGGCTTGATTACCACCAGCAATAATGCCAATGACCTGATTATCACCAATGCTAAAGGTTGGCCGGCACTCGACGGCATCTAAGATCCCTAGCCGCCCGCTGGTGCCAGCGCCAATATAAATCAAGCGTCCTCCTTGGTTAAACGCTTCGACTATTTTATCAACCGCTAGCGCCACTTGAGGCAGTGTTTGTTGGACTGCTAAAGGCACTAACTGATCTTGTTGATTGAGACTGTTCAACAATTGATCGGTGCTTAATAAGTCGATATCCATCGTCTGTGGATTGCGGCCCTCAGATATTATGTTTTCCAATTGTTCGATTAAGCGCGATTGTTTATCCATCATTATGGGCAATTTCTCCATCTAAAATTGTTTGATTATTTGGCGCGATGCCTAACGCCTGCTTCGCTAATAGACAGGCACCGTCGAGTGCAGTTCCCCAAGCGTTGATCATCTGTGCTTTGGTGCTATCGCACAGCAAGGATTTCGATACCATGCCAAGCCCGCCAAGTAACACCACTGGCAACGTTGAGCTGCCGCGGGTGCGAGATATCAACGCCTCGACACTTGCGATATGTTGCTCGATGACGCGATCTGCTACTTTGCACTGGCCGTAGAGTTTAAAAATATCCTGGGTATATAGCGCGAACTCAGTCGGACTCGCACGACGCGCCCACGCTAATATTTTCACTTTACTGGGACCAAGACGGCGACAAATCAACTGACCAAGCAAGCTCTGCTCACCGCTGCTGTATTCGAGTTCCTCGACACAGGCTTGAATGGCGTGGAGGGTTAATTTTGCGCCGCTGCCTTCGTCACCGAGTAAAAAACCCCAACCTCCAACTAATACATTGTTCATCGATGGCTCAAGACGCATTCCTACCGATCCGGTGCCAAGTGCCACTACTACCACGGGTTTACCGCCATTAGCACCATACACCGAGGTTGTCGCATCGCTAACGATGGTTAACTGCGCAAATTGCCCTTGGTAAAGGTGCATTAACTGATCTGCCGCCGCTTTATCGCAAGCACCCGCAATGCCAAACACCGCGTTAACCTCATCACACTGACAGTCAGCCATCTTGCACAACTGCAAACATAGCTGTTCTATGTGCTTAACCGCTGCTGAGAAATCATTGGTTAACGATACAGCGCCGCTTTGAAGCTCCCATTGTTGTTGCGTATCGCAGTCAATCAGGCGCGCTCTGCTGCCAGAGCCGCCGCCGTCAATCCCCAAAACCCAACGTTTATACTGATTCATGATGACGTCGCCATCATTGGCCCAACACTACGGGATTTATTGGATCCACATAGGCAAATCACCAATGATACTGCAGTGCCAATGCAAAGTTGCCACGTAAAGCCTAGATCAAACTGCCACGACGCCGGTAAATACCAGGTCATGATGTAAGGTTGAAATAGTAATGTCACCACAAAACCAGCTAACAACGCTGCCAATACCGAGCGCTCGCTACCCCGTTCGCTAAATAACGCGGTAAAATAGACCCCAAGTAGACCACTGTAAGAAAAGACCATCACGCCAAGCGCAAACTTCAAGAGTGGCATATCTGAATACTGCTGCCAGTAGAAGCACAGAATCGCCATCGACCCGAGGGCTAAGCCAACTAACAACATCGAGAGTTTTCCCGCCTTAACATAGTGAGCATCATCAACTTGGCGGTTAATCAGCGCCATCTTTTTCTCTTTGTAAGGACGGTAAAGGTCACGGATAAGGACCGACGCCATCGAGCTCAAACCAGAGTTTAAGGTCGACAATGCCGCCGCAATAATACCAATGGTCACTAGACCGCGAACGCCAGCAGGGATCTCATTGAGCACGTAATACATGAAGATCGTCACCTTAGCGCCATCAAAGGATTGCACGATTTGCGCCGCGTCTTTGCTAAGCATAAGATCGGGGCGTTGATAGAAGACAAACAGCAATAAGCCGATAATAACGAATAACAGCATCACCGGGATCACCAGTACCACCGAATACAACATCGCTTTACCGCCCTCTTTAGCATTTTTACAAGTCAATACTCGCTGCGTCATGTCTTGATCTAGCCCCAGTGCCGCGATATGTAATAGAGTGAACCCGGTCAGCGCCGACCAAAAACCAAATACCCCCGCGGAACTAAAATCGAGATCAAAATTAAACAAGGTTAGTTTCGACGCTTGATCGGGACCCGGCTGCTGTAGCGCACTCATAATTTGTGACAAATCGGCTGGAATTGCCGCCAGTAGAAAATAGATCACAAATAAGGCGGCGCTAACATAGATTGCACATTGAATCACATCGCTGTAGATGACCGAGCGAATTCCGCCAAAGACTGTATATAAAAGCCCAACAGCAGTGATGATCAGGGTGGCAAAAATGACGCTCGCAGGGGCGATATCGCCAAATAAAATCATCGCCACGGCAAGCGCGGCCATATACAAACGCGCGCCACTGGCAAAGACCCGGCCAAACAAATACATTAAGCCAGCATATTTCTTCGCCAACGGCCCGATACGTCGCTCTAACAGCTCGTATACGGTGTACACCTTATATTGATAAAACTTAGGAATGAGCAACACAGCTACAAAGTAGGCGGCGATAAACGCGCCAATATTGGTGGCCAAATAAGATAGATCGCCGCGATAGCCCTGATCAGGACCGCCAAGAAAGGTCGCCGCCGATTGCGAGGTGGCCAATACAGAAATCGCCACCATCCAGGTCGGCATCACATTGCCACCGAGAAAGAAATCTTTACTCGATCGCACGCCCTTACGGTTGATTAACCAACCAGAGACGAGTAACAGTAACCCGTAGCCGGCAAACACTAACCAATCCAATGCTGTATATTGTGCGCTCATTATTTTCCCAAAGCATAAACTCTTACCATAAGAATATATTATTCCCGCATAATAGCAATATAAGAATTAAATAGCACAAGCTATTATTCCATTAGTTATTTAGGTCGAGTCAAGTCGAAAATTTCAACTTTCAACCAACAAAGAGTTGCCTATTTTTCGTGACAGTGACATAAATCAAAGTCTGTCGATTTACACCGACAACCCGCACGAAATTCATAAAATTTCGAGCGGGTTTTACCCTCCTTAAATCCGTAACAATCAAATGAGCATAGCGAAAGACACTATCGTGAAAAACCAGCTTTGGGGTTAGGTTTTGTATCACCTCAAGTGATCGTAGAAAAAAAATAACAGCGTGATCTGATCATGAGCACGCTATTGTCCTTTTATTTACATCTGCTTCGTTCGTAGAATTGAGTCTTTCCGATGAATTTATCGGCATATTTGTTTAATTCGTACTTGCGCCAGGTCTTTTGTTGCAGGAAACCACCGCCCATGGTTTGCTTTACACCGTAATTATTTATGACTACTTCAACTTTATCCCCAACAAATCCTGTCACAACACCATTGAATACAATGATGAATTGTTCTTTTGTGGAGGCATTAAATAGCGCATCTGCGATTACATTTCCTGAGGAGGTAGTAGTCGACCACTTTTCCCGGTGATAGACTGTGCTACCGATTGCACAACGGCCAAGTATAGGGAGTTCTCGTTCTGCTGTGGCTCTCTGTTGTTCAAACTTCTGGACTTCTTGTTGTCGTAAAGCTGCGCGTTCACGCGCCTTTGTTTCATGCTTTTCCTGTCGGTATTCTTGTGCGGCGATACGAGCACTCTCTTTGTCTTGGATAACTTTTATTTGATGTTTAGCATCGCTCGCTAATGTTGAACTTGGAAATTTGGCCAAGAATGCCGTAAGCCTATCAACGGAGCCTTTTGCTTCTGAGAGCACTTGTAGTTCAACAAGTTCTTCTGGATTCTTTATTTCCTCAACTCCCACTATTTTCACACCATTTGGGGTTGCGACCATTTCTAGGGTTGGAATAAACCCTCTTTTAGACAGCACTTTTTTAAATTTAGGTGCATGGCTTATTTTTATCGGTACTTTTATGCTTTGTTCGAATCTCCCATAACCAGTCGTTATGGTTATGGTGAAATTTTGATTGTCAGCATCATAATTGACACTTTTGACGAGTGGCTTTCCATATTTCATCGTCATGACAGTTCCCAAAATACTAAGTCGCTCTTGCTGTTGGTCATAATTTTGGATCTTCAAGTCGTTATATTCCTTTAATTCCAATATCGTCGCTTGCCATTTCAGTATCATTTTTTGATGTCTTTCGTCTACGATTTTGTTTTTAGCTTCGAGTTTTTCTCGCTCCAATTTTCTTCTTTCATCAAATATAACGGTTGTTTCAAACTCTCCTTTGACCAATTTTATTGGCTTTATTGGTGCTGCTTTCGTTGGTTTGTCGGGGAGCGTTGGTTTATACAGTTTATTGAATTGTGCCACACCTATTTTTTTCGCAAGGCCAATAGGCGTACGCTTTGCTATATCTTTTGCATCAACCAAATATATGTGGTCAGTATTATATTTAACATTACTGACACAGAAATAGGCTGAATTGGCTTTGTCTACATGGTGCCAACCTGCATAATCACCCCGGTTAATATTATAGTGCTTGGCGCCCCACCATTTCCCGTCGCTCTTCTTTGCTATTGTTGTCCATGTCGAAAAGAATGGCTTGTTCTGGATCGGGTGTATATATCGTCGATATTTCCATAGTGTTTTTGTCTGTTTTTCAGAGGGTAGATTAAACTCATCGAAAATATCCTTTCCAACTATGAATGTGCTATTTTTACAGTTTTTCCGGGCGCTTAACCAACTATAATAGCCATGATCTGCTCGTATTTCCCAGATCTGATTATCGAATCTTTTGAGTTTAGTATTTGAACGTTCGTATTGCTTGTCGTATTTCCACACGAAACGACCAATGAGCTTTTCCTCTTTTTCTTTGACATTAGGCTCAACAGAATTTATTGATACAGTTTCTTTATTGACCTTTTTTTCTTTCTTTTGCCGTTGCTCTTTCACTACAGTATGAGTGGCCACCGCTATTGATTTCGAAATTGGTGCCCTAACAAAACTAACATCAGTAATCCCTGCTTCCTGGTTCCATGTGGTACCAGGGTATATATCCTCAATGATAATTTTCACCCACGAGGTCGATACGCCTCCTAGGTCAAATGTTTGGGGTGTTTTTTGATCTTTAAGAGCAATGGTAATTTTTGCACCATTAGAGAATGCTATTGTTGCTCGCTTCACTCTACTATTTAGGCTAAATAATTGGTGGTTTTTGATCCAACCATTAATAATACTTATGGTTTGTATATTATGCTTGCCTTGAAAGTTGAATTTAATCCATTCTCCTTTGTTAGCGCTTTGCGTTTTCTTTGGAAACCACGCTGTATTACTATTTCCATCTGCTGCATTCTCGGGATAGTAGGAAGCACCATCTGACGGATACTGAGATGAAGCTGTTACCGAGGTTACCTTTATGTCTGTAGCATAAGACTCAACGCTTAGAATGAAACAAAATATCGTCAATATGCTTTTTAATAAACTTGAATCCATTGCTATTTCCCTCTCATGTTATATGTTTATTCGACATAAATCCCTATAAAAAGTCACAGCACCAACCCTATCGAATAACACGATTGAACACACGAATATAGGTCTCTCGACCGGCTGTTGGCACCCAGGAGTTATGTAAACTTCACTTTCAATTGGAGTTCAAGCCCATGCCGGTGGCGCCTGTTTAAATATTATTTAATGATAGTCAAATAAAGAGAAAGGGACATACAAATGTTGCTGGCATTCCATCAATGTTGTTCGTGGCAAATTCCAAAATTACGATACACCTTAAGATGTGACTTAAATTCAATGAGTTTAGGCGAAAATGTTTATATCCCTATATTTATCGCGAGTAACCTAACCATGCAATAAACATGAAATAGCGTAGCTCGATAGCAAGACCAAGGCCTCATTTAACCTCAACGTTATCGACATTAACACTGCTTGCCTTGGCCAGTGCCCTTTATTTATACCCTTAAAACGGGGCAGCTGCGTGAGGCTTATGAGGGCTGGGAACTGATTAAGTACAACGAAGATGTAGGCACAATGCACAATGGCGCCAAATTGCAGTTTGCCACGCTATTGGCGCGCAGACCTGGCTAAAAATGCTAAACCAGGCTTCTTTTTGGCAATAGAAATTACAACGCGACTAAGCCTTCGATATGGGTAATTCCTAAGCCTGGTGAATCATTTAAGGTGATATTTGGCCCGTCAAACTCGACACCGCCAACAACGGGATCATATTGACCAAGCGCGGGACCGTCGAGATCTATCTTGGTGATGATGTTGCTCTTGGCCGCTGCGAGATGCGCGGCGGCACCTGCGCCAATACTGCCCTCTAGCATGCAACCTATCATGCAAGGCACATCATAAATGCCGGCAATATCGGCAATTTTGATTGCGTTGGACAAGCCCCCAGTTTTGACTAATTTGATGTTGATAATATCGGCGGCTTGTTGCTCAAGCAGCGCAATAACTTGTTTTGGGCTAAACGCGCTTTCATCGGCCATGATGGGCGTTAATACCCGTTGGCATACGGTTTTCATGCCATGAAAATCATCAGCTTTAACGGGTTGTTCAATAAGCTCTAATTGAACCCCCGCCTGTTCCAATTGCTGCAGCGCAAAAATACTCTGTTTGGCGCTCCAGCCTTGGTTTACATCGAGGCGCAGTTTAGCCTTCCCTTGCACCTGTTGATAGATAGCGCTGACCCGCGCAATATCTTGGTGCATGTCATCGCCGATCTTAATCTTTAACACATCAAATCCGTTGTTGATGGCTGTTAAAGAGTCTCGCACCATCTCATCGACACCGTTAACGCTGATGGTGATGTCTGTGGTGAGTGTTCTCACTCCGCCGCCCAACACTTGATAAAGCGGTTTTTTGTGCCACTGCGCCCACAGATCATATAGCGCAACTTCCAGCGCAGCTTTGGCGCTATAGTTGCCAATAATCGCGCCTGACACAAGCGCAATCAGTTGATTTAGTTGGCTAATATCACCACCTAGTAATTTAGGCTTGATCACTGTTGTAATAGCGGCAGCAATTGAACCATGCGTATCGCCAGTGATCACCGGCGTTGCTGGCGCCGAACCATAACCGACCGCGCCACAATCTGTCGTGACCATCACCACCAGATCTTCAATATGGCTCACACTGCGCAGCGCTGTCTTAAACGGGGTCACTAACGGGATAGACATTTTGGCTAAGCGAATATCAACAATCTTCATCACTACTTGACCTCGCTGCGTATACGTTTGATGTTGTAGATGTTATCGACATAACTGGTGTCTTTAGACAATTGTAACGGCAATAGGGGCGTGATTGACACGCCGTTGAGTTTGCCCTGATATAGCTCGCCATTTGGCATGAAATAACTTAAGCCGCTAACATCGTGAATAACATAGGGTTGGTTATTGTCAAAGCCAAGGTACATCATCACATGTCCTGAGATATAGATAAGGTCGCCAACTTCCATTTCACCGAGCGCGGCCAGCTTTTGTTCTTTATTGGTGGCCTTGGCAAAACGGGTATTTACACCGTAAGCGCTTTTCCCCTGTTGACCTGAATTTCGCGGCATACTCAAGCCAAAGGTCTTGTATATTTCGCCGACAAAACCGGTGCAATCGCGCCCGTTATAATCATGGCCCCAGCCATAACGCTCACCGAGGAATTTAAACGATTGCTTGATCAGGTTTTCCTTGGTAAATGGTAAATAACCCAAATTAACATCTTGCGCCCGCGCGATCGGCACCAGCACAATAGTTAACCGACCGCTGGCATCTTTGCTGGGAAACTTAACGATGTAATTGGCGTATGGGTTTTGCCCGTAGACCTGATCGGCATAGAGTTTGCGCGGCGCCAGCGGTAATTTGGTGCCCATGTCTAACTGGACATGTGAAAGCTCTGGTGCCATGGGGACATGATTGGTAAAGGCTTTAGCACCTGTGACCATCAAAAATTGATTGGCGTTGGCAAACTCAATGATCTTCGCGCGCTCGCCAATGGCTAAATCATCCATCGGCATCCACGCGACATAATGATAGTTTTGCACCAAGGCCCATTGCCCATCGCTGCTGGTATGGAGCACGGCAACGCGCTCACCAGGAAACAGACCACTCTCTTGAAAACGATCTAAGTCGCGATCCTTACCCTTTTTATACACTTTATCAAGGGTTGGGAAGGTTCTTAACACCGAACGTTTAAGCACCAAGGCATAACTAACTGCGTTACTCTCCTTAACAGTGTCGAGACTCAGTGAGGCGACGTACTGCGCATAATCTTGCTCGGTTAATTGGCGACCGTCGTGATAAAAACGCGCACTACTTGCTACCTTGCTGATACTATTTATTTTAGCAAGCAATTCCACACGGTTAAGCGTAGCTGGCACCGAGAGTGGGTCAACTAAGTAACTGCCCTGGTCTAGTTGCTGTTGATTAAAATGCGCAATTTGCTCACGATTCATCATTGATGGTGAGGTAGTTGGCAGCTTATCGAGCCAATATGACGCATTGAGTTGCTGTTGGGTCATGGTTATAACATCCGTGGTATAGTTTTTTTGTTCGACCTGTTGGGCATTTGATGGGTTAGTTGAGCCCTTGGCATTCGCTGAGCCGTTGGTGTTAACACAGCCATTTAGTGTCAATAAGCCAAGGCTTAATGACACTAACACCCATTTTTTGCTTTGGTTCATATTTTAGGTCTCATGGTTGCTTATTAGGTTGCTGATGCGCGATATTTTTCACCGATTGCACCGTAATTGGCAACGCGCCGTGCGCTTTAGCATTACCACTAATAATAGCGGCTAGTGCCTCAAAGGTTGATGATGTGGCGCGCCCGCTGCCCTGCTCAATATAAGCTTTGCCATCGAAAGTCGCTAATATTCGATCGGCTTGCTTGGCAAACTCAGCTAAATGATAGGGCATATTAAGCGGGATGAATATCGTCATCTTGTCTTGTCCTTTAGCATAACGCAAGGACTCAAGCGCTCGTGTTGCCATGTTATCTTGATTGGGTAGTTTTGCACTATCCAATGCGCCGCCAAGTTCCACCGCCGTTACCTGACTGTCGCTGGCCACAATCACCAAGTCACTCGAGTCGATATGCTCGCGTGAAGACGACTCATCTTGCTGCTCGGCGCTAGACCAGGTGATTTGCCACTGCGGGGGCTCAAGTTGGTTGGCATGGAGTGCATTGACCATTGCTTGGGCTTGAATGGACTTGGGAAACATCACATGCACCCGTTTTACATCACGCTCTAGCGCTAATGAGTGCGCCATCGGTTTGATTTCCACGATAGCCTGTTGCGCTAATTGTTGCTCAATAAGCTGGTGTTGCTCATTGGCTAAGATGTTTTTAGCCCGCGCAATCATCGTCTCTACATTTTGGCTTGCCTCATGACTGGCTAAATATTTTTGCTTGAGCTTAACAATTCGGTTGACCGACCACTCAATGTTTTCCATTAACGCTGAGTCTTCTCGCGTGCGCAATGCCAGTTCATCAATGAAGGACTTGAAACGGGCAATATCGGCTGGCATTTCAATTTTCATTGGCATCATCGCAATATCGGCGCCTGCTTTAAAGGTTTGCAATACCGCCTGCGTCGGCGAAAAGAAATCACTAATACCCGCCATATCCAAGGCGTCGGTAACGATTAGCCCTTGATAATTAAGCTGCTCTCTGAGTAATCCGGTTAAGATTTTATGCGATAGTGTCGCCGGTTTAATCATCCGTTTACCAAATTTGTTGGTCAATTTACTATCATCAAGGGCCGGGTATTGAATATGAGCGGTCATGATCATCTCCACATTCGTTTGGGCTATCGCCTGCTCAAATGGATAGAGATCAACTCGCTTTATCGTTTCGATATCGTGTTGTACGAGTGGCAAGCCTGTGTGGCTATCGGTGAATGTGTCGCCGTGACCAGGAAAATGCTTTAGCGTGCCGATAACGCCGTTTTCCTGCATCCCGTTAAGCATCGCGATGCCGAGGTCTGACACTATCTGTGGCTTGTCACTAAACGAGCGCACATTAATCACCGGATTGTCGGGATTGATATTTACATCGACATTGGGCGCGTGATTAACGTTGATACCCAGCGCGCTTAACTCGCGACCAAACACCTCACCCACTTGACTGGCATAGCGAGTGCCGAAGCGTTTATATGTTGCGCCAATCGCCATATTGCCACTAAATGAGCTGGCTTGGTCGCGCGGTAAACGCACCACACGGCCACCTTCTTGATCGATAGAGATAAACAGCGGTAAGGCGCTATCGGAACGCGCCGCAGCGCGTTGTAAATCACTAGTTAAATTGATGATTTGTGGAATATCTTGCAGGTTATCGCTAAATAGAATCACCGCCCCCAACGACGTATCTTCAATCAATTGCGCCAGCTCGGGCGGTAATTTAGTCATTGGGGTGACACATTGACTGTCAGCATCATCGCCTGTTGCAAGGGCGTTGTCAGCTAACGGCACCTGGTCGGGGCAATAGTAGCGTAAATCCAACATGATCTTTTGCGCGATGTTACGTTGATGCTGTGCAAGTTCCGCTCGTTCAATCATTAGCATTGTGCCGATGAGCAATACCAATAATGCTAAGCCGCCAAATATCTTTTTCACCCTGTCACCCTTTTAACTTATCAATCTGTAAAGACCAGCAAGAGAATAATATAACCAGAATTAAATTACAATCAGGAATAATTTATTTACTACGAGTAAAGGCTAAATCAACGTAATCAAAACTAAGATCAACCCACTCATAGGCCCGGTCCATACTAAAGCCACTAATCTTTTTGCCAGCGTCCTGATTAAAAGAAACGATGGCGTCTGCTTCTAAGGTGCGATCGTCAAACAACACGATAAACTCATCCGCTTGCCTCACCGCCATTTTTCCGCGCAAACGCCGCGACTTTAGTGATTGAAAATAGAGCCCATCGCCAGTAAGGCTAATTTGTACCTGACCAAACCAACTGTCGTTATACAAACCAACGTAACTGCTTAGCGGCCTGCCCGCCGCCACTTTTATCGCATCGCTTGGTTTATCACGTGTGTTATCGGCCTTGGCGCTCGCTCGTTTTTCTTGCTGTCTGTCCTGGTTAATGCTTATCCAATCTAATTGCGGCGCCGCCATATAAGATTTAACCAGTGTTTGCATTATGGCGCTGCGGGCATAATAAGCATTTTGATTAAGCAGCAATACCACGCCCAAGTCTAGCTCTGGGATCATCGTGATGTAAGCCAAATGTCCTGACAAGGTCCCAGTATGTGACACGCTTTTGTAGCCGTGGACATCGGCTAAACGCCAGCCCAAGCCATAGGCCTTAAAGTTTGTATTGTCCTGTGCTTTTGCACGTTTGGAAACAGGTAGCAGCGTGTGTGGCTGCCACATCTTGTCACTTTGCTCGTTGCTAAATAGCCTATCGACGCTGCTGTCCAGACGAGGTTTTCCTTTTCCTAGCTGCGTATCAAGCCATACCAGTAAATCACTCACGCTGCATTTTATGCCACCAGCCGCGGCCATCACGCTATCTTTATCGTAGGTTTGATTGCGCTTTATTACCGTCATTTGGCCGTCAATCACGCCATGGGGCTGTGCATTATTTTGCATTTCTGATGCAGGCACTGGCCCGGCAAAACACCGTGTCATGCCCAGCGGGGAAAAAATGTGCTGCTCAACAAAGTGCTCCCAACTAAGGCCACTAAGTTTTGGAACGAGCTCACCCGCGACAATATAAAGCAGGTTGTCATAAGCATATTCACTGCGAAAATTTGACGCTGATTTGAGATGTTTCAAGTTGTTAATGATTTCATTGCGGCTAAAGCCCGCTGGCTCTGGCCATAGCATCAAGTCGCCTGCAAATCTCGCCAAGCCACTGCGGTGAGTCAATAAATCGCTGATGGTAAAACTGGCGCTAACCCATGGATCGTTAAGCGCAAATTCTGGGATAATCGACACCACCTTGGTATCCCAAGAGAGCTTGCCTTGATCCACTAAAATCGCCAGCGCCGCTGCCGTAAAGGCCTTGGTGGTGGAGGCAATCTTAAACAAGGTATCTTGATTGACTAATTGGCGCTGATTAAATTGGGTCACGCCATAGCCTTTACTGAGCACTATCTTGCCGTCTTTAATAATCCCAAGTCCAATGCCGGGTACATCGAAGGTATCCATCGCGCGAGACACCAAACTATCAACTTGTTTTACCGACATGACATTGTTGACTGGTTCTGCGCCGTTAGCGACCGCGCAGGTCATCAACAATAAAGGGCTTAGTTTTTTCAACATAAAATGCTTGCTCCGCTGTTTATAAGACCAATAAGCCGTATACCGTATAGGCAATAATCGTTAACGTGCCGCCAAATAGCGCATAAGGTAGCTGCGTTTTAACATGATCGAGTAGATCGCAACCGGAGGCAATCGCCGACACCGCAGTAGTATCTGATATTGGCGAACAATGATCGCCAAACACGCCGCCACCCAAAATCGCTGCAATCACCAGCGATGGTGGCAGTCCGAGCGACTGAATCAGCGGCACGCCAATTGGGATAAGGATGGCGAAGGTGCCCCATGAGGTGCCGGTGGAAAATGCGATGATACCACCCGCTAAAAATAACATCGGCGCAATCAAAAATATCGGTAAAGAATCGCCGACAAGCTGGGCGATAAAATCACCGGTGCCCAATACTTTGAGGCTTGCGCCTAAGGTTAATGACAACAATACAATGGTCACTAGCGGTAATAATTCGCTCATGCCATCAAAGCCAATCTTAACCAATTGCTGATGATTGAAACGGCCCGAGGCTAACATCATGAAGTAGGCGACTAAACAGGCACAAACCGTGGCATACAACACCGATTTTGAGCCACTGCCATCGGCTAGCACCCCATTACCCGTCCACAACATGAACGCGATCATACCGCCAACCATAGTGACTAGTGGAACAATCATAAAGCGTGCCTTGGTCGGGGTAAATTCGTGCTTATGTTCAATATCGTGTACTGCGCCAGCATCTATTTTAGCCAGCGGTCCATGCAAGTTGCCGGTATAGGCGGTATACCACACCATGCACAGGGCGATAATCGGGTAAAAGTTTAGCGGAATGGTGCCCCACATAATTTCGGCGGCGCTAAATTCGAGATCGTAGTTACTCAGCAGACCTAATACAAACGCGCCCCAGCCGTTAAGCAGCACTAAAATACAGATTGGCGCGGCGCTACTATCGATAATAAAAGCCAACTTAGCGCGGCTCATCTTGTATTTGTCAAACAAACCGCGAGAGACGATGCCGGCAGTTAAGATAGACAAATTACTCTCAATGAAGATCAGCATGCCAGTTATATTGGCGATGAAAGCCGCCTGACGCTTATTTTTACCCATGCCCTTGCTAATAATGTATTCCACCATCGCGGTAACACCGCCCGAATGACGCATGTAGGCCAACACAGCCCCAATCATCAGGCTAAATACTAAGATCCGCGTATTTCCTGGCGAAGACAGCACCGCAATAATACGTTCAATTGTGCCTATCACCCCATCTAACACGATGCTCGCGCCGCTGTTGGCTAACAACAGCTCTGCGCTTAATATCGCCAACAGCAATGCCAGAATGACTTCTTTTTTCCATAACACCACAAAAATAGCGACTAATGGCGGTAATACTGCAACCCATTCCATGTATATAACCTTATTATTATTTTAATCGTCTCATCATGCCAAAATATGATAGTTTATTCAACATAACCCATAGCCAATGAATTTTTTATTACTGGTGATTATTTAAACGCCTGCTGATAAGCAAACAAGCCTTGGCTGCCGCCCGTATGTAAAAATAGCACTTTTTTACCACTGTATTTTTCTTGTCGAGCGCCAGCAATAAGACCTGCCATGCCTTTGCCTGTATACACAGGGTCGAGAATAATGCCCTCCGTTTGCGCAGTCAGTTGCACCGCTTCAATCATCGATGGCGTGACAATGCCATAGCCTTGACCCACGTAATCGCCATCGGCAAAGACGCGATCATTGCCCAAGCTTGGGTCAAGCCCAAGATGAATTAACGTTTGCGCTAATAAACTGCTGACTAATTGCACTTGATCGGCCCCGCTGCGGCTCACACAAATACCTTGTACCTTAATGTCACGCTGTGCCAAGAGCAACCCGGCCAATAACCCCGCCTGCGTGCCTGCACTGCCGGTGGCCAACACAATAAGATCGATGTCTAATTGGCGCTGATTGAGCTGCTCAACCAATTCTAATGCGCAGCGTACATAACCCATGCTCCCCGTGACGCTTGAACCGCCCATCGGAATTAAATAGGGCTGCTTGCCTTGGGCGCGTAACTTGGCCATGAGCGCGCCAGTGAACTGATCGCAATCAGTCTCGTGGGGCAAGCGGTGAATGTTGGCGCCAAGCAGTTTGTCCAATAAAATATTGCCATTGTCGTCATAGTTTTCGGTAGGGCTGCCAGCAACATCTTCTAGAATTAAGTCACAACCAAAGCCAAATTTGGCCGCCGCCGCCGCGGTTTGCCGCGCATGATTTGATTGAATGCCGCCGATCGTCACCAGCGTGTCGGCGCCCGCCTGCTGGGCTGCCGCAATTAGATATTCCAGCTTTCGGGTCTTGTTACCGCCACCCGCGAGCCCAGTGCAATCATCGCGTTTAATGAATAGGTCACACCCTAGCAACGCCGAGAGTCTAGGCATCGCTTCGAGCGGCGTCGGGCCGTGGCTAATATCAACGCGGGGCAGTGTCTTAAAAATCGTCATGATCATCCTTTTGGCGCCTATGGAGCGCAGCATTGTAAACCTTGGGGTTAGAATACTATAAAATTCCAATTTTTATCTATTTTAGTAATATTAATTTCCTGTATGGATGGTATAGTTTGTGCTCAATATGACAACAGGATTAGATATGATCAAGCGACGGGATTTTCTTCAAGGCATTATTGGCACTGCAATTGCGGGCAGCGTATTGGCTTGCGCCAGCAGCAATGCCACCGATATTCAAGCTGCCCACGCATCTAGTGGCATAAAGCCGAAACGGCTTAAAGCCGGTGATACCGTTGCCATTATCGCGCCAAGTAGCAATACCTGGGAGGATCAAGAAATCCACTTTGCCATCGAGGTATTACAATCCTTTGGTTTTAAAGTAAAGCAAGGCAAACACCTATTTGCACGCCATGGTTATTTAGCAGGTGAGGACGCACAGCGCGCGCATGACATCAATGCTATGTTTGCCGACAAGAACGTCGATGGAATCTTCTGTTTGCGCGGAGGCTACGGCTCGCCAAGGTTATTACCGCTGCTAGATTATCCAATGATCAAAAAAAATCCCAAGGTGTTAATCGGCTATAGCGACATCACTGCCTTGCTAAATGGCATATTCGCCAAGACCGGGCTAATCACCTTTCATGGCCCCATCGCGCGCCAAAATTTTAGCGAATATACCCTAAAGAGTTTTAAGCAGGTATTGTTTGAGCCAACCGCCCCACTCGACTTGGGCACCCCGCCACCGTTTATGGCCGCCGAAGGTCAAGCGGAGCAAGATAACCGCATCACCCTAATCAACAAAGGCAGCGCAACAGGCCAAGTCATCGGTGGTAATTTATCGTTGATGGTTAAGCTCATTGGCACACCGTTTGAGCCAGATTATCGCGGTAAAATCCTATTTTTGGAAGATGTGGAAGAAGCGCCTTATCGCATCGATGGCATGCTAACCCACCTGTTGATTGCGGGAAGGCTTGAGCAACTCGCCGGCATCGTCTTTGGCAAGTGCACCGACTGTGAGGCAGGTAGCGGCAATTCACTGAGTATAGAACAAGTGTTGTTTGATCGTCTTGGCGGCCTTAACATCCCAGTGGTCAAGGGTTTAATGATTGGCCATATCGACGACATGGCCACTATTCCTGTTGGCGCGCAAGTAAGGATCGATGCCAACAAAGGACGTTTAACCTTATTAGAACCCGGCGTTAGTTAGGCCAGCGCATGCTACTAATACCTTTAATGCTTAGTCAAACGATTGCTTTTGCACCTCAGCCGGATATCCGACTAGAGGTCATTGGCGCGCCCTATACACAGACAACAAAAAGCCCGTGGGTATTTTTCGCCCCGCATGAAGATGAGCACGTGATTAATAGCTACGTGGGAGCACAAGTGAGCAAGCGCGGTGGTCAATTGATCATTTTGCGTCAACATGGCGAGCGTTTATTGCAATTGGACATAGACGGTCGCAATGTCAAGATAGATCCCAATCGGCTATTTACTAAGCGCGGGCGCATCGCCTCTATTAACAAGCTAAACCCTTGGCTGTCGCCGTGTTCAACAATCATGCCCAAAGCCCTGCTTCGCGCCAAGCAAATTGCCAACATGATTCTGGGTCAGCTTGGCGGTGTTAATCGGGCTACAACCTGGGTCGCGCTGCACAATAACAGCATTGGATTTAAAGGAGATGGCGTAAACGGCATTGGCAATGTATCGACTGAGCGCTATCGTCAAAAACTAGCGGGCGGGGCCAATTACCTAATACAGGTGACCAAGCAACATGGCGATCAGGATGATTTGTTCTTTGTTACCCAGGCAGATGACTTTATCGCGATGGAACGCGCCAGCTTTAATGCGGTATTACAAAGCCCGCAAGTCGTTAGCGATGTGGAAGAAGATGATGGTTCGCTGTCGGTCTTCGCGCAGATGCAAGGTCAGCGTTATATCAATGTCGAGGCGCAGCGCGTCACCTTTGGCCGCGGCAAAGATCACCTCAAGGCACAACAACAGATGCTCGACTTCGTGTTTACGCTACTGAGCGCTAAACCCCAGACAAATAAAAGCCATTAGCTACAAAGTAACTAATGGCTTATCTTCACGACTCGATGTCGTTAGCGTTTATTTAGCCTTGGCTAGATCAAGCATCAACTCATTCATCTTGTTGATGAAACCAGCTGGATCCTCGATAGAACCACGCTCTGATAACTGCGCTTGGCGATAGAGAACATCAACCCACTTTTCAAAGCGTGCTTCGTCTTGCTCATCGGCTAGGTGCTTAACCAAGGTATGCTCAGGGTTAAACTCGAAGATGAACTTAGTTTCTGGTACTGGCTGACCCGCCGCTTCCATCAGTTTAATCATTTGGCTAGTCATATCCTGACCGTCAGACACGATACAGCTAGGGGTATTAGTCAGACGATGCGATACGCGCACATCTTTAACTTCATCACCTAACACAGTTTTGATGCGGCTAACAACCGACTCAAACTCTTTATCGGTAGCTTGCTGTTGCTCTTTAGTCTCTTCATCGACTTCGCCTAAGTCTAGATCAGACTTAACCACTGACTGTAATTGCTTACCGTCAAATTCAGTAAGGTGGCTCATTAACCACTCATCGATGCGATCAGACATCAACAACACTTCAAAACCACGCTTGCGCAATTGCTCAAGGTGCGGGCTGTTTTTCGCTGCTGCGAAACTGTCAGCCGTGATGAAGTAGATTGAATCTTGACCTTCAGGCATGCGCTCAATGTAATCGACTAAAGATACTGTTTGCGCAGCATCATCGGTGTGAGTCGATGCAAAACGTAACAACTTAGCAATCGCTTCTTTGTTTGCACTGTCTTCTGCAGGGCCTTCTTTAAGTACCTGGCCAAACTCTTTCCAGAATTTTTGATACTTGTCGCTGTCTTTTTTGCCTAATTTCTCAAGCATTTGTAAAACACGTTTAGTACAGCCACCGCGCATCGCTTGCGTTACTTTGTTCTCTTGTAAAATTTCACGAGATACGTTTAACGGTAAATCGTTAGAATCAACAAGCCCTTTAACGAAACGTAGGTAAGCTGGCATGAACTGCTCGGCATCATCCATGATGAAGACACGTTGCACGTACAATTTAAGGCCGGCGCTTGATTCACGGTTATACATATCCCATGGCGCGCGCGCTGGAATGTAAAGTAGGCTGGTGTATTCTAGCTTACCTTCAACCTTGTTGTGCGACCAACTTAGTGGATCTTCAAAGTCGTGGGCAACGTGCTTATAAAATTCGGTGTAATCTTCATCTTTAAGTTCAGACTTGCTTAACGTCCATAGCGCCGTGGCTTTATTAACCGGAGCCCAATGTGCTGCGATAGCTGGTGTGTTTTCACCCTCTTCCACTTCAATTTCAGCAACTTCTTCGTTAAACATTTCAACAGATACAGAGATGTGATCTGAGTATTTGCCGATGATCTGCTTAATTTTGTAATCATTTAAGAATTCTTCTTCTGCTTCCATTAGATGCAAAATAATTTCAGTACCGCGATCTGCTTTGGTAATTGGGGTTAGGTCAAACTCGCCCTTTCCTTCTGATTCCCAGCGCACGCCCTGATCTGCACTATCGCCCGCTTTACGGGTATTAACCGTCACACGGTCGGCAACGATAAATGATGAATAGAAACCAACACCAAACTGTCCAATTAATTGGCTGTCTTTTGCTTGATCCCCAGAAAGATTTGAGAAGAATTCAGCGGTGCCAGATTTTGCAATCGTGCCTAAATGCTCAATAACTTCATCGCTGTTCATGCCAATACCGTTATCGCTAATGGTAATGGTGCGTGCATCTTTGTCAAAACTTACACGAACACGTAGCTCGCCATCACCTTCGTAAAGGTCGTTATTTTCTAGTGCTTTAAAACGTAGCTTATCGGCGGCATCTGCTGCATTAGAGACTAATTCACGCAAGAAAATTTCTTTATTTGAATACAGTGAATGAATCATCAATTGTAGAAGTTGTGTTACTTCTGTTTGAAAACCATGAGTTTTGGTGGTTGCTGACATGCTAACTCCGTTAGAATTATTACTTAAATGTATTTTTGTAGATACTTAAAGAGATGGGGCACTAATTTTGCTTTTCAACGGCTTGATTAATTTTTTTGATAAAAAAAGGCGAGATACGGTTAATATCTCGCCTTAATTGTTTGCTATGGCCGTTAGAACATGTCGTTTGGCATCGCCATCATTGAGCTAACACCTGCTTCAATCGATGTGGTGTAGGCTTGCTGCTTAGGTAATAAGCGAGCAAAGAAGAACTCAGCCACCTTAAGCTTATTTTCCAGATAAGGATTATCGCTGTGTTGCTGCGCCTCAACTGCCGCAACTGACGTCATGCACCACATGTAGGCAAATGACGCATAACCGAAGGCATTTAAGTAATCAACTGCATTGCCGTTAAGCTCGTTGCCATCGCTAGCACGGCTAAGAATAAGTTTGGTTAGGCCATCGAGTGATTCAATCGACTGGCTTAACTTGGCAAACATCGGCGCAAGACGCTCGTCACCCGCTAGTGGGCCGGCGTTGAAATCACTAATGAATTGGTTAATCTCACCACGATAGACCTCAAAATCGGCGCCCTTATTCATCGCTACTTTACGACCAATTAAATCTAATGCCTGAATACCGTTAGTGCCTTCATAGATCTGCGCGATGCGCACATCACGTACTAATTGCTCCATACCCCATTCACGAATGTAACCATGGCCGCCAAACACCTGCTGGCCAAGTATTGTTGACTCAAGTCCAAGGTCGGTAAAGAAGGCTTTAGCCACTGGGGTGAGCAATGCAACCAAACTATTGGCCTTGGTTTTTTGCGCTTCATCGTCACTGAACTTAGCAATATCAAGTTGCTTAGCGATGTAGAGTGCAAACGCGCGGCTGCCTTCGTTATTAGCACGGGTGGTTAATAACATGCGGCGGACATCGCCATGAACGACGATTGGATCGGCTTCTTTGCTCTTATCGCGATTTTCGCCCACCCCTTTACTCTGCAAGCGCTCTTTGGCGTACTCTGCCGCACCTTGATAGGCCATCTCGCCACAGCCAATGCCTTGAATGCCAATAGAGAGGCGCTCATAGTTCATCATGGTAAACATACAGGCTAGCCCTTTGCCTGCTTCACCAATTAAGTAACCTTTGGATTGATCAAAGTTCATCACACAGGTCGATGAGGCTTTAATCCCCATCTTGTGCTCGATAGAACCACAACTAACGTTGTTTGGCGTGGTTAGCTGATCATTTTCAACATTGATTTTTGGCACTAAAAATAATGAGATACCGCGAGCGCCTGGGGCTGCATCGGGTAATTTGGCTAGTACCAAGTGAATAATGTTTTCGTTTAAGTCGTGCTCACCACCGGTGATAAATATTTTAGTACCGCTAATGTCATAACTGCCCTGTGCATTTGGCACGGCTTTGCTGCGAATTAGGCCTAAGTCAGTACCACTGTGTGGTTCGGTTAAACACATCGATGCCGACCAGCGTCCACTGTACAAGTTTGGCAGGTATTGCCCTCTTAACTCGTCACTGCCATGGGCGTTTAGGGCCAAACAAGCACCAGAGGTCAGCGTCGGGTAAAGGGTAAACGAACTGTTCGAGGCATACATCATTTCATCGAATAAGACCCCCAACATTTTTGGCATGCCCATGCCGCCAAATTCAGGATCGCCACATAAACCGCCCCAACCACCTTCGGCGAAGGTAGCAAATGCCTCTTTGAAACCTGCTGGCGTTGTTACTACGCCATCGTGCCAATTTGCGCCTTCTTCATCGCCACTACGATTTAGCGGCGCGATTAGACCGCTGGCCAACTTACCGGCTTCTTCTAAGATCGCTTCGGCGGTATCAACATCCACTGCTTCTGCTAATGCGTCAATGCCCTGCCATAATTGCTGCACGTCAAATACATTTTTTAACAAGAAGCTCATGTCTTGTAGCGGTGGCTTAAATTCGGTCATTGTTATTTTATCCTTGGCATCAGTAACGGTGTAAAACACCCTTTTAAAACAGTTGTTTTATTTTATACCAAATTATCGCCCCTTTGTTAACTTAAATCGCCGACTAATTGATATTAATAACCAAACTAGTCGAGACCTGAAGCCAATCCATAAGCAAAAAAGCTCGCTAATGACTTAGCGAGCTTTTTAAAGTTGTTGATTTTATGTTACTTAAATAAGAGAGCGATTAATTTCATTAAGCACATCCGACGGCGAATTCGCCTTTGTGATCGGACGTCCGACCACTAAGTAATCACTGCCCGCTGCAACGGCTTGCTCGGGTGTCATGATCCGTTTTTGATCGCCCACCGCACTGCCCGCAGGGCGAATTCCTTGGGTGATTAACTTAAAGTCTGCACCTAACAAAGCCTTTAATGCTGTTGCTTCTTGCGCCGAGCACACGACGCCGTCAAGGCCACAGTCTCTGCTCAATGTTGCTAGACGTTTTACATGCTCGTCGAGCGGCGCATCAACGCCAATCAAGGGCAATTCCGATTGCTCCATGCTTGTAAGCACCGTAACCGCAATTAATAGCGGCGCTTTATCACCGTATTTTTCGAGTGATGCCTTAGCAGCTATCATCATTTTTTCACCGCCACTGGCATGCACGTTGACCATCCAAACGCCCAATTCAGCCGCAGCAGCTACCGCTTTAGCGACGGTATTTGGAATGTCATGGAATTTTAAGTCGAGAAAAACATCGAACCCTTTATCAACCAAGCTTTTAACAAATTCAGGGCCGAAATAGGTAAACATTTCTTTGCCCACTTTTAGACGACAGCTCTGTGGTGAAATACTATCGGCAAAGGCTAATGCTTGCGCCTTGTTGTCAAAATCTAATGCGACACATACTTTTGATTGATTACTCATGTTTTTCCTTTCTGATATTGGTATAAATGTACTGACACTAATCGCCATCTAATCCTCTAATACGCTTTATCACGCCCCAGCCCTGACATGACGGACATTGCCAATGCATGTTACGCGCACTAAAACCACAGCCATTGCAGCGATATTTAGGCTTTATTTTTAGTTGTTCACCAACAAGCAGTCGCAAGTGACTCAAACTCTCTTTAGCGCGGCCTTCTTCGGCATCACTCAACTGGAAGCCCATCAATTGATGAAAGCCATTGATACTCGGCCGCCGAATCAGGTGTTCGGTGATAATTTTCTCGAGTTTATTTTGCGATAAAGAAGGTCGTATCAGTTCTACTTTAGCGATTAGTGTCGCGATGCCCGCCCCTTTGCTGAGCGCGTCATCGAGTTTTTCAATTAATAGTTCTTGTTGATTCCTTTGGAGATAACACTGAGTAAATAACTCAATAGCATCACAAAAATAATCAATATCTTCATTCAAAAACTCATCAACAATTAATTGGCAATCGGCCAAGCGATTATTATTTAGGTAATAATTACCCAACAGCAACCGCGCTCGAATACAATTTGAATCAATCATTAATGCTTTTTTAAGCAAGCTAAGGTCGCTTTTATCGCTATGCGCCTCATAAAGTTCACAATAGAAGTGGGCCATTGAACGGTTTAAACAGTCATTGCCACGGCTCTTTAGCTGATTTACCGTGTTAATGGCAAGCTGCCACTCTTTAGTCTTCTGATAGAGGCAGACTAAATGATTAAGCGCCCGTTCGCCAAACTCACTGCTGTTGGCTAAATCGCTAAAAATGGCCTGACTACGATCAAGTAGGCCGGCTTGCAAATAGTCATTACCCAGCTCATAGAGTGCATTGTCTCGTTGTTCATCGGACAGGTTGGGTCTGGCGAGCAAATTTTGGTGAATGCGCAGGGAGCGATCGACTTCGCCGCGTTGGCGAAATAAGCGACCAAGCGCAAGATGCGTCTCTATCGTTTCACTGTCAACTTCGACTAAGGAAATAAATTGATCGACCGCTTTATCGGGCTGATCGGAAAGCAGGTAATTTAGGCCAGCGAAATAATTCTTTGAATAGTCTTTGGCATCACGTTGGTGTTGGTGCCCCGCACTGCGCCGCCCCATATACCAACCGTAACCCGCCGCAATAGGCAGTAATAAAAACAGTAATTCAAACATCGCTGGTTAATTGGTTCTCGGCTATGGGCTGCTCAGCACCGGTTTTCTCGAGCTTTTCGATTTTCTTATTGGCAAATCTCAATTTGAGCTTAACCCCAACATAGAGTGAGAGGAAGATTAACCAACAAATAATGAAACCCAAAATGAAGGCAAAACCAATCACGTGACTTATATTGAAGTCCCCTTGCGCAACAAAATAATTAATATTGACCATATCTGTGTTGTTGGCACTGAAGATCATCGCACCAATAAAACAAATGACCACCAACATAGTGACTAATACTGATCTCATTAAAGCTCCTTTTGAATCATCAGATGATTGCCTATTATCTAAGAATTATCGGGGGGTTACTAGGATAAATTTCGTTAAATGTAAACATTTAGCTCTCATCCTCATCTATAGCCACTCTATTTTAGACAAAAAAAAGGTGACCCATGAGGTCACCTTTTATATCGCTGTCAACAGAATTGATTATAAATCAAACTGTCTATGCATTAAGACTGGCATTGACGCGTTCGCGCAGCTCTTTACCTGGTTTAAAATGGGGCACATATTTTGAGCCCAAATCAACTGTTTCACCAGACTTAGGATTACGTCCTACGCGTGGTGCACGGTAATGTAACGAAAAGCTACCAAAGCCTCGAATTTCAATTCGATCGCCGTCCGATAGCGTATTAGCCATCAGGTCGAGCATGTCTTTGACAGCAGATTCGATATCTTTAGCTGATAGATGCAACTGTTTCAGCGCTAATCTTTCGATTAATTCTGACTTTGTCATAAACCTTCCTTTTGCTTTCACTAGTTAAATATTAAGAGGCGCTCTTTAACAAAACGCCCCTACAACATTTAGTTTAGTCGCGGTTTGCTTTTTTGAACGCGTCTGCCATTGCATTTGAAGAGAAGCTCTCTTCAGCATTGTTAACACTCTCAACTGCAGATTTCTCTTCAGCTTCATCCTTAGCACGGATAGAAAGACTAACAACACGGTTCTTACGGTCTACACCAACGAACTTAGCTTCAACTTCTTGGCCAACTGACAATTCAGAAGAAGCATCTTCGATGCGATCACGAGAAATATCAGCAACACGGATGTAACCTTCAACGCTATCTGCAAGATCGATGTTAGCACCTTTAGCGTCAACCGCAGTTACTGTACCTTTAACAATAGCACCTTTTTTGTTTTCTGACAGGTAGTTATTGAAAGGATCTTCTTCTGACTGCTTGATACCTAAGCTAATACGTTCACGTTCTGCGTCTACTGCAAGAACAACAGCTTCGATTTCGTCGCCTTTAGCGAACTCACGAACTGCATCTTCACCAGAAACATTCCAAGAAATGTCAGATAGGTGAACAAGACCGTCGATGCCGCCGTCAAGACCAATGAATACACCGAAATCAGTGATTGATTTGATCTTACCAGAAACGCGATCGCCTTTAGCGAACTTAGAAGAGAACTCTGACCAAG
>Ga0105355_10000324_pt1 | contig 43719 bp, 37 predicted proteins | sample GOMGulsemesocosm_2_FD_83508 | JGI IMG/M metagenome (GOLD analysis project Ga0105355, IMG submission 83508) | Methane-oxidizing microbial communities from mesocosms in the Gulf of Mexico - GOM9C Gulf of Mexico | ecosystem: Environmental > Aquatic > Marine > Cold seeps | place: Gulf of Mexico...
ATCCTACATCAGATGTTAAGTGCTGTTCCCGGCTGGCAACCGCTGGCCAAGCCGCTACTTAATAGCGGCGATGCCAGTCAGATGAGTTTTTTCTGAGGGTGCTAACTTAGGTGGTTAGCTGCATTTTATCGGGCCGTACCCAACGACCAACGACTAATGACAAGGAGTCCCCCATGCGACTCGACAAATATCTGGCATCGGTAAGCGCTCTGTCCCGCAGCGATGCCAAAAAAGCGATTCGCGCAGGACGAGTGAGTATTGCCGGTCAGCGGCAGAGCGATCCGCGTTATGCCGTCTCCGCCGAGGCCGCGGTCAGCTTGGACGGCGAGTTGCTGCGTAGCGCAGGCAAGCGCTATATTATGCTCAACAAACCCAAAGACTATGTTAGCGCCACTAAAGACAGATTGCATTTAACAGTATTGGACTTGTTAGATGAGGACAATGCCGAACAGCTGCACATCGCCGGTCGGCTGGACATCGATACTACCGGGCTAGTATTGATCAGCGATGACGGTCAGTGGTCGCACCGTATTACTTCGCCGAACAGTGACTGTAAAAAAACGTATTTACTGGAGGCTGCTGACCCCATCAATGACGCCGATATAACACGCCTGCAACAGGGTATCGCGTTGGAAGGGGACAAGCACCCAACACGGCCGGCCCAGGTGCAGCGTAGCGACGAGCACACTATTCGCATTACGATTAGCGAAGGTCGTTATCACCAACTGAAACGTATGTTGGGAGCTATCGGCAACCGAGTCGACGAGCTACATCGCCAGCGCATTGGTGCGATCGAGCTGGATCCAGAACTGGCACTGGGAGAATACCGTTTCTTAACCACGGCGGAAATAAACTCGGTGTGAATTGTGCGTATTAACGCCTATTCTCTTTGAGCCTTTTATGCATTGTCGACTTACAAAAAACCCCTGTTTGTACTATTTAGTGGAGAGCGCTGGTAATGGCTGACTTGGCCTTCGAATTATTATTGCAAGAATTAAATCGTACTGACCCTGCACCGGGCCCAGGAAAAGATTTGTGGCTGGTTGATGAAAATATCGACGGCGATCAAATATCCCGGCTGCGCACCCGCCCCAATCTAGTTGCAGTCAGTAATCGCTTCGATATCTACCAGCAGCTGAGCGACCATGGACTACAGGCCCAACTCAATGATTTTGAGTCGCCCAATTTCGAGGGTGTCGACCGGGTATTATTTCGGGTGAGTAAAGAAAAAGCTCTTGTTCACCATGTGATCAATTGCGCTAGGGCCCAGCTATCAGCAGGAGGTCAGCTGTTAATTAGCGGTTATAAAAAGGAGGGCATAAAAACGTATTTAGATAAGACCGGAGCTCTCTTTTACGATGCTGGTAGCAGGGTTAGAGGCGGCCAGAGCTCCCAGTTGGGCGTGTTTTTACAGGGGGCTGAGACGGCCTCGAGCTATCTGGAGGACAAGCGTTATCCCGAGCTGCGAGAAATAGACAGCAGCCCTGGATTGGTGAGTAAACCTGGCGTGTTCGGCTGGAACAAAATAGACCGAGGCAGCGCCTTTTTAATCGAGTATTTGCCGGAGTTGTTGACCCAGCTTGAGCCAGCGCCGGCCACTGTGCTCGATCTAGGTTGCGGCTACGGCTATATTTCGGCCATGGCTCACACCTTGGTGCCGGCCCACTTCCTGGCCACGGATAATAATGTGGCGGCGGTGGCAGCCTGCGTCGAAAATTTTAAACGCCAGGGCATTGCCGGAGAGGTGCTGCTGGATAATTGCGGGCAGTCACTGTCGGCAGTCGCCGATCTGGTGCTGTGCAATCCGCCTTTTCATCAGGGGTTTGAATTGGAAAGCAGTTTGACCCTGCAATTTTTACGCAGTGCCAAAACGCTATTGAAAAAAAATGGCGTCGCGCTGTTTGTAGTTAATAGTTTTGTCCCTTTGGAAAAAACATCGCTGGGTTTGTTTGCAGATTGCCAGGTAGTGGCAAATAACGGCAGTTTCAAGTTGTTAGTACTAAGGCCCTAGCAGCCGTTTAATGCGCAGTGCCAGCGCGCTACTATTTATCGAGAATATTGATCGGTAGCGGAAACACCATGGTCGAACTCTTGTTTCGACTATCTCAGTCGGGGTGTCTGGTAGCACGCCCACTATAGGGACATTGTAGAGGTGCAGTAAGTGGGTGCTGGCAGCCTATAGCCCAGCGGTGACGTCGGCGGTAGTGAGGCTGGGCACCGGCTGGACGACACCACCGGGATGGGCATCGTAGGGGCGCTGATGTTATTGCGGCTTTAGCTGGGGGGGATGAACTGAATGAGTAGCTTTTCGCTGGCAAATTCTACGGTGTCGCCCGAGCGTACTTTCTTGCGCTTTTGTGTTTCGATCTCGCCGTTTAACAACACCTGTCCGCCGGCAACCGCTGCTTTAGCCTCGGCGCCACTGCCGACCATGCCTTCGAACTTTAGAATTTTGTAAAGTTCGACTGGCTCAGTATGTATATTGATTTGACGAGCCGGCGCTGTTGATGCCGTGTTGTTTGCGGGTTTATTAGTGCTTGATTTATTCATGCTGTCTCGGTTTGGGGCTGGGTTGTTAGTGGGTCTGAAGAGGCCGAAGATTGACCTCACACTCGCCCCGGGCTGTCGCCACGTAGGCCGAGCTGTCGCTGATAGTGATCGACAACTCCATGGTGCGCTCTACCAGTGCAGCCACGGCCTGAATCTGCGGCCAGGGGAGCTGAAATATTGACGCCGGTAAATTAGCAAAGCTATTTTGGTTTAACTCCCACCAGGTGCTGGCCTTGGAATTAAAACAGTACACCTTTACCGACTTGGCTAGTCGTGTTGCCTTTTTAATGCGCTCCGCAGCGGGCTCGCCTACATCCAGCCATAGCTCGAGTTCGCCGCCGAGGCTGTGCTGCCATATATCGGGCTCATCACTATCGCTAAGCCCTTTGCAAAAGACCAGTTGCTCCGAGGCGTTAAAGCAATAGGCCATCACCCTTGCCATCATGCGCTCTAGGGTTTCCGAAGGGTGGCGGGCAATAGTCAAATTCAGGGTGTCGTAGACCGCCCGATCCATATCACTCAGGTCGATTTTCAATTTGTAGATGGTCGGTTTTAGAGCCATTTTCAATCTTCTGTGTGCTTGTGATGTGGCGGTATTGTTGAGAACCGAAGTTTAGCGTTATCGTGGGGGCTTTGGCAGCACTATGTTCTCGCTAAGACACTTTATTTCGATGGTTTGGCATAGGGGTAATCGCGTCGATGTGATTTATTACTTACCGCTTACCGTGATTGTCCTCTCTGTGTTAGTTGCCACTGTGTTGTGGCGGCTTCGACATAGGCTCTGGCACGGACGGTTGCAGGGTCTCAGCTGTGTTTTCAAAAAAAACGTGTAGTCATTGTTGTGCATATTGGCGCTGACCATCGAAATGGCGGCGGAGGCATGATGCTGGCTTTTCACATGGACAAAGGCGGTGTCAATTACCCGCCTAAAATAGCGTTACCTCAGCGGTCAGTCGAATACAGGCGATCATCAGTAAGTGGTTAACAAGGCTGTTGCAAAGATTACTCGCGCTGTCAACGAGCCTGCGTGGGCTAAATAGTAAAGAGGTAACAGCTTAAAAGACCCTCTGTCCGTATTGCAGGGTGTTCACCGGGTAGTCTTATCGTTTATTCTGTCGACTTAGAAGGTCGAGGTGGATGTTTGGCACATTTCCGCCGCTCGCTTTTTTACCGTAGCGCTTTATTTTGGCAGGCTATTTACTGGGCCTGGCAATATCCCCAAAAAATACAACAACGGAAGGCATGCCAGTCATGAGCGACATTCAATTTAACAACATCAATGCTAATGGTATTTCCATGCGTATTGCCGAAGCGGGCAGTGGACCACTGGTATTACTGATTCACGGCTGGCCAGAATCTTGGTACTCCTGGCGTCATCAACTTGTTGCTATCGCCGCCGCCGGTTACCGGGTGGTGGCGCCAGATATGCGCGGCTACGGTGATAGTGATGCCCCAGCTGCCGCTGAGGACTACCGTATTGACAAGCTGGCCGCAGATATAGTCGGAGTGTTGGACGCCCTAGGTGAGCCTACTGCGACCCTGGTGGGCCATGACTGGGGCTCGATGTTGGTCTGGAACGCGGCGTTGTTACACCCAGAACGTTTCAATGGTGTTATGGGTATGAGTGTGCCCTACGGCGGTCGTGGCGACGAGGCACCGCTAGGTAGCTGGCGCCGTGCTATGGGGGACAATTTCTTTTATATTTTGTATCACAACGAAGTCGGCGGAGTGGCCGAGGCGGAGTACGACAGCGACCCCCGGGGTATTTTATCTATGTTATACACTTCGCCGCAAACACCCCGAGCCGAGGCCACTATCAATGACCCCAAGCGCACCGCTGGGGGGTGGATTGGCAGAATAGGTGCACCGCTGGAGCTACCGTCTTGGCTTAGTGCCGAGGACTTGGACTACTATGTCAACGAGTTTACCCGTAGCGGTTTTCGCGGTGGGGTAAATTACTATCGAAATTTCGATGCCAACTGGCACTTTATGGCGGACAAAAATCCGGTGCTGCAAATACCCTCCGCTTTTGTCGCCGGAGCCGCCGACATGGTTATAGCCGGCGCCGATGAGAGCGCTCTGCGGGCAATGATGACACCGGTAATGAGTGATCTGCGAGAGGTGACCCTGCTACCCGGTATCGGACACTGGGTGCAGCAGGAAGCCGCGAGCGAAACCAATGACGCTATTTTGCGCTTTCTTGGTTCTCTATGACCTCGCGAAATACGGGGACAGTTTACTTAATTAGTAGTTCGAATTAAGTAAACTGTCCCCGTATTTCTCTTGCACAGCCGGTAATCAATCGTAGCTTAGCGCTTCGGCTTTGCCGGAAAATACGCGATAGATAAACACGGTGTAAGCGAGAATACAGGGCAGGGTAATAGCCACGCCGTAAAAAACAAAGCGCAGTGAGTCGGTATGTGCGGCGGCTTCCCAAATACTCAGGCGGCCGATAATAATGTCGGGGAATATACTGTAGGCCAGGCCGATTGCAGCCATTAGACAGATGGTTACCGGCCCGGCAAACAGCAGCCAGGCATTCATCTGGCGCAGCTGGGCAACCGGTTTGTGTAAAATGAAAAACAGCAGTGCAAACACCAATATGCAGCTAAGTGGTATAGGTAATAATCCTATAGCATTGGGTAGTTGAAACCAGCGCGAGGCGATCACGTCGCTCACAAGTGGCGTGGCGATGGAGACTAAAAACAAGCCGATGGCAGCCGGTAGTAGCGAGCGCTTAGCCCAGCCCACCGCTTTTTCAAACAGTGCGTTATCGGTTTTTATTAACAACCAAGTAGCTCCCAGCATGATATATAGCGCTGGCAAGCTGACAGCGATTAAGACGGAAAACACGCTGTTGATAACCGAGTCGTTCAAGCCGGTGACATAGGAGCCCAGCATCCAGCCCTGGGCAGTTGAGGCGATAAGTGAGCCGAGAAAAAACAAAGTATTCCACATCGCTTTCTTGGCCGCTCCCGCCTTGACCCTAAAGTCGAAGGCTACTCCCCGCAAAATCAAACCCAGCAACATAAGGGTAACGGGTACATAGAGCTCGGTGAGAATGATGCCATGGGCTCGAGGGAAAGCAATTAACAATACCCCTATGCCCATGACTATCCAGGTTTCGTTGGCATCCCAGAACGGCCCGATAGAGGCAATCATAGTGTCTTTTTCTTCGTCGTTAGCCAGCGGTAATAACAGGCCGACACCCAGATCGTACCCGTCCAAGATTACGTATAACAATAGCGATAGCCCCATGACTGCGACAAAGATTAGTGGTAGCGCTTGTTCCATTAGTTGCGCTCCTCGGTAGATGTGGCTGGCGTATATTCATGCAGTAGCGACAGCGACTGTGCAGGTTTGTCAGAAAGATAGCGCAGTGCGCCGATGTAGGAAATCATCAAGAATATGTACATACTGCAGTAAGCCAGTAGCGAGCTCAGTACGGTGCCTGCGCCATGCTCGGCCACAACTTGTTCGGTGCGAATGAGCTGATAGACAATCCAGGGCTGGCGCCCAATTTCGGTGACATACCAGCCCGCCAATACCGCCACCCAACCGGAAAAAGTCATTGCCGACAGCACCTTGAGATCAAAGCCCGCCAGCGTGTGATAGCGCCACAAGCGATAGCAGCTCCACCAAGATACCGCTAACATTAACATGCCCATCGCTACCATTATTCGAAAGGCCCAAAATACCGGTGCCACCGGTGGGTGCTCACCGGCAAACTCATTGAGGCCCTTAATTTCTCCGTCCCACTGGTGGGTCAGTACTAAGCTAGCCAGCTTGGGTATTTTCAGCGCATAGTGAGTTGTTTTGTTCTCTTCATCGATGATGCCAAAAAGAGTTAGCGGCGCCCCACGCTCGGTTTCCCACACGCCCTCCATAGCCGCAATTTTGGCGGGCTGGTGTTTTAGTGTATTGAGCCCGTGTAAGTCACCGACCCATATCTGTATCGGTACTAACACGGCAGCAACAATGATTGCTGTATTGAGAACTTTTTTTGTGGCCGGGCCGTCTACCTGCTTAATCATGCGCCAGGCACTAACACCGGCCACCAAAAATGAAGCGGTGAGCAGGCTGGCAATTAACATATGGAAAAAGCGATAGGGGAAGGAGGGGTTAAATATAACTGCCAGCCAGTCTTTGGCCACCATCACCCCGTCGGCGTAGCCATAGCCGGCCGGGGTTTGCATCCAGGAGTTTAGGCTCAAAATCCAAAAGGCTGACAGCGAGGTGCCGAGGGCAACAACCGCCGTTGCCAATAAGTGCACGCGGTTGGATACTCGGCTCTTGCCAAATAACATGATCCCTAGAAAAGAGGCCTCCAGGAAAAACGCCGTGAGTACTTCGTAGCCCAGCAGCGGCCCGGCGATATTGCCGGCCTGTTCCATATAGCCTGGCCAATTGGTGCCAAACTGGAAGCTCATGGTAATACCGGTAACTACACCCAACGCGAAGGTTAAGGCAAATATTTTGACCCAAAAGGCATAGATAAACTCCCACGTAGGATCACCTGTTAGGGTAAAACGAATGCGGAAGAAAAGTAGGAAATAGCCCAGGCCAATAGAGATGGTGGGGAATAAGATATGAAAACTGATATTAACAGCGAATTGGATCCGGGCTAGCAACAGAGGGTCAAATTCCATTCATAATACCTATTTGAAAAACGGCCAAAACAGTATAGAACACAAAGTCCTGGGCTTGTAGCGCGGTAATCTATTGCTAGGGTATTGTTTGGGTATTATAGCGGGGCTAGTGACACTTCGAGAGGGATTAACCAGTGGTACTTCGGCAGGATGTTATGAAATTGTGATAATTGCGTGATGCCTACGTCATGGTGCTGTTTTATAGTCCTTTGCAGTAACAGCAAGAGTGAAAAATTAACGATTGTATCGAGGTGTCATTATGAAAAAATATGTATTCGCCATCACCGCTGTGGTGCTGGCCCTATTGGGGATGAATCATCTGAGTTCCGCCAAAACCCTGCTTGATGGCGGCAACGATAAGTTGTCCGGGCTGTCAGTGGCGACCTTTGCCGGTGGTTGCTTTTGGTGTGTCGAAGCGGGATTTGAAAAAGTACCGGGAGTTAAAGAGGTTGTCTCCGGATACACCGGTGGCAAGGAGGTGGATCCAAGCTATCAACAGGTGTCCAGTGGTCGTACCGGTCACACCGAGGCAGTGCAGGTATATTATGACGCCAATAGTATCAGCTACGAGGGTTTGTTAGCGGCCTACTGGCGTATTTTTGATCCTACCGACGGCAGCGGCTCCTTTTTCGATAGAGGTCGTCAATATCGCCCGGGTATATTCTACAGCAGTGAAGATCAGCGGTTAACGGCCAGTGAGTCCCGTACTAAATTGGCGGCTTCCAAGCGTTTCGATCAGCCCATCGCCGTAGAAATCATTGCGTTAGGGAAATTTTTTCGTGCGGAGGAATACCATCAGAATTACTACAAGAAAAACCCTATCCGCTATCAGCTCTATACTGGCGGCTCCGGTAGAACGCAGTTTGTAGCGCAGGCTTGGGGGGCAGACCTCAAGGTAGACTATAGCCAGTATCGTGGTAGATCTGTTGATGGCATGGCCGCCATGGGTAAGTCGGCTGTGGCCCCGCGTTATCAACGACCAGTTGATAGTGAGATTCGAGCCAGCCTCAGCGCGCTGCAATACCAAGTAACGCAACAAGAAGCTACTGAGCGCCCCTTTGATAATGCCTATTGGGATAATAAGCAGGATGGTATTTATGTGGATATCGTTACCGGAGAACCGCTGTACTCCTCAAAGGACAAGTATAAGTCGGGTACCGGTTGGCCCAGTTTTAGTCGCGTAATTGACGAGGGGGTGGTGACTACTCTCAGTGACCGTAAACTCTTCAGTGTGCGCACAGAAGTACGAAGTAAAATTGGTGACTCTCACCTAGGACATATTTTTAATGATGGCCCAGCCCCTACCGGCATGCGTCACTGTATTAACTCTGCGGCTCTGCGCTTTATCCCCGCCGCGGCCCTCAGTGAGCAGGGTTATAGTCAGTACAGTCATCGTTTCTAAGAAGTGATTGCTGGCAACAGAGTGACACTTGCCGGCTGTGAGGCAAGCCGGTAGTTGGAACGGTGGTATGAAACGGACTGGCGCCGATTGCTACCACTGGCGCCGTTGCTTTTTTTATGGGCTGCAAGCAAGTGGCGGGTAGATCATGGCCCCGCCAAGGATATAAGTAAACTGTCCCCGTATTTACGCTTTTTTGGGTTTGGCTTTACTCTTCGATTTGCTCTTGGGTGGCCTGGCCCGCTCGGGTTCGGCTTTGCCGTCATAGGACAGTTCTATGGGCGTATTGCGGATGGTGACCTTTTTCAAATGCGCCATTAATTCGTCTGGCATGTCGCCGGGCAGTTCGACCGTGCTGTGATCGTCGTGCAATTTAATATGGCCGATATACTTGCTGTCGATCTGGGCTTCGTTGGCAATGGCGCCGACGATATCACCGGGTTTGACCTCTTGGTTGCGACCCACTTCAATGCGGTAGCGGGCCATGGCAACATCACTGGGCGCGGTGGTGCGGGGGCTGCGTTCCTTAGAGTCGGTACGCTCGCGCCGCGGGCTGCGCTCTTGTGAGTCCGTGCGCTCGCGCCGCGAGCTAGCGTCCCGGCGGGGTTCACTGCTGTTGAATTCTCGCTGATGTTTGCGACTCGGCGTATCGATAACCTGCAGTGGCCGCTCTTTTTGCAACATATAGGCCAAGGCGGAGGCGATCTCCTCGGCGGAGCGGTCGGCTTCGGTGCTGTACTGCGACAACATCTCGTAGATAAATGTCAGATCTTGAGATTCTAGTACATCGGTCATGCGCTGTTTAAATTGCAGAATGCGGTTGTCGGACACTTCGCTGCCGCTGGGAATATCCATTTGCGCGATGGTGGTGCGAGTGGCGCGCTCGATGGTCTGCAGCAAACGCTTTTCCCGGGGTGCTACCAGTAAAATGGCTTTACCGGAACGGCCGGCGCGACCAGTGCGGCCAATACGGTGAACATAGGCCTCACTGTCGTAGGGGATATCAAAATTGATGACGTGACTGACCCGCTCGACATCGATACCACGAGCGGCGACGTCGGTGGCGACAATGATATCCAGCTGTTTATTCTTGAGGCGGCTGATGGTGCGCTCGCGCAATGCCTGGTTCATATCGCCGTTGAGGGCGCTGGCAGAATAACCCCGGGCTTCCAGCTTCTCCGCCAATTCTGCGGTGGCGGTTTTGGTACGCACAAAGATGATAATGGCATCGAATTCCTGGGATTCCAGGATGCGGGTAATGGCGTCTAACTTGCGTTCGAAACCGTTGACAATTAAATAGTGCTGCTCGATATGGGAGGCGGTGGCGCTGTCGCTTTCAATGCGCACCTCTTTGGGGTTGGTCAGATAGCGGTCGGCGACCTTGCGGATTGGCTTGGGCATGGTTGCCGAGAACAAGGCAACCTGTCGAGTCGGTGGGGTGTGTTCAAGAATCCATTCCACGTCGTCGATAAATCCCATACGTAGCATTTCGTCGCCTTCATCCAGCACCAGGCTTTTTAACCCATCCAGATTTAAGCTCTTGCGACGAATATGATCCATCACCCGCCCCGGGGTCCCCACTACCACGTGCACTCCCCGCTCCAGTCCGCGCAACTGACCGCGCATGTCCTGGCCGCCGTAAATAGGCAATACGTGAAAGCCTTTCATCTTGGCGGCATAAGTCTGAAAGGCTTCCGCTACTTGAATAGCCAGTTCCCGGGTCGGCGCCAGTACCAGTATCTGTGGCGACTTTTGGCTCAAGTCGATCTTGCTAAGCAGCGGCAGGGCAAAGGCGGCAGTCTTGCCGGTACCGGTCTGGGCGACACCCAACAAGTCATCGCCGTTAAGCAGGTGCGGGATAGCAGCGGCCTGGATCGGTGAAGGCTGCTCATAGCCGACTGCTTCGATCGCTTTTTGCACAGCGGCGGACAGGGCCAGATCGGTAAAACTGGTGACTTCAGAGGACATATAATTCTCGGTTGCGGCGAAGATCGTCGGTGCTATGTCGCACCGGGAAATGGGGGCGGCAGATTCTACAGGAATTTGCCCTGCGCCGCGAGTAGTTGCTGCAAAAATAACCAATTATTAGTGCAGGTCTCGCCAGCACTGAGCTCTAATCCCCCGCTGTCACCGGTGTAGATCACGCTGCTGGGCCCTGGGTACGCTAAGCGCTGGACATTTCGGCGGTTATCTCTATATTTGTCGCACGGTAATTCATAGGCTTTAGGAGTTTGGCATGAGCGAGCAAGACAGTGGTAGTTCCGCTGAAAAGCAACACCGCAACGATATGTACGGCAACATTGACGCCCGGGGAGAATCCGACGAAGGGGTGATGCCGGCTATTCCGGCGGCGACAGTGGTATTGCTGCGGGACGGCGAGCGGGGTGTCGAGGTGTTAATGCTACGCAAGAACTCAAAGATAACTTTTGGTGGTATGTGGGTATTCCCCGGGGGCAAGATAGATGCCGAGGATTATCCCGGCGGTGTCGTTGTCGAGGACGAGCTGCAGCAGGCGGCCTACGCAGCGGCGGTGCGGGAAACCGAGGAGGAGGCGGGTATCGATGTCAGCGCCGACAAATTTGTGTATTTCGCCCACTGGTCGCCGCCACCGGGGCCGCAAAAACGCTTCGCCACCTGGTTTTTTGCCGCCTGTGCAGACAGCGACCATAGCGTGAGTATCGACGGCGGTGAAATAAAAGATCACGCCTGGCTACGTCCCGCAGACGCGCTGGCTAGGCACGCCGCTGGCGAGCTGGACCTGGTACCCCCGACTTGGATTACCCTACAGCATATTGCCCGCTACAGCCCAAGCGCGGCGATAATTGAGCACTTTAAGACGCAGCAGCCCAAGGTTTATGCCACTAGGGTGGTCAAATCTGCTAATGGCGATCGCGTGGCCCTGTGGCAGCAGGATGCCGGATATAATGGTTGGGATGATACCGTAGCGGGAGCGCGTCACCGTTTGGTGATGGGCAAGCAGGGTTTTGTCTTTGAAAATACCGTCGAGCAATACTAACTTGACCTGAGTCGCCTACTCAGTAGAGCTTGGCGACCAAGGCGGTCAGGGCATTTTCAACACGTAGAATACGGCTGCCCAGGTGTATTCCTTCGAAGCCTGCAGCGAGAAACTTTTCGACTTCGTAGTCGTTAAAGCCACCCTCGGGACCAATCGCCAGGGTGGCTGCTTGCTCCAGCAGGTGGGGGCAGGGGCCGCCAATGCCCGGGTGCGCCAACAGCGCGCGGCTGTCACCGAGTAGCCCCGGCAGTTCGTCTTCTACGAAGGGTTTAAAGCGTTGGTGAAAACTCACCGCCGGCAGTACCGTGTCTTTGCTTTGCTGCAATCCCGCCAGCAGATACTGGTGAATGTTATCGGGGTTTAGCGCCGGGCTCTGCCAAAAGCTTTTTTCAACCTTGAAACTATTGATCACAATCAGTTCCTGCACGCCAAACTCAGCCACGCAGCGAACGATGCGCCGCATCATTTTAGGTCTGGGTAGCGACAAAATAATGCGCAGCGGCAATTTGTCCGGTGGCGGCTGGTCCAGTTGGTAGTCAATTACCACGGCGCTATCATCGATTGAGCGTATCAAACCGTTGCCAATCAGACCGTTAACTTCGCCGAGGCGAACCTGGTCGCCAACGGCAGAGCGGTGTATGCGCTTTATCTGGGTAAAGCGCTCGTCTCGCAGCCTGATGCGGCCGCTGGCACATACGTCACTTGCGGTAAATAAAATGAGATTCATGCAGATTCGGTACTGCTCAGCTCGTCGTCTTCTTCGTCTTCATAAACGGGTTCGGCCCACAGATCGTAGTGATCCGCATCGGTAATAGTGACCAACAGCGCGTCGCCGGGATGAGTGTCGAAGAATCCGTTTAGATAAACCTTGCCGTCAATTTCCGGGGCGTCGGCGTAGCTGCGGCCCACTGCACCGTGTTCGTCGACTTCGTCTATAAGTACTTCCAACTGACTGCCAATGCGCTGCTGCAGCCGCGCCGCAGAGATGGCTTGCTGGGTTTCCATAAAGCGTTCCCAGCGCTGCTGTTGGATGTCTTCGGGTACATGGTCGGGCAACGCATTGGCCTTGGCGCCCTCCACCGGAGAATATTTAAAACAGCCGACTCGATCCAGTTGGGCCTGTTCCAACCAGTCCAGCAATAGCTGAAAATCGGCCTCGGTTTCGCCGGGAAAACCCACCACAAAAGTCGAGCGAATCACCAGTTCAGGGCACATTTCTCGCCAGGCTTTCACCCGTTCTAGGGTTTTTTCCTGGTTGCCAGGGCGTTTCATTAATTTCAAAATACGGGGGCTGGCGTGCTGAAAGGGAATGTCTAAGTAGGGCAGTATTTTACCCTGGGCCATGAGCGGGATAACCTTGTCCACATGGGGGTAGGGGTAGACATAATGCATGCGTACCCAGACACCAAGTTCGCCCAGGGCGACGGCTAAATCCTGCATGCGGGTTTCGCGCATCTGGCCGTTGACTGAGTCTAATTTATATTTCACATCGACTCCGTAGGCGCTGGTATCCTGGGAGATAACCAGTAGTTCTCTGACCCCGGCTTGTACTAGCGTCTGGGCCTCGGCGACCACATCGCTCAGCGGTCTGCTGACTAGATCGCCACGCATGTCCGGGATAATGCAAAAGGTGCAGCGGTGGTTGCAGCCTTCGGAAATCTTCAGGTAGGCATAATGAGCAGGGGTTAGCTTTACTCCCTGTGGAGGCAGTAAATCGATTAGGGGGTTGTGCTGCTCAGGCGACTTGCGTTCCGGCACGGGAAAGTGCTGGTGCACCGCCCCCATTACGCTGTCGTAGTCGGCGGGACCGCTAATACTCAACACCTTAGGGTTGGCCGCCTTTATGGCTTCGGCGTCGCTGCCCTTGCCCATGCAACCGGTGACGATAACCTTGCCGTTTTCCCGCATTGCCTCGCTGATAGCCTCCATTGACTCGCGTTTGGCAGAGTCGATAAATCCACAGGTATTGACCACCACCACATCGGCATCGTCGTAGTCGGGCACCACATCGTAGCCCTCTAACTTGAGTTGGGTGAGGATACGCTCGGAATCAACCAGTGCCTTGGGGCAGCCCAGCGACACGAAGCCAACACGTTTTTTCACGTTGTCTACGCTACTTTCATCTTCAACACTTTCTTTAACTACTAAGTCTGTCATTTATATCTACGTTTTCAATTAAATTTGTGGGCGGATTATACGCTACTGTTTGGCTATTTAATAATCGAAGTTTAGGGGTTATGAACGAAAAGCAAATAAAGTGTTTTTCTGATCAGCGCTACTCATCTACAGCGCAGGCTGACGGAACTTCTATTGTACGACAATCATCTATTGCTCAGCGTGTTGCGAAAGATAATGGGCTTGAATACGTAGAGATTTTTGACAGAGGTATAAGTGCGTTTAAGGGCAGGAATAGTGTTGATGGAAAATTGGGCGAGTTTATAAGTGACGTTCGAAATAATGCGTTACCAAATAATTGTTGGTTGGTAGTTGAAAGCTTGGACAGGCTGACACGGCAGAATCCGTATAAAGCTTTTGGGTTAATGCGTGAACTTATTGAACGTGGCGTTACGATTGTGACGGGCAATGATAATAAGAAATACAGCAGAGAAGCTATTGGCGACGACTTGAGTGATTTGTTTACGATGATACTTGAGTTTACGAGAGGGCATAATGAGTCGCGCGAATTAACAAATTGACAGTTTACGCGGAGTTTACAGACGGAAACAAAGGCTGAGCGTTAGGCTATTGTAAGTACAGGGCATCAAAACAAAAAAACCCCGCGTCAGCAGCTGAGCGAGGTGTATATAATGAAATGGCTAGACTATACCTAAATGTAGTTTCGCGATTTAGTTCGACGACGACTAGCGCCTAGTCCAGCTACGCCAAGCGCTAATAATGCTAGCGAAGATGGCTCGGGGACGTTGACGTTAATCGAAGCCAAATAAAAATTTGCCGGCGTATCAAGCTCCCTTTTTATAGCAGTAGCATGTCCCGCGGCATAGAATCTGAATTCTGTGGCGATAATTCCATCATCAAAATCCCAGCCGCTGCCACCTAGCGTGGCAGTATACCAGGTGTCATCTGCCTTAAACTCCACTAATTCGCCCAGACCAAATTCAACATGGTTGCCATTGAAGTCAAGGCCATCTAATGAAACAGCAGTTGAAAATGTGAGTTTCAACCAGTCTGCATCATCAATGTTGTCGCTGCTGTTATCCAGATTACCTTGCTCGTCAATGTCAATTACACCAAGGCCGCCGGAAGCTGGGCCGCGATCTTGAAAAGCAGCATAATATTCATTTTCACCAGCGCTTGACCCTCCCCATGCACTTAAACCAAGTCCGTCTTTACTCCACTTTAATGGGTCATCATTGGAGTCGTTTCTATAATAATCCGTGCTAAATACCAAGGTTCCGTTTGTTGGTATGTCTGAGGACAGCCCTTCAAAGGTAAATGTTGTGGCCTGACCTTGAGTCGCAAATAGTATTGTAGCTGTTGCCGAAATAATGTATTTCAATTTTACAGACATCTCTATCTCCTTTAGCCGTTATTGATTTACGACTATTTGTACGCATAATATATGCCGATGTCTGGCCTGAATGTTCAAGAGGGGATACAAAATAATAGAAATCAGTAAGTTGGCGGTTTGATCAATAAGCCACTTTTTTTTAGCCAGCAAGCGAGTGTAAAGAAAGTCGACAAAAAGTGGTTGGTTAATGAAGTGGCAACAACCAATTTAAAATTTTCCTTTAAAAAATGAATTTGATAGATTGAAAAGTTAGCATCGTCAATGCGTTGAGAGGGTAATGCAATGTTAGTCCGCAGGCGAGTGTAAAGAAAGTCGACAAAAAGTGGTTGGTTAATGAAGCGGAAGCAACCAATTTAAAGTTTTCCTTTTAAAAATAAATTTGATAGATTGAAAAGTTAGCATCGTCAATGCGTTAGGAGGATAATTCATGATTAGTCCGCAGGCGAGTGTAAAGAAAACCGACAAAAAGTGTTAGGTTAAGAGGGTGGCAACAACCAGGCGAATTTTTTTCCTTTAAAAAATGAATTTTATAGATTGAAAAGTTAGCATTGTCAATGCGTCAAGAGGGTGATGCAAACTTAAGTTTTTGGTCTGTATTGACTTAAAAAATAGTGTTTTAGGTGGGCAGTCTTATGAAAATTTAGTGGCTGTAAATTATTCTGAATAGCTGTCTGGTTATATATGAGCTGTAAACCTTTTTTTCGAATTCAATTATAAATCGATTCAAGGCTGGTTTCCTGGTTCGTATTGGGGGGCACTTTTCAAACGATTTTTGAATCGTTAAATAAACCACCTTTTTCTGAGTCGTCCGTAGGAAATAGTTTCCGTTTTTTATCACTTTGCGAATGACGCTATTTATAGATACTAAAATAAAAATAAAAATAAAAGGGAGTAGAGGTAGGGCGGTCAGAGCTGTTCTGGTCAAGAAAGTCGGGCGCATTAATGTGCTAGTTTCTCATACTGTATCGGCGTCACGTCACATTTGAATGAGTGAGGCCGATCCAGGTTGTAATAGCTAATATAGCCTCGAACATCAATGGTCATATGCGCAGAGGTCGATTGGTGTACTTTAAATTTCCACTCATACTTAAGACGCCCAAAGAACCCCTCAATAACTGCGTTATCCCAACAAGCGCCGTTGTCCTTCAGCTAGCGCTGTCGGTGATGGCCTGAGGCCAAACGAGGCTGGCGATGGGAGTTGCTGTACCGAGGACGTTTTACTGCACTGCGCTGCGCCGATTTGCCGATAGCAGTACTGCGGTGTCCGCGGTCTTTTTTTATGTGGGCAGTGGCAGGGCGTGAGCGCTGTTGGCCAACTTTTTTTGTCGCTGCGGCGTGTTTGCTTTGGCGCGATGCCGAGGCCTGCCAGCGCTTATTCTTTGCTAGTTTGTTTGGCGTTATTCGTTGCCGCTGGTGCTGCTCGCTGTGGTGCTTGCCCGTTCGCAACTGTTGCAACACTCGGGGTTGGTGCGCGCTGCTCACTGATTGGCGCCGCTCTCCAGTGCGCTGAACTGCTGACCCGTAGCGCTTAGCGAGGGCTGCATGGGCGGCGCGACTGGGGGCTCTTTGCTGCCGCTGCGCGCGATCGATAATATCACGCTTGTACTTGCGCTGACCGGCGTAGGCGACGCCCCGGCGATGTTTTGGATTGTGGCGCCAATAGCCCGCGCTGTGATCAGACCGTAGTTGGCGTCGGTGCTTGGTGCGATCGAATGTGCGGCGCAGGCTGTGTTGGCGCCAGTAGCGGCTGTGATGGTTTGCCACCCGGATGCGCCGGTCGGACCAGTGTACCGCGTTAAAAAAGAAGCTGGTGGATAAGTATACGCCGCTGTGCCAGTCGAAGGGGCTGTGGTGACGGTCGAGATAGTTAGAGTGGCTGGCGTGCCAGTGACTTTCCCAGCCTATCCACTGGTGGGGTGGGTGCTGCGCGTAGCGCCAGTTGCCGTAAACTTGGCGGCTATCGTAATAAGGTATGTAGACGATCTTGTTATCGGTGGCTTCGATAATAATATTGCCCTGCTCCCGGCTCAGCTGAATATGTTCGGCGTTGTCGAAACTATCGGCCTGTTCGGCCTGGGCTCTAAGGCTCTGAACACCGGCTAACAGCCGCTGTTCATCGGCTAAGAACGCATCGCCTAAGTCGCGCATCCAGTCGAGATCTTCGTTCAGACGCCGAATCAATTCCGGGAAGGGAGTGAGCGCCTTTACGCTGGCATCCCAATCCTGATTTGCTAGGGCTTGGGCGGCACTTTCGGGGTCGGGGTGTTTGCTGAGCCAGCGGCCTGCTTGAACCACCTCCAGCGGATAGGTTGCCGCAATTAAAACGTGGCTCAAAACACTGTCCGGATATAGCGCTATGGGGGCGAGAATTTGCGCCAGTTCAGCGTCGCTTAACACCGGGCCACTGTCATTTTGGCTGCTGGCCAGGGCGCCCGGGCCGAGTACTAATGCGAGTATGAACAACAGTGTTTTCATGGGCTCTCCAGTGATGCGCCATGGGGGATAGTGGGCATACTAACAAGGGCAAACTTAACCGTAGCTGAACGCCGGCGTGGGGTAAGGTCGCCGCCGGGATCAATGGCGTTTGCGCTTGTCGTTTTGGTCAGTAGCGGTAGTAAATGATCTAGCTGCGGCCACTACAGTTGCTGATAGGCGATGGCTAGCGCGCCGACCACAAAACAGTAATAGGAAAAATAGCGTAACTGGGCCCTGCGCACGATTTTTATCATCCACTGACAGGCGAATAAGCCGGTGATAAAGGCCGCGGCAAAGCCCGCTGCCAGCACGGTGAGCTGATCGTCGCCTAGCGTTAACGCGCCGTCGATGACATCTCTGGCAATTTTGCCAAAGATTAGTGGCACCACCATTAAAAAAGAAAAGCTGGCGGCGGCGCTTCGATCTACGCCCAATAGTACCGATGTGGAAATTGTCGCGCCGGAGCGCGATATTCCAGGCAATATCGCAATTGCTTGGGCAATACCGATGATGGCAGCGTGTGAATAGCTAACCGATTTCTCAGTCTGTGTGCTGCGATCCGCTACTAGCAACAGTACTCCGGTAACTATCAGCATGATGCCGACCAGGGTTATCTGCCGGTCGAACAGCTGTTCTAATTCATTGGCAAATAGCAGGCCAGCAGCGGCTGCGGGAATCATGCTGAGTATGATTTTTGCCGAAAACTGAAATGCCTCATTGTTTTCACGCTGCCATAAGCCGCTCAGGATTTGCGACACATCGCGGCGAAAGACAAACAGGGTGCTGAGGGCGGTAGCGAGGTGCAATACCACGGTCATCAACATACTCTCTTGGGGTATGCTGGTATCACCCATTAGCGCCTTGGCAAGCTCCAAGTGTCCACTGCTACTAACGGGCAGAAACTCTGTGAGCCCCTGTACAATGCCCAAGATAATGGTTTCGACGACGGTCAAAGAAGAGGCTCCTGTGGGGTGTTGGCCGGATTTATTGTGGGCCAGTTGGGTAAAATCGACTTGCGAGTGGGCGCGGGTCTAGCCGCCGCTAGCCTATAGTAATATGGGGCTGTAGAGTTGTCACCGCAAAATGTCGGGGCAATAGACGCTGGTAGCGCCGCTTAATCAAAATTAGCGCCGCCACTATAGTCGGTTAGAATCCAGTCGTGCATAGGAATGTATTGTGGTTAGAGATCAGCATCCAGCGCTTAGCGCTCTATTGCAGCAGGTGTTGCCCCAGGCGCGGGCAGAACTTATTGCGCTGCCATTAGTGCCTGAGATTGAATTGTATTTAGTCAATGGCGACCTCGACCAGCGGCAGATCAGCGAACAGGGTAGAGTCGCGATAATGGAATATCCTGCTTATTGGGCTTTTTGCTGGGCTAGTGGCCAGGTGTTGGCGCAGTTTATCTTGAGTCAGCCGCAGTGGGTGCGAGATAAGCGAGTGCTGGATTTTGGCTGTGGTTCCGGGGTGGTAGCTATCGCAGCGGCACTGGCTGGCGCGAGTCATGTCATCGCCTGCGACATCGATCCAGATGCCTTGATCGCGACTGCAGCCAATGCCGCTCACAATGGCTGTGAGCTAACACTGTGTGATGACTTTAATGCGATCGATCAGGCTGTCGATATTATTATTGTCGCCGATGTGCTGTATGACCGGGCCAATATTCCCTGGCTTAAGGTGTTTGAGCGCTCCGCTGCAGAGGTTTTAGTGGCCGATTCCAGAGTAAAAAATTTCAACTATCCCCCCTACCGATTGATTGCCAGGCAGCGGGCGGACACGGTGCCGGATATGGATGAGTTTGATGAGTTTCGCGATGTAAGCTTATATGCATTGGGTGGCGGCAGAAATTGAATAAGTCTCTTTTAGCGGTATTTCTTTTGTTGCTGGCAAGATGATTTACCGGCTGGTGGCCTTGCAAACTTCGCATGATTTGCGCTGTGGCATGGTTGGCGCAGAAATGGCAGAAAGGCAATTGCCGCCCTGTTAGAGGTGCCGGTAATAGACGGCCGCTAGGCGGTGGCCCGGACACTGGCAACAGACTCACCATGACTCAGTAGCGTGACAAAACATGTTTGCTAATAATTGTCGCTGCGAAAACAGCTATAAAGTTTTGTGCGAGGCCAAAAAAGAGCAGCAATACATCTCAGCATATATCGACGGTAGCGAGCCTTAATAAGCAGTGACCGCTTGTTGTCAAACCTCTATCTGCAGCGTTTCTTTCACCTCATCCATCACGATATGGCTGGTGCACTCCTGCACGCCCGGTAAAGTCAGCAGGGTATCGCCGTAAAATTCTCGATAGGCGGACATATCTGCGACCCGCGCTTTGATCAGATAGTCGAACGAGCCGGACACCAGATAACACTCCTGTATCTCCGGCAGCAATCGGGTAGCGCGGCTAAACTCTTCAAACACATCTTTCGAGGAGCGGTTGAGCCTTATCTGTACAAAGGCCACCAGCGACGCGTTGACCATGGCCGGATTGATGCGAGCGCTATAGCCTTGAATGACACCTGCCTGTTCCAGTCGCTTTACTCGCTCGATACAGGGCGTAGGGCTCAACCCGACCTTTTTGGCAAGTTGAGCGAAGGGAATGCGGCCTTCTTTTTGCAGTTCCCGCATGATGTTTCTGTCGATTTTATCGAAGGCTCGAGGTAGCGACGTTTGTTTTTGCATTAGTCACCTGTTTTTCTTTATATAGCAGTGTTTTGATCTGTTCTTTGAGTTATTAGAGGATAAATCAACTGTTGATATTAATTTATTATAGTCGAATCAAATGTACAGGCAATCACATCAATTTCCAGGGCTAAGACTATGCTTATCGGCGTACCAAAGGAAGTCAAGAATCATGAATACCGTATCGGTCTCACCCCCGGGGGCGTTCGCGAATTGGTGGCCTGCGGTCACGAGGTATGGGTACAGCACAACGGCGGTGCCGGTATCGGTTTCGACAACGAGCACTATAGTGCCGCCGGTGCCAGTATTATCGCCACTGCCGAGCCGATTTTTGCGCGGGCGCAGATGATTATTAAGGTCAAAGAGCCTCAGCCGGAGGAGTGTAAGATGTTGCGCCCGGGCCAGATTTTATTCACCTACTTGCACCTGGCACCGGACCCACAGCAAACCGAGCTATTATTGGCTTCTGGCAGTAGCTGCATTGCCTATGAAACAGTGACCGATGGCTGTGGTGGGTTGCCATTGTTGGCACCGATGTCAGAGGTAGCCGGGCGCATGTCTATACAAGCTGGTGCCCATCATCTGGAGAAGGCCCAGGGTGGGCTGGGTAGCTTGCTGGGGGGGGTGCCTGGTGTGGCGCCGGCGAAGGTGTTGGTGCTCGGTGGGGGCGTGGTAGGCACCCAGGCGGCAAGAATGGCTGTGGGTATGGGCGCTGAAGTGACGATATTAGATCGCGCTTTACCCCGGTTGCGACAGCTGGATGTTGAGTTTAACGGGCGAGTGAAATGTTTGTACTCGACCAACGAAGAGGTCGAGCGCCGGGCGATTGAGTGTGATCTGTTGATTGGTGCGGTATTGATTCCCGGCGCCGCAGCGCCAAAGCTGATAACCCAGGCCATTATCAAAGGGATGAAGAGGGGGGCAGTAGTAGTTGATGTGGCCATCGATCAGGGCGGATGTTTTGCAACCTCCAGAGCCACCACCCACCAGCACCCCACCTATATTGTCGATGATGTTGTGCACTACTGCGTCGCCAATATGCCCGGCGGTGTGGCCCGCACGGCTACTATTGCCTTAACTAATGCGACCCTGCCCTTTGTTCTGGCGCTAGCCAACAAAGGCCTCCAGCGGGCATTATTGGAAGATCAGCACCTAGCTAGCGGCCTCAATATAATGGCGGGGGTTGTGACTAACAAAGCTGTAGCTGAGGCACTGGGCTACGATTATGTTGCCATGCAAGCTGTATTAACGGCAGCGGCGGAAGTCGCCTGTTAGTCGGCCTAACGCAGGCAAATGTACATGGTGGGATTACTTCGTATAGACCCGCGCTTGACGCCCAGTACCGCCTGCATGGCTCCGGCCTGCTGGCAGTAGTTGATGATATTCCGGTGCTGTGCCGCCTTGTAGTCATGCATATTTTCTTTGACGGACTAACACTGCGTCGTGTGCGGGTAAAAGAACAATGACATCAAGCAGTGCCCGGCTATTAATAGTGCTGTTCACTACTAATAATTACACGGGTTCAAAAGCAATATGCCTGCTTAAGAGTCTCTTAAGTTTCGAAATCTAGACTCCTTTTATCGCTTATCCATATTTCAATCACTTCCCGGAGTCGTAACTGTATGCATACTAATGGAAGCCAATCCCACTGCGCTCAGGTAGCTCTTATCAACAAACTTATTTATTTATGCTCGCAGACATTGGGTGGTCTGTTTCACGGCAATGGTACGGTTTTACAATATTGTTCTGGTGATCAAGCACCGGCTTCAAAATACAATCGGTATGTTAGCTTGACCGAGCGTACCCATATTCGGATGCGCCACAGGGAAACAGCCCGGCAGAAAAATTTGGAAGCAGTTCTCACTAGAGCTGCAAGATACGGTGCCGATAGCTGTCTCGAGACGCTTTGTCTCGACAAGGTTGATGTCGATTGGGCCGGTTTGTTCTTCAACTGTGCATTAGATATCAGCAATAAAACAATGCAGGCATTGCTGGCTAGGGCGCTAGTATCAGAGCTTGCTCACCCAGGTTCTATCTCTAAGCGCAGCTTACATTTTATAGTAAACTGCGATAGCTGGGAGATTAAGGCTTTTCGGAGGATTATCGCAGCTGCATTTTTGGGTGAGAGCGGACACCCCTTTGTTTTTCGATCGAGTTGCGACAGCCGTAAGGACGACCCGCTACTTCCCGCGGCTAAATTATTACCTGTTTGCTCCGCTGCAGGTCTTATCGCCGCTGAACCATCCGCGCTCGAGTTTGGTTTTGGCTTTAATCATAATGGCCAACATCAGATAGTGCGCGGCGGTAGTCAGGGCGCAACTGGTGTTGAAACCTATTATATCCATCGCTTCACTAAGATAGGCAGTGATATCTATAGCTTGCTATCACCGACTTACGCCATGTCGCAGACTAACACAATGTCACGAGCGCGCACCTGTCAGCGGCTAGTTTGGAATCACCTCAACGCCTATTTAACTATTGAAGCTATTCACAACAAGGCCGCCCAAAAAATGGCACTGTAGCATTAACGAACACAGTGAAAATGTTGTACTTGAGGCGGTTACTATTGTCAGTAGCGTCAAAAAAATTGTAAGGTAGTCCTATGCGTATACTGCTAATTGAAGATGACAAACTGTTGAGTAAGGGGATTAAAACCGCGCTCACTCGGCAGGCATATCAAGTCGATACGATTTTCGACGGAGCACAGGGGCTCACCGCCACCGATACAGATCAATTCTCGCTTATCATTCTTGATTTGACGCTGCCCAATGTAGACGGCCTAGACATACTGAAGCATATGCGCCAAAGGCGAAACCAAACCCCGGTATTGATTCTTACTGCCAGAGACGCTCTGGAAGAAAAGATTGCGGGTTTGGATCTGGGGGCAGACGATTATTTGGTCAAGCCCTTTGATCTTGCAGAACTCAATGCTCGGGTTCGCGCGCTAATACGCAGGCAGTCGGGGCACGCTGAGCCGCTTATTGAACATCTTGGTTTAAGTATCAATCCCGCGAATCGGGCGGTGCAATTTGACGGTAAATCCATTGAGTTAACTAGAAGAGAGTACGCTTTACTGATGGAGTTAGTGAATCATCCGGGGCGTGTATTTTCGAAGGCGAAACTTGAAGACACCTTATACGGTTGGGATATTGAGGTAGAAAGCAACAGTATTGAGGTGCATGTTCATCACCTACGGAAAAAGCTATTCCCCGGACTTATTAAAACGGTTCGCGGAATTGGCTACAAATTAGAAACGAGTCTATGAAATCAAAAGCGTCAATACGTAAAGATCTAATTCGTCACCTCTTGGGTTGGTCACTTATCATGACGGCTATACCTACCGTGTTGATCTACTACGACGCCACCCACGAAATCGACGAAATCTTTGACGCTGGCATGGTGCAGACAGCGAAAGTGCTAGACACTATTCTAAGTCGTGAAACATTGGCGCAGAGTCATCAGCATCTGGTTAAACAATTACAATCTATCAATGCAGATCTAATCTTCCAGCACCATCATTATGAGAAGATGCTGGCCTTTCAGGTCTTTGGGAACGATGGCATTATTATTCAATCTAGCAGTGCACCAAAAAACCCGCTGGCGCCTGAAGTAGAAGGTTTTCATAGAACCGAGCATGGTAATAATCAATGGATTAGCTTTGCTCTACACTCTCCAAAAAATAACTGGTGGCTTATCGTTGGTGAGAGATCGGATGTTCGAGAGGAAATGGCTTTTAATATCGTAAGAGATCATATTTTGCCCTTGGTTGTTTTTATTCCAATACTACTGGTGCTGGTAAGCTTTCTTGTCAATCGTGGGTTCAACCCCCTGACTAAAATTATTCAGCAAATAAATTCTCGTCGCCACAAACACATGGAAAAAATTCATACTGAAGAGCTACCTGTTGAAGTCTCTGTATTGCTCGACGCGTTAAATAATTTGTTGTCACGTCTAGCGAGCTCCCATCAGAGAGAAAGCCAATTTGTTAGTGATACCTCACATGAATTGCGAACGCCCCTGGCGGGGTTGTTGCTTCACACTGAAAATCTAATCGCGGAGAGTGATGATGCCTCATTGACCGCGGATCTGTTAGAGCTTAAATACGGGCTCAAAAGGCTGTCTCATCTAACGAATCAGTTATTAGCTGTGAGTCGTGCCGAAATGGAGCTCATAGATGAGGTGATAAGCTCAGTTGACCTTGCTTTGCTGTGTCAAAAGGTAGCGAAAGATCTCGCCGGCCTGGCAGAGCAAAAGCAGCAAACAGTGGTATTGGATATAGCCGATTCGGGCTGCTTGGTGCAGGCTAACGAAAATAACTTGCATAGCTTAGTGATAAATTTGTTAGACAATGCTATTCGTTATACCCCGCTGCATGGGGAGATTGGCTTTAGTTGTCATGTGCAATCGGGTCAAGTGATATTGACGGTGTCTGATTCGGGGCCAGGTATTTCACCTGATCTATATGCGAAAGTAAAACAGCGTTTTTTCCGTGTTGAGGGCAATGCATCTGAAGGCTCGGGTCTCGGTTTGTCGATTGTTGAGCAGGTTATTAAAAAAACGCAGGCAGTCTGGTCAATGAGCTCAAATGAAGGTGGCGGTTTGCACCATCGTATTGAGTTTACCGAGTCACAATAACATACACTCTGCGCTGTCAATAGGGCGAACTGGGCCCCGGCGATATAGCTTACGCACTAAACGGCTAACAGCTGCTCACTGTGGGCGAAGGCCAGTGTTTCGTCCAGTGATTGTAGTAGTAGCTGAATAATTTCATCGATCTGCTCGGTGCCGATGATAAGTGGCGGGCACAGCGCCAAGCTGTTGCCGGCGACCGCCCTGACAATCAAGCCGTTTTGCTGAGCACGAGCCACGGCATAGGCGCCGATTTTACCATTGGCAAAGGCCTGGCCGGTGGTTTTGTTGGCCACCAGTTCCACCGCCGCCAGCAATCCACGGCCGCGAATCTCCCCGACCAGCGGGTGTTGCTCCAGTGTCTGTAACTGTTGTTGTAAATAGTCACCGACCGTGGCGGCCTGGGCAAAGATATTATCCCGCTGATAAATATCCAGCACTTTCAGCGCGATGGCGCAGCCCACTGGGTGGCCGGTGTAGGTGTAGCCGTGACCAAATACGCCGACATCGGCGCTGGGTTGAATCATCGCCTGATACATATCGCCGCGAATCAGCGAGGCGCTGATAGGAAAGTAGGCACTGGACAGTTGTTTGGCAAAGGTCATCATATCTGGCTGTTGAATATTCATGGTGGTGCAGCCAAAATCGTTGCCGGTACGACCGAAGCCGGTAATGACCTCGTCGGCCCAAAACAAGATGCCGTAGTTGTTGAGTATGTTCTGTACGGCTTCGTAATAACCCGCAGGCGGCACGATCACGCCGCTGGCGCCGGTAATCGGCTCGGCGATAAAGGCGGCGATAGTGTCGGGCCCTTCGGCAATAATTTGTTGCTCTAGGTTGGCGCAGATACGGGCGACAAATTCACCTTCGTTTTCATTGTCCCTACGGCCGTGATAGTAGTGGGGGTGGTCGCTGCGCAGTATGCCCAAGGCATCTAGGGGGGCGTCGAAATGGGTCAGGTTTGCTGGTAGGCTGGTGAGAGAGCCGGCGGCTACCGTAACTCCGTGGTAGGCCCGGTCGCGAGTAATGATCTTGCGCTTCTCAGGCTTACCGATGGCATTGAAGTAGTAGCGCAACATCTTGATATGGGTGTCGTTGGCGTCGGAGCCGGAGTTGCCAAAAAAGACTCGGGCATCCTCTACCGGGCTCATGGCAGAGAGTCGGTCGGCCAGGTCCATACCCGGCTGATGCGTCTTGCCACCAAACATATGAGTGAAGGACATCTTCTGCATTTGCTCGTTACTGGCTTCGATCAGCTCCCGGTTGCCGTAGCCCAGGGAGGTACACCACAGCCCAGCCATACCCTCTATGTAACGATTGCCCTGTTGATCATAGACATAAATGCCCTCGCCGCGATCAATAATCAACTGCTCGGTGGCAGTGAGGTTGGTGGTGGGATAGATGACTGCACTCATAGCAAGATCCTCAGTGGGCAAAATAGTAGCGATAGGGTTGAAACCTGATTAGGCGTTAATGCCTCCGAAGCACAGGTATTTAACTTCGGTGTAGTCGTCGAGGCCGTATTTGGACCCCTCGCGGCCATTGCCAGACTCTTTAATTCCGCCAAAGGGGGCGACCTCGGTACTGATAATACCCTCGTTGATCCCGACAATACCGTAATCCAGAGCTTCGCTAACTCGCCACACCCGACCGATATCTCGGCTGTAAAAGTAGGCGGCTAGGCCGGCGTCGGTATTGTTGGCCAGGGCTATGACCTGCTCTTCGCTGCCAAAGGGCATAATTGCCGCCACTGGGCCAAAGATCTCTTCGTTAAAGACTCGCATACTGTCGTCGACATCGCTCAAAATGGTGGGCTCGACAAAGCTGCCGGTTGATGGGTTGCCCCCGGTGACTATTTTCGCCCCTTTAGCTACCGCATCATCGATCAAAGCATAGACGTTGTTGGCGGCTGCGGGGTGAATTAGCGGTCCCATGGTGACGCCCTCCCGACTGCCGTCGCCTAGCTTGAAGGTAGCCACGGCAGCGGCCAGTTTGGCGACAAAAGCGGGGTAGATAGCTTCCTGCACAAGTATGCGGTTGGCACAGACGCAGGTTTGACCTGCGTTGCGGAATTTGGCAGCGACGGCGCCGGCCACTGCGGCATTGAGGTCGGCGTCGGCAAACACAATAAAAGGAGCGTTGCCGCCCAGTTCCATCGAGGTTCTTTTAACCGTGGCCGCACATTGGCTTAGCAGCAGTTTTCCGACTTTGGTAGATCCGGTAAAGGTGACTTTTTTTACCGCTGGGTTGGCGGTGAGTTCGGCGCCGATTGGTATGGTCTGTCCACTCAGTATATTGATAACCCCCGGCGGTATTCCGGCCCGGTGGGCCAGTACGGCGATTGCATTGGCCGATAGCGGAGTCTCGTTGGCGGGCTTACACACCACTGTGCAACCCGCGGCCAGAGCAGGCCCCAGTTTTCGGCTGAGCATGGCGCTGGGGAAATTCCAAGGGGTGATACAGGCGACCACACCGATGGCCTGTTTGCTGACCACAATACGCTGGTCGGTCGATGGTGCGGGAATGGTGTCGCCGTACAGTCGCTTGGCCTCTTCCCCAAACCACTCGATAAAACTGGCGCTATAGGCGATTTCGCCCCGGGCCTCCGCCAGCGGTTTACCCTGTTCGGCGGTGAGGATGTGGGCCAAATCCTCTTGATTGTCCATCATCAGCTGGTACAACGTGCGCAGTAGCTGGCCCCGCTGCTTGGCCGGCCGCGCCTTCCAAGGTCCCAGGGCCAGCGCTGCGGCGGCAATGGCACGGCGGCATTCCTCAGTGCCACAGTCGCTGACCTGGGCGATAAGCTCGCCGCTGGCGGGATTGTTTACCGGGTAGGTCTGGCCGCTGTCGCTGGGCAGCCACTGGCCATCGATATAGGCAAGGTTCTGTAACAGGGAGGGGTCGCGTAGGTTCATGGGCTTTCACTTCGCTTAATAATGGCGCCTGCAGGCGTTAGTCGTATGCCGTTTAGTGTAACGCTTGTTTTTATCACCACAATAGAAATATTGCCACAGTCCTGGTGAAAAAATGTAAAGAGGTTGGGTTATGAATATCTCTATTGGGGCTGAGCTGAGTAATAAGATGTCCCGCCAGAATTTGCCGCTCAATGCCCTGCGGGCCTTTGAGACAGCGCCCCGTCACTGTCACCTGCGCCTGGCCGCCGATGAGTTGGGGGTGATCCACGGTGCCGCCAGTCGTCAGGTCAAACCGTTGGAGCTCGTTCTAGGGGGCGAATTATTTGACCGCAGCCACAATCACTTGGCACTTATGTCGGCGGGATAAAGAGCTGTTTAGAGGGGCGCGTTAGTCTTGAGTGTTAATTTAGTTACATTTATGTCTTTTGTATTTTGTTTTATTGATGTATTGTTTAACTCAATTACTTTTTTGTTCGTCTGGAATAGGGGTTTAGTGGACGGCAGTAGCAGTCCGAACCCGTAGACCTACTGGTATTAAGAGGTGTTCTTATTACCACAACCATAATGTCGGTTATTCACATTGGTGACCCAAGAAGTTACCGCTGACATGCCGATAGTTAAGGCTCTGAGCAGTTCTCTACACACTAGCATGCTGTGTCTTACCAGCGGCCTGCGTCAATGATCTTGCTGGCTATCTCGCAGTGCCACTGTATTGCGCGCCGGGACTGCTTGATGGTGTCGACATCGCTAGTGGTGGATAAATACGGGCAAATATTTGCCGAACTCTCTCAACAGGCGCTATCTTTATTTAGTGACAGTCGCGCCATTAATTACACACCTCACGCAAACCCTGGAGATAATGATGAGCGTTTCCCCCCCTATCCGTATTGGCATGATGGGCTTTGGCCAAACTGGTCGTCAAATATACCAACTTGCTGCTCTTAGTAGCGATATTGAGATTGTCGCCATTGCCGATATTGGCCGTCCCGATATTTTGCATTATTTACTGTGTTCCGAGGTCGACAACCCCGATGACTATCAATTGCAGGGTAATTACCTGATCAATCCGCAATTTAAAACCCGCGTTATGCAAATCGATCGCCCAGGGGAAATGCCCTGGGACGTATTCGGCGTTGATATGGTGATCGACTCTACCGGTAAGTTCCGCAATAAAGCGGATATGCAGGATCATCTGGGCAATGGTGCCGGGCGGGTATTGCTGCGAACTCTACCTGCCGATTATATTGATCGAATTATTATTCCCGGGATAAACGAAGACAGCGCCCAAGTCGCAGACACCATGATTTCCGCCGGTTCGGCGACTACCACCGCGCTGGTATTGTTGTTAAAGATACTGGGCGAACAGTTTCCCATTGAATACGCCAGCATGACCACGGTTCACTCCTATACCAGTGATCAAGCCTTACAGGACTACGCCGGAAGCGATTTTCGGCGCAGCCGTTCAGCTGCGAAAAATATTATTCCCAATAGTCACGAGGCGGCGGGATGGATGCACCGTATCTTGCCGGAATACGCCGACAAGGTGATCACCGCTGCGTTAAATGTACCTGTTCAAGAGGGATCGATGTTGGATGTGAGTCTGGTTATTGGCGATACTTCGGTTACTCCCGAGGCAATTAATCAGGCGATGATTGCGGCCAAAGAAAACTATCCCGGTATAGTCGGAGTGGTCATCGACCCGGTCGTGTCCTCGGACATCATAGGCAACTCACTGTCCTTGCTGTTCGATGTGCAGGCAACCATAAAGGCCGGCGCTACGATTATAAAAACGATCAGTTGGTATGAAAATTTGGGCCACGCGGCGCGACTTTTAGACGTTGCTAGATTGTATTCTTCGCTAGACCGCGCGGGTGAAGACAGCCTCACCGAAGCCGGTGCCTCGTCCACGATCACTTCGCGCGCAATACAGGGAGCAGAATAATGAGAGTTGCTATCAATGGGTTTGGCCGTATTGGCCGTTCGGTATTTCGTATTTTGGAAGAGCGTGACGATATTGAGGTGGTTGCCATTAATGATCTCTTTGATCATGAAGCACTGCGCTATTTACTTAACTACGACACAGTAATGGGGCCCTTTGGCAAAACGCTGTCCGTTGAAAACGACTACCTTATTACGCCCAAAGGCAAGGTTAAGTTGCTCGAAGAGCGGGATCCATCGCAGCTGCCCTGGGCTGCAATGGATATTGATGTTGTAGTCGAGTCCACCGGCGTGTTTGTCACTAAACAACAGCTGGATCAACATGTTAGTGCCGGCGCCAAACGGGTTGTCTTGACCGTGCCAGCCAAGGATGAAATTGACTATACCGTTGTGCTTGGCGTCAATGAAGACACGTTGCTGGCGGAACATAAAATCATCTCCAATGCCAGTTGTACCACTAATTGTCTGGCGCCCATGGCCAAAGTGTTAAATGATGCCTTTGGTATTGAGGAGGGTGTAATCAATACCATTCACGCCTATACCAATGATCAGCGGTTGGCAGATGTACCCCATTCCGACTGGCGGCGCAGCCGGGCAGCGGCGGAAAATATCATCCCCACCTCTACCGGTGCCGCTAAAGCGGTGGGCAAGGTGTTGCCCAGCTTGCAAGGTAAACTCCACGGTATCGCCTCGCGCGTACCTGTGCCCGATGGTTCAGTAGTCGATTTGTTTGTAAAACTCAGTAACAAGGTCTCCGTTGAGGATGTTCACCAGGCGGTTTTGGCGGCCTCCCAGTCGGATCGAATGCAAGGGATTTTGCAATACACGGATAGGCCGGTAGTATCTTCCGATGTCATCGGCAATGCCCACTCATCGATTTATGATGCGGGTTTTACCGCGGTAACCGGGGGGCAGTATGTGCGAGTACTTAATTGGTATGACAACGAATGGGGTTACTCCAGCAGGGTCTGTGATCTCATTGCCAAAATAGGCTGCTGGCACCGCTAAGGGTATTTCAATGGAGGCAGCAAGCTACGCAAGTGTGGTACTTACTGATCTGGCTGCGGAATGTTTACTATCTGATGCGCTTTACTTGTTTCAATTTATATCAATAAGAGCTAATTGTAGCTAAGCTCTTAACGTGATCTAAAAATAACACAGTCTCAGAGGATTACCATGCAAGATATTGACCCAACTGAAACAGCAGAATGGCTGCAGGCCCTCGATGACGTGTTACACAATGACGATGCTAGTCAGCAGCGCGCCGGTTTTTTACTTAAGGTTCTCGCTGAGCGAGCCGCGCAATCCGGCGCCAAAATTCCGACGGCGATTACCACGCCGTTTCGCAATACCATAAAACCGCGCGACGAAGATCCAATGCCAGGTGACTTGTTCATTGAGCGACGTATTCGCTCACTCACTCGCTGGAATGCATTGGCAATGGTCATGCGCGCTAACGATAACGATGAAGGACTCGGTGGACATATATCCTCTTTTTCGTCATCGGCGACACTGTATGATGTTGGCTTTAACTACTTTTTCCACGGCAATGATAACTCTCCTGGTGATCTGATTTATTATCAGGGGCATATAGCGCCGGGGCTCTATGCCCGTTCGTTTTTAGAAGGCCGTCTGAGCGAAGAGCAGTTGGACAACTTTCGGCGAGAAGTGGGCGGTAATGGTTTGTCCTCCTACCCCCACCCTTGGTTAATGCCTGACTATTGGCAGTTTCCAACGGTGTCTATGGGTTTGGGACCGATTCAAGCGATTTACCAAGCGCACCTTATGGACTACCAGCAAAGTAGAGAATTGGTAGACAATCGCAAGCGTAAGGTGTGGGCATTTTTAGGTGACGGTGAGTGCGACGAGCCGGAGTCACTGGGAGCAATTTCCCTGGCGGGACGTGAGAAACTCGATAACCTCATCTTTGTTGTTAATTGCAATCTACAGCGGCTAGATGGTCCAGTTCGGGGTAATGGCAGCATAATTCAAGAGTTAGAAGGTGTTTTTCGCGGTGCTGGCTGGAATGTTATAAAGGTCATCTGGGGACGACTGTGGGATGTATTGTTGGAGCGCGACAGTTCTGGCTTGCTAAAAAAACGTATGGACGAAGTTTGCGATGGCGAACTGCAAAATTATAAGGCGAATGGCGGCGCCTATACCCGGCAATACTTCTTCGGAAAATACCCCGAGCTGCTAGAGTTGGTGAAAGACCTTTCTGACGATGAAATAATGCGTTTGAATCGCGGTGGCCACGACCCCTATAAAGTATACGCTGCTTATTCTCAAGCGGTAAAACATACCGGGCAGCCAACTGTTATCTTGGCAATGACGGTTAAAGGTTATGGGACTGGTGCCGCCGGGGAAGCGCAAAACGAAACACACTCATTGAAAAAGCTGGATTTGGAAAGCTTAAAAAAATTCAGGGATCGCTTTGCAATACCTGTTCGCGATGAAGACTTAAAGCAAGTTCCCTATTACAAACCCGCGCCGGACAGCCCGGAAATGCAGTATATGATGAAGCGACGGGAGGAAATGGGTGGTCTTATTCCCTCCAGGGCTGCCGATTTCGACGCCCTTGACATGCCGACACTAGAGGATTTGAAAAGTCAGTTAAAAGGTTCGGGCAAGCGGGAAATCTCTACCACAATGTCCTTTGTGCGAATTTTGTCGACACTTAGCAAAGATAAGAAAATTGGCGAGCGCGTGGTGCCCATTGTTCCCGACGAAGCCAGAACGTTTGGTATGGAGGGTATGTTTAGGCAGCTGGGTATTTACTCGTCTCAGGGGCAAAAGTACACACCTCACGACTCTGACAATATTATGTTTTATCGAGAAGATAAAAAGGGACAGATTCTGGAGGAGGGCATCAACGAAGCCGGTGCCTTTTCTGCCTGGCTGGCCGCGGCTACGTCTTACAGTAACCATGGCTATGTGATGATTCCGTTTTATACCTTTTATTCGATGTTTGGTTTTCAGCGAATAATGGATTTGGCCTGGGCGGCTGGTGATACCCAGGCCCGTGGTTTTCTGATGGGGGCGACAGCGGGCAGAACAACACTCAATGGCGAGGGTTTACAGCACCAGGATGGCCACAGCCTGCTGATGGCCAATATGATCCCCAACTGTGTCGCCTACGACCCGACTTACGCCTACGAATTAAGCGTTATTATTCAAGATGGTTTGAGGCGAATGTATACAAAAAAGGAGAATTGTTTCTACTATATAACCATTGAAAATGAAAACTATCAGCATCCTGAAATGCCTAAGGGGGTTGAAGATGGCATTATTCAAGGTATGTACTTACTGGAAAAATCGAATGGGAAAAATACTAACAGCGTACAGTTAATGGGCGGCGGTAGTATTTTGCGCGAGGTGAGAGAGGCGGCCAAGATACTGTTAGACGAATATCAAATAGATGTCGATGTCTGGAGTATGACCAGTATCAATGAGCTTCGACGCGATGGTCTGGCCTGCAGTCGCTGGAATATGTTAAATCCCGGTAAAAAACCTCGGCAAAGCTATGTAGCCGCACAGCTGAATGGGCACAAGGGACCCGTTGTTTGCGCAACGGATTATATGAAATCCTATGGTGAGCAAATTATGCCCTTTATTGACCGTCCTTACCGGGTATTGGGTACCGACGGTTTTGGTCGCTCGGATACCCGCAGCCGGCTGCGTTATCACTTTGAGGTCGATCGCTATTTTGTGGTCATAGCGGCATTAACGTCGTTGTCGGAAGAAGGCAAGATAAAGGGCTCTGTGGTAACTGCGGCGTTAAAAAAATATGGTATAGACAACAACAAACCAGATCCTGTCAGTTGCTAAGTATCAGGAAGGCATAATGTGATTTTTCGGGTGTTTTCAACAGTGCAGTGGCGAGGGTGAGTTTGTGAGTATAGAAAAAATTTGTGTTCCCGATATCGGTGGTGCCGAAAACGTTGAAGTTATCGAAATATGCGTTGCCATTGGTGATGAAGTAGCGATTGAGGACTCTCTTATTGTGCTGGAGTCCGACAAGGCGTCGATGGAAATACCGTCTCCTGCAGCAGGCATAGTGACGGCTATCAGTGCCGTTGTCGGTGACAGCATGGCTGAAGGTGATGTTATTCTCAGTATTGAGGGCGAGCTTGTCGGTGGTGCTGATTCTTCTGCAGACATTGTTGAGGTAGCGCAGGCCCCCATGATAGAGGCGCTAGCGAGCGAGCCCGAAGAGCAGTCGCTGGTAGGGTTGGACTTTCCCGTAGGCAGCACAGATTCTCCTTCGTTGGCTGTTGTTAATGAAACTGTTGAGATTCCAGAGTTGGGCGAAGCTGAGAATATTGAAGTCATTGAGTTGTGTGTTGGTGTTGGCGATGTAGTTGCACTAGGTGATTCACTAATCGTATTGGAAACCGACAAGGCCTCGATGGAAGTACCCTCCCCAAAAGCAGGTATTATCACCGCTATTGCCATTAAAGAAGGAGATATGGTTCAACAGGGTATGCCGATATTGGTATTACAGTTAGCGGCTGCTGACAATACTATCATTAACAATGACCGAGAGGCTGCATCGCAATCCGATGCTCAAGTGGGTGACGCAGGTGATAGCCAACAAGTGCCTAGGCATCAAAAGTCCAGTTCAAATGTACTCGCCGCTGCTAGCTCTGAGCGAGTATCTAAGGGCCTAAATACGTCGATTTATGCCGGTCCCTCAGTGAGGCGCTTGTCGCGAGAGATGGGTATTACTTTGGAAGCCGTCAACGGGACTGGGCCCCGTGCGCGCATCACTAAGGACGACGTAAAGGCGTATGTAAAAAATGCATTGAAGGCCAAAGCCGAACATTCAGCTGGACTGTCATTACCGGTAATGCCGGCGGTAGATTTCTCAAAGTTTGGTGATGTATCGGTAGAGCCCCTGTCTAAAATTGGCAAGCTAACGGCTGTCAATATGCAGCGAAACTGGTTGAATATACCCCATGTCACCCAGTTTGATGAGGCGGATGTTACCGACTTGGAATCGTTTCGCAGTTCGTTGAAAGCTGAGGCACTGAACCGGCAGCTCAAAATTACCCCGCTGCCATTTTTATTAAAAGCCTGCGCCGCAGCATTGCAAGAACATCCAAAATTCAACGCTTCGCTGCATGCCGATGGTCAAAGTGTGGTATTCAAACATTATGTGCATATTGGAGTTGCGGTTAATACCACCGCGGGCTTGGTGGTACCGGTAGTTAAAGATGTCGACAAGAAGTCTATATGGGAGCTTGCCCAAGAGGTGGATGAGCTGGCAGATAAAGCAAAAAATAGGAAGCTTAGTCCGCAGCAAATGCAGGGCGCCTGTTTTACCGTGTCCAGCTTGGGTAATATGGGTGGTACCGGTTTTACGCCCATTATCAACGGCCCCGAGGTAGCTATTTTGGGTGTGTCGAAGCTACAGACTAAGCCGGTCTGGAATGGCGAGGAATTTATTGCACGAAAAATGCTGCCGCTGGCAGTTTCCTATGATCATCGGGTTATCAATGGAGTGGACGCCGGTCAGTTTTTTACCTTTCTAGTACAGGGTTTGACGGATATTCGGCGGCTGGTGTTGTGACTCCCCAAGCCTAAATGTCCTCTGGCGAAGCACTAGTATGGCAATTATTTTAAACGTCGATTTAGATTTTTCGATTGGCTCTACCTTCGAGCATTGATCATTACAGCCTAGGGCCTGTAATGCCCCTTCGGGCGCCCTGAATAAAACGGGCGTGCAAACTGTGTATTGGACACAGTTTGTCGAACGTTTTGCCTCCAAGCCAATAGAACTGACATACCAATAAAAAGGCCCACCTAAACTAACAGGTGAGCCTTTTTATTGGTATGGTCCGCCCTAGAGGATTCGAACCTCTGGCCTGTCCCTTAGGAGGGGACCGCTCTATCCAGCTGAGCTAAGGGCGGATGTGCGCGATAAACGTCGTACCCGGCGCGGTTGGTCTACGTCGGCGGGCATGCATTTAATCGAGCGGCGGCTATTGTAGCTCTAGTTATCGTTTTAGCCAATATGCTGCCTGGATAATTCTCCCGCTACGCTGCTCAAGGACTGTCATTGTATCGACTAGCGCAAGGGGTAGCCTGTTAGACTTTTAGCGATTTAGGTGACACGATACTGGCAATGGCTTGATGGGTCTGCCTTGCCAGCCTATTCGGCACAGTATTGGAGGCGATAACACCGGCGGGGCACTGCCTAGTAAATAGAATAATAGGAAGTAATGTGGCGAGGCAAAAATTAAAACGGGTACTGACATTCTGGGATGTTTTTTTTATTGCCGCGGGGCAGATTATTGGCGCCGGCGTGGTAGCCCTGACCGGTGTAGCAATTGCTATGACTGGTCCCTCGGTGTTCCTCGCTTACTTTTTTTCGGCGATACTGGTATTGCTGGTATCCGTGTTGATTATGATTGCGGGAACGGCGCTACCAGTGACCGGCGCTTATTACAGCTGGGTGTCCAGGTTGCGCAGCGGCTGGTTGGCCTCGGTGGTATTGTCGCTGATTTTACTGGCCAGTATTTCGCTGAGCTTGTATGGCAGCTCTTTTGGTTTGTATTTAAATCCGTTGTTTCCTCAACTATCGGTCAATGCTTGGGGGGTAGTGGTGGTGCTGTTATTATTTGTCGCCAATCTGTTTGGCTTGAAGATGGCGTCTAAACTGCAGATGGCGTTGGTAGTACTACTGATTTCAGCACTGGCGGTTTACGCTGGTTTTGCCATGCCCAATATCGACAAAGATCTGCTGACACCACTGTTCCCCCGGGGTATTACCGGGTTTATTACCGCAGTGTTTTTGCTAAAATTTGCCACCGGTGGCGCCCATATGATTGTTGGACTCAGCGGTGAGATGCTCAATCCTCGGCGTACCATTCCCATTGTTATGATATCGGCAACGTTGTTGGTGGCGGTAGTTTACGGCTTTATTGCCCTCGCCAGTGTCGGTGTGGTGCCCTGGACGCAGATGATTAACCAGCCGTTAACGGTAGCCGGAAAGCAATTTTTGCCAGCCTGGGCGATGACCTACTTTTTAATTTGCGGTGCCGGGTTGGCAATTTGTACGACACTTAACTCGCAGTATATCCAGTTGCCGCGGACCTTTATTGTGGCCAGCTGGGATCGATTATTGCCGAGCTGGGTGGGGGCGTTGAATCGACACGGCGCACCCTACGTCATCTTGTTGCTGATGTTGTTGATTGGCATAGTGCCACTGTTAATCGGCCTCGACTTTGGCGATATCGCCCGGGCCGCCACAGTGTCTGCCAGTCTACCGGCTTTTATTGTGTATTGGGCGATTGTTCGTATTCCAGAAAAATACCCCGAGCAGTACCGTCAATCAATTTTCCGGCCCGGGCCCCTTGGGCTGTGGACACTATTTGTGATCGCGGAATTATCTACCGCTATCGGGGTTTATTTTCTGTCGCAGGATCTGCCGGTAGCGGTGATCGTGAGCCTGCTCAGCTGGATTGTGCTGTCGGTAGTCTACTACCCACTGCGGCGGCGTTATTTGGCCAGGCGGGGTATTGATCTGGATAAGCTGACCGGTGATAGCGCAGTGTTCGAACACTAGCCTCAAGCAACCGGTGGAGATTTTTGTCGGGTTACCCCTAGGACGCAACCTCTAGCGCGGCCTGTGGTGCTGGATTTACCGCGGCCTGTAACAAAGCACCCGTCGAGACGTCTACTGGGCTATAGTGTGGGCCGATTCCGAGCCTTGTGCCAGGCCGTTGCAGCGTGCTTTGATATTGCAGATACGGCTCTTTGAGCCAGCCATTAATTGCTAGGCGAACCTTTAAAACTATATTATATGTAGGAATTAGCCCCATGTTAGACAGTCGTCCACTTCTTTTGGATACCGATTTTCCATTGATTTTCCGCGGTCAGCTCAGCGTATTGCAGGTCAATCTTGGCTATAAATGTAACTTGAGCTGTGTGCACTGCCATGTCAACGCCGGTCCCAGCCGTACTGAAATGATGGACTTGGCGACCATAGAGCAGGTGCTAGACTTTGCCCGGCACCAGGGCATTGCTACCCTAGATTTAACCGGCGGCGCGCCGGAGATGAATCCACACTTTCGCTATATGGTTACTGCTGCAAGGGCCCTAGGCATAGAGGTGATCGATCGCTGTAACTTGACGATTCTACAGGAGCCTGGCTTCGAGGATATGGCGGGATTTTTGGCGCAGAACCAGGTCGTGGTTACCGCATCGTTGCCTTGCTATGAGGAGGAGAACGTTGAAAAGCAGCGTGGTAAAGGCGTCTACGACCACAGTATCGACGCACTGCTTAAGCTCAATGCGTTGGGTTATGGGGTCGATCCGGCGCTGCAGCTCAACTTGGTCTACAATCCGCTGGAGCCGGTGTTGCCGCCCCCCCAAGACGCGCTAGAGAAGGAATACAAACACGAATTGCTGAATCGCTACGACATTCATTTTAATCAGTTGTATACCATTACCAATATGCCGATAAGCCGCTATGGCGCAATCTTGATGTCCCAGGGTCAGCTTACCCCCTATATGGACTTATTAAAGGCCAATTTTAGCTCTGAGAACCTGCCCACCCTAATGTGCCGATCTATTCTTAGTGTCGACTGGCAGGGTTTTGTCTACGACTGTGATTTTAATCAGATGTTGGAGATGCCGTTGGCACTGATTGCCTCGGATCGCCGCCCACCGCATTTGTCGGATCTGTTGGAGCTGGACTTCGCGGGCCGGGAAATTATGATAGGTGATCACTGCTTTGCCTGCGCCGCGGGCAACGGTAGTAGCTGTGGCGGCGCTCTCAATGACTAATGGTTCGGTACTGCTGAGTATTGTTATTCCCACGCTCAACGAAGCGAAAACCTTGGGTATTTGTCTGCGTGCCTTACAGCCACTGCGCCACCGGGGCGTTGAAATCATTATTGCAGATGGTGGCAGTCGCGATGGCTCCACCACCGGTATCGAGGGGTTGGCAGACCATCTGCTGCAATGTGCCAGGGGCCGGGCCCGGCAGATGAATAGTGGCGCCAATGCAGCAAGTGGTCGCTGGCTGTTGTTTTTACACGCCGACACCAAGCTGCCCGCCAATGTCGAAAACTGGCTACAACAGCTGTCATTGGGCAATGACCAATGGGGCTTTTTTCGGCTCAAATTAGAGGGGCGCCAGCCTTTGTTCCGGATGATTGAATGGTTTATTAATAAGCGCTCGACTTTGAGTTACGTTGCCACCGGCGATCAGTGCCTGTTTGTGCGCCGGTCTTTGTTTGTCGCAGTTGGCCTATATCCCACCATCGAACTTATGGAGGATGTCGCTCTCAGCAAGACTCTACGTAGCAACGCTAAGCCAATAGTCTGGTCCAGTCCAGTTACCACTTCTAGCCGGCGCTGGGAAAATCATGGCATCGTCAAGACTGTGCTGTTGATGTGGAGTTTACGCCTGGGCTATTTTATCGGCGTCAGCCCCCGCCGCCTGGCGGCTTTTTATCGTGGTTGAACTCCAATGTGCAGCGACGCTGCCATACCGGCTGCTGGTGTTTGCCAAGGCGCCAGTGCCCGGGCAGGTAAAAACACGCATGCAACCGCATTTGAGTGGCCGGCAGTCGGCTCAGTTGCACCGGCGTTTAGTCGAGCACTGTTTGCACAGCTGCAGCTCGATGCCTTGGGCACAGTTGCAATTGTGGGTGGGCAGTGATCACCCCTGGTGGGCGCAGCTACAGCAGCGCTATACGCTCAGTCTGTGTCGGCAGCAAGGTGATAATCTGGGGGAACGTATGGCCAGGGCCGTTGCGGCCGCGGCTTTTGATGAGCTGGGGCTTATTCTTATCGGCACGGATTGCCCGGATATTAGTGACGAGTATTTACGTGCCGCCGGCAGCGCTCTGCAGCAGCACGATGTAGTGTTGGGGCCCGCCGAAGACGGTGGATATGTGCTTATAGGCTTTTCTATGCAGCACCGACAGCGCTACGACGCACTATTTACAGGTGTTGACTGGGGTACTGACGCAGTGCTGGCGCAAACTAGGCAGCGCTTGCAGCAACAGCAACTGCGCTGGGCAGAGCTGCCGGTACTGTCAGATATTGACCGACCGGAGGACTTGCGGGTGTTGCAGCACCATTTCCCAGATCTCTATTGAGCGTGGTTACAGGCGCAGTGCAGCGGCACTAGGCGCTGGTAATGGAGCGGCCGTTGTTACTGTTATTGGTATAACCTTTTACGTTGTACAATTTTTCTTGCTTATTCTGTCCGCGAAGCAGGTCGAGGACTTGCCCCACTACCAGTCGGGTGCGGGTGGCGATACGCTCGTTGATTTCGTTGAGTTCCTGGCAGCTGGCCCATTGCTTGCCGAGTTTGTGCCAGGACTGGGCGACCGCTGGCGCTTGCTGTTCGGCTGCTCTCAGAATACTAGCTTCGTCGACGAGGCCCGCCTGTTGAAACAGCTGTTGGCGAATAACGGTGTGCTGTTCCAACATCGCCAATAATTTCTGCTTCTGCTCGACGATTTGTTGAAACTCTTGGTAGTTGCGTTCCTCCAGCATCTCTCGCTCTCGCTGCAGCAGCGCCAGCAGTTGTGCCGTGGCGGGTAGGTCTTGTTCGAAGGTAGTATTGAGCCCAGTCCATACACTGTTGGGGATAAGTTGTGCCATTTCGGCAGCCTCCATCGTTTGATCGTTGCTATCTGGGTTCTATTTCAGTTTGTCTGTGTTGCCTGGGACAGGGGCTTTGCCGGACCCCGTTCTAGGTTATTCACTAGTGGATAAAGAGCCTAGCGGGAAAAGAGCTCGTCGAAGGCGAGCATCTTGTCCGCAACTTGCTGGCTGTCGATCCTATATTCACCGCTTTCTAGTGTTTTCTTAATACTGGCGACCCGGTCCATGTCGACATCGGGAAGCGTCTGGGTTTGCAGCTCGGCGGCCTTAAGGCTATTGGCCTGAGGGCTTAGTTCGAGTTTGCTGCCAGTGGCTGGCGCAGTCTCGGTGGGCCTATTACCGCTACCCTCGCTGTTGGGTCCAGTATTTTTAGTCTGCGGGCTGGTCGGTGGCCTGCTTGTTAAGTGATTGATATCTCTAACCATTGTCTTTACTCATTACAGTGCGTTTGGCAAATAATAGAACGATCCTAGTAACTATCGGCTACGGGGTCGCAAACTTTAACACAAATTGCCTATTTTATCACCGGCGGCGCCCTCTTGTAGGAGGCTCGCTACATGGCGACACTGACCTGGCCTGGGCCTGTTACTCGGGCGTCAACCAGACGTTTGGATTGCTTGTTACGCACGGTGATCTGCTCACCGGCGTGGCCGTCTCTGAGCGCGGTGGCGGCAATTTTTACCACCAAAGCACCGCTGCTGGCGCTTAATATCACTGCGTCACCGCGTTTGACTAGTAGCGGAGGTGCCAGCTGTGATGCCAGTACAATGGCATCGGCGCGTAGCGCGCGTTTGCTTTGCATGCCTATAACTTCGGCGATGTCACTGAAATAGCTACCGTTAAGACTGCTGATATTGACCTTGCGCAGGCGTAGCTGATGGGCGCCAATATTGATGCCTCTGCTGAGCGGAACAGCGGCGGTGACCACGGGGCGGTATAGATTGATCGTTAGTGGCACATACAGTGACCAGGGCGAAGTAGACTGGCAGCTGACTCTCACATTGGTGCGGCCAAAGCTATTGCTGTCTTTGAGCTCGATCGCTAATGGTGAGCCACAATCGGGCATGGTAATTCGATTATCTAGTGCGCCTATCTTGTAGTCCATGGTGACGCTGTCGTCATAGCGCTGGGCCAGCAACTGCATATGTTGCCGCATAAAATCATCGATGCTCAGTCGTATCATCGACGGATTGACGGCTGCCTCGCTGCGAATGGGTGCCAGCAGCAGTGCGCAAATAAGATTTGCTGTTAGTAAATAGCTGCGCAACGCAATATAGTTAACCACTATTATCAACCTGTGCTTTAATGAACGAAGCTGTGGCGCTATCGATCGAGACAGCCCTCAGTTCAGTGTTATTGTCCGTCGCGACAAAATTTTGTCACCGGCAATGGTTGGGAGTTAATCAAGCAATAACCGTGCCCAATAATAAGGGCAGAAGTTGCTATAGTAGTATGTCTGGATTGGTTGTTGGCTGTAGGCCTACAATTATTGGGGCTGTAAAGTTGCTTAATCGGTTTTAAATGCATGTTTGCAGTCGCAGAATTGACTTGAGAAAAATTTAGATTCACACAATCTAATTTCAGGCAAAGTGATAGGAGTAATCTATGGCCGGTGTTCTTGAAGGTGTAAACCAGCGCACACAATTAGTGGGACAAAATCGGCTCGAGCTGCTGTTGTTTCGGCTGGGCGGTGATCAGGTTTATGGTATCAACGTATTTAAGGTCAAAGAAGTACTGCAGTGTCCGCAATTGACGGTTTTGCCCCAGAGCCACCGGGTGGTCAGAGGCATAGCCCATATTCGCGGCAGTACTATTTCAATGATGGATTTGAGTCTCGCTATTGGCCAGTCGGAGCTGGAGAACATCGACAACAGCTTTGTCATCATCACCGAATATAACAATGCTACCCAGGGTTTTTTAGTGCAATCGGTCGAGCGCATTATTAATCTTAACTGGGAGGCGATTCATCCGCCGCCCAAGGGCGCCGGCAATGAACATTATTTGACGGCAGTCACCGAAATCGAGGGTAAGCTGGTAGAGATTATTGATGTCGAAAGAATCCTATCAGAGGTGTCGCCAATCTCCGAAGACATTTCTGTTGGGGTTATTGCCGAGAAAGTCAGTGAGGCCGCCCAGGAGTTGCACGTGCTGATCGTCGATGACTCTTCTGTTGCGCGAAAGCAGATTAAGCGCTGTGTCGAGACCATTGGTGTCACTACTACGGTACTCAATGATGGTCGCGCGGCGCTGGAGTATTTGACTGGCCTGGCCGATCAGGGTGTCGATGTGGGTACGCATTTTATGGCCATGATCTCCGATATCGAAATGCCGGAGATGGATGGTTATACGCTCACCACAGAGGTGCGCAGTGACCCACGCCTGGCGGGATTACATATCATATTGCACACATCGTTAAGTGGGGTATTTAACCAGGCGATGGTGAAAAAAGTGGGCGCTGACAACTTTTTACCGAAATTTAATCCCGATCTACTCGCCACCACGGTCTCAGATCGCATCAAAGATGTCGGTGCTCTGACGGATGATTAACACTGGGGCGCTGTCCGTGTTTGGTAGTTATGTAGTCTGTTACAATCGTTGCGCACCGCTGTTTGCTGTTTCTGCAGTAGCTTGTGCCCCTGGCCGCAGGTGTGATTGTTGTGAGTGCTAACACCCCGGCTACCGAATACGAAGCCTTTCGGGATTTTCTGGCCAAGGCCTGCGGTATTTTACTGGGCGACAACAAGCAATATCTGGTTGCCAGTCGCTTGAAAAAGCTAATGGCGACCCATGAGATAGATAGTCTCAAGGTATTGGTGGTCCGAATGCAACAGGTATCCAATCGCCGGCTCAAGGAGGCGGTGGTCGATGCTATGACCACCAATGAGACGCTGTGGTTCAGAGACACGCATCCCTTTACAATCCTCAAGGACCGGCTGTTGCCAGAATTGAAGGCTAGCCGTGGCCCGGTCAAAGTGTGGTCTGCGGCCTGCTCCTCGGGGCAGGAACCTTATTCGATTAGTATGATGACCGAAGAATTTATCAAGGCGAATCCTGGCAGTCTACGTCAGGGGCTGGATATCGTCGGCACGGACTTGTCTAGCACCATGCTGGAGTGTTGTAAGCTGGCTGAGTACGACAGTTTGTCGCTGGGGCGTGGCCTGTCACCGGAGCGGCTCAAGCAATTTTTTAACCCTCAGCCTGGGGGACTCTGGCAGGTAAAGCCCGAGATTAGCCGCCGCGTACGCTTCCAGACAATGAATTTAATGGACAGTTATGCTGGGTTGGGCAAGTTTAATATTGTGTTCTGTCGCAATGTA
>Ga0105355_10000325_pt1 | contig 43704 bp, 41 predicted proteins | sample GOMGulsemesocosm_2_FD_83508 | JGI IMG/M metagenome (GOLD analysis project Ga0105355, IMG submission 83508) | Methane-oxidizing microbial communities from mesocosms in the Gulf of Mexico - GOM9C Gulf of Mexico | ecosystem: Environmental > Aquatic > Marine > Cold seeps | place: Gulf of Mexico...
TGTGCCCTTTTTTAAAGACGTAATGATTGATATGGGCTGGGCTTATATTATTGTTACTTATCTTGTGATTGTTGGTTCAAGTAACGCAGTAAATTTAACAGATGGGCTTGATGGATTAGCCATTATGCCGACCGTTATGGTTGCTGCTGCATTAGGGATTTTTGCTTATCTTTCTGGGAATTTTAAATTTGCAGAGTATTTAGCCATTCCTTTTTTACCCGAATCTGGTGAACTGATTGTTTTTTGCGCTGCGCTTGTTGGGGCAGGTCTAGGGTTTTTATGGTTTAACGCATACCCTGCGATGGTGTTTATGGGGGATGTGGGTGCATTGGCTTTAGGTGCTGCATTAGGTATTTTGGCAGTGCTGGTTCGACAAGAAATTGTGTTGATGATTATGGGGGGAGTGTTTGTGGTTGAGACAATTTCCGTCATTATTCAGGTAGCTTCCTTCAAAATGCGAGGGAAACGAGTGTTTTTAATGGCTCCAATCCATCATCACTATGAACTAAAAGGCTGGCCTGAACCAAGAATTATTGTACGTTTTTGGATTATTACCTTTATTTTAGTGTTAATTGGTCTCGCTACATTGAAGTTGAGATAAAAATGAATAGAGACGCTATATCAAAATCATTAGACAGTAAATTATGTTTGAATAAAGATTCAAAGGTATTGGTCGTTGGCTTGGGTGATACAGGGTTCTCTGTTGCTAAATTTTTACATACACAATCTATTTCTTTTGCAGTTATAGATAGTAGAGATAAACCACCGCTAAATGATGCTTTGTTAGCTGAGTACCCAGATACCCCAGTTTTTACCGGCGGTTTTGATGAAGCGGCTTTTAATGTAGCAACACATTTGATTGTAAGTCCTGGTGTTTCTTTGCAGGAAGTTTCGATTCAAAAGGCTTTGGGTATTGGGGCAAGTTTAGTGAGTGATATTGATTTATTTGCTTGTAGTACAGATAAACCAATTGTTGCCATTACTGGATCAAATGGAAAAAGTACAGTTACCACTATGTTGGGAGCAATGGGTCAAGCGGCTGAGATGAAAACAGCAATTGGCGGAAACTTAGGTATACCTGCATTAGATTTACTGGATGAAGCTATTGAGCTGTATGTGATAGAGCTTTCAAGTTTTCAGCTGGAGAGAGTGTCATCATTAAATGCAAAAGTAGCCACTGTATTGAATGTATCAGCAGATCATTTAGATAGGCATGATGGTATTAAAGGCTATGCCAAAGAAAAGCAGAATGTGTTTTCTGGCGATGGCGTAATGATTTTGAATGAAGATGATTCGATCGTTAAAGGAATGCAAATTGAAAGCAGAGAAACAGAGTTTTTCAGCATTCATAAAAATATAGGCTTTCATCTTCAACAACATCAAGATGAAAGTTGGTTAATGCACGATGATCAACCCATTATGCAACAACAGGATTTACCGCTAGAAGGGTTACACAACGTAGCAAATGCACTTGCAGCTTTGGCAATAGGAACGGCTATTGGGTTAGATGAAAATGCAATGTGTGATGCATTACGAAAATTTAGAGGGTTAAGTCATAGAATGCAACGAGTGGCCAATGTAAAAGGGGTGACTTGGGTTAACGATTCTAAAGCAACTAATATTGGTGCTTGCGTAGCTGCTCTTGAAGGATATCAAAATAAAGTTGTTTTGATTGCTGGTGGTGATGCAAAAGGTGCAGATATGAATGACTTGATTCCCGCAGTCAAAGCAAAGGCAAAAAGCGTTGTTCTGATGGGGAAAGATGCAGATATGATTGAAGCAGCAATTAATGGCAGTGTGCCTACGTACAAAGTTGAAAATGTAAAACAAGCTGTACAGTTAGCAGCAACTTTAGTGGTTGATGGCGATAGTGTTTTGTTAAGTCCTGCTTGTGCAAGTATTGATCAATATAAAAACTATAAGGACAGAGGAGACAAATTTACATCAGCAGTGATGGAGTTAGTTGCGTGAGTAATGAAGCAACTAAAAGGTTTTATTTAGATTATTACCTGCTGTTTATTTGTACAAGTTTGTTAGTGATGGGGTTTATTATTGTGACCTCGTCTTCTCTTCATTTAGGAGATAAGATGAGTAATCATGATTATATGTATTACCCCACTAAGCAATTGATACATATAGTCTTGGGTCTTGTTATTGCATGTGTGGTAGTGAATATTCCTTTGAGATTGTGGGAACAATCAGGCGCATGGTTATTTATTGTTGGAATTGCTTTGCTGGTATTTGTTTTGATACCTGGAATAGGCATTAAAGTAAAAGGCAGTATTCGATGGATGTCTGTTGGTGGATTAAGAATACAAGTATCAGAGATTGTTAAGTTTATCTCGGTTGTTTATATGGCAGGTTATGTCACAAGACATCAAGAACATGTTCAGCAATCAACATATGGCTTAGTTAAGCCCTTGTTATTGTTTTCTATAGCATGTGTTTTATTGTTGTTGGAACCAGATTTTGGCTCTGCGGTTGTTATTTTAGTGATAGCAATGGGGGTTATGTATTTAAGTGGTGCGAGGTTATGGCAGTTTTTAATATTAATTACTGTTGTTGCCATATTGGCTATGTTGTTGGTGTATTTTTCACCTTATCGATGGGCAAGGGTTACAGGCTTTATTGATCCATGGGCAGATGCACAAAATACCGGTTTTCAACTGGTACAAGCATTAATCTCGTTTGGGCGAGGAGAGGTATTTGGAGTTGGTTTGGGTAGTGGTATTCAAAAGTTATTTTATTTACCTGAAGCGCATACTGATTTTTTATTCTCTGTTGTTGCTGAAGAGTTAGGCTTGGTTGGTGTGCTGAGTATTATTACTCTGTTTAGTTTATTGATTTGGCATGCTTTTTCGCTTGCAGTAGAGGCAGAAAAAGTAGGGAATAAATTTGCTGCTTTTACCGCTTATGGATTAGGTATTTGGTTTGGTTTTCAGGCATTTGTGAATATGGGTGTCAATATGGGCATCTTGCCAACCAAAGGATTAACACTACCACTGATGAGCTATGGTGGTGGAAGTATGATTGTTATGTGTGCTGGGATGGCTTTATTATTTCGAGTGCATAGTGAAGTGAAAGAAAAACAAATAAAAGAGAGTCGGGGACAGGTTTAATGGGGCAACGTATTGTAATTATGGCTGGTGGTACAGGGGGGCACGTATTCCCTGCGCTTGCGGTTGCTCATTATTTAAAAGGACAGGACTGGGAAGTCAGTTGGATAGGTACTCAGCGAGGAATGGAAAGTAAAGTTATTCCTGCAAATGGTATAGAGATAGATTGGTTGTCTGTACAAGGTATTAGAGGTAAAGGGTTTGGTGCAAAAGTAACTAATTTCAGGCTTTTACTTAAGGCTTTTTGGGAAGCGTATCGTATTTTAAGTAAACGTAAACCTGATGTTGTTTTAGGTATGGGTGGTTATGTTGCAGGTCCTGGTGGAATGGTTGCTAGTTTAATGGGGATTCCCTTAGTTATTCATGAGCAAAATAGAATCCCTGGTACAACCAATAGATTATTAGTAAAGAAGGCAAATAGAGTACTTGAGGCATTTCCAGGAAGTTTTCCTTCAACAGCGAATGCAGTTTTTACCGGAAATCCACTAAGGACTCATTTTTTAGACTTCCCAGAAAAAGAACTATGGTCGGAAGAGTCAGAAAGACCGTTTCGTATTTTAGTGGTAGGTGGAAGCCAAGGTGCAAAAATTTTAAATGACACTGTACCAGCAACTGCGGCTCATTTAGGTGAGGTAGAAATAAAACATCAAACGGGGACTGCTTCGTTAGAATTGGTTTCTAGAAAATATGCAGAGCTAGGTATTGAAGCAGAAGCTATTGAGTTTATAGATGATATTGCCTCGGCTTATCAGTGGGCTGATGTGGTTATTTGTCGCTCTGGTGCTATGACAGTAAGTGAAATAGCAGCGGCAGGAGTTCCTGCTATTTTTATACCATTACCTCATGCAATTGATGACCATCAAACAGCTAATGCAAAGTATTTGTATGATGATGGCGGTGCAGCTTTATTGGTACAAAGTGAATTTAATGAAACGTCATTAATTATGGCTATTCAACATGTTAAGAGCTCATTAAAACAAATGGGTAACGCGGTAAAAAATAAAGCGAAATTAGATGCAACGGCTGTTGTGGCAAGTATCTGTACTCAGGAAGCAAAATAATGAATATGCCAGATATACAAAGACCTACACAATTATTAGGTGTAATAAAGAAAATTCATTTTGTGGGGGTGGGTGGTACTGGCATGAGTGGTATTGCCGAAGTTCTATCTAATTTGGGCTATGAGGTTTCTGGCTCAGATATAAGAGAAAGTGCCGTTACTCAGCGCTTAGAAGAAAAAGGTGTAATTGTACATATTGGGCACTGTAAAGAAAATGTAGAAAATGTAGATGTAGTTGTTACTTCGACTGCTGTAGATAGAAAAAATGAGGAAGTGAAGGCCGCCTATGAAAATAGGATTCCTGTTATTCCTAGAGCAGAAATGCTTGCTGAATTAATGCGTTTTAGATTTGGTATCGCGGTAGCAGGGACTCATGGAAAAACAACTACAACAAGTTTAGCAGCCAGTATTCTTGCAGAAGGTGGTTTAGATCCTACTTTTGTAATTGGTGGGCGATTAAATAGTGCAGGAACTAATGCTAAATTAGGTCTAGGGCAGTATTTAGTAGCAGAAGCTGATGAAAGTGATGCTTCATTTTTACACTTACAACCTATGATGGCTGTAGTGACAAATATTGATAGAGACCATATGGAAACCTATGGTGGTAGCTATCAGCGATTGAAGGATACTTTTTTAGAGTTTTTACATCATCTACCTTTTTATGGTTTAGCTGTAATGTGTATTGATGATTCTGGAGTACAAGAAATATTGCCAGAAATCGCAAAGCCAGTAAAAACATATGGCATACATAAAGATGCTGATGTGCGAGCAACAGAAATTAATCAGGACGGCTTACAAACCTCATTTACCGTGGAAAGGTGGGGTGATCATAAATCCCTGCGAGTAACATTGAATATGCCTGGTTGGCACAATATGTTGAATGCTTTAGCCGCTATAACAATTGCAACACGGTTAGATGTAGAAGATGAAGCCATTATAAAAAGCCTGGAAACCTTTAAAGGTATTGGAAGACGATTCCAATTAAATGGTGATATTGAATGTGATGGTGGACGAATTACATTGGTCGATGATTATGGTCATCATCCAAGAGAAGTAGGAGCGACTTTAGAAGCAATGCGTCAAGCATGGCCAAATAGACGGAAGGTAGTTGTTTTTCAACCTCATAGATATACCAGAACTAGAGATTTGTTTGAAGATTTTGTTGATGTGCTTTCTACTGTTGATGTCTTGATTTTATTAGATATTTATACTGCAGGTGAAGCAGAAATTACGGGTGCAAATGGTCAAGCTTTATCTAGAGCTATTAGAATTAGAGGACAGGTTGATCCTGTTTTTGTAAAAGATCATGCTGAATTAGCAAACATCTTAGCGGGTATCGTTAAAGAAGATGACGTGTTGTTAACAATGGGTGCAGGTAATGTAGGGCAAATTTCAGCTGAATTACCTGAAAAATTAACAATGGCTTTAAAAAAATGAAAGGCACTTTATTAAAAAATGAGCCTTTAGCAAAATACACAAGTTGGCGCGTTGGTGGGCCAGCAGAAAAGATGTATTTGCCTGAAAATAGACAAGATTTAATAGATTTTCTTAAGTCATTACCTAAGCAGGAAAATGTGTACTGGTTGGGTTTAGGTAGTAATTTATTAGTCAGAGATGGTGGTATTAAAGGAACTGTAGTTAATACCCGTGGCAGATTAAAAGATATGCAGTTAATTGATGCCGAAAAGATTTATGTAGAAGCAGGTGTGCCATGTGCGCATGTAGCAAAGTTTTGTACGGGGCTTGGTTTAACAGGCGCTGAGTTTTTAGCGGGTATCCCAGGAACAATGGGTGGCGCATTAAAAATGAATGCAGGCGCTTTTGGTAGTGAAACTTGGAATATTGTTGATAGTGTAGAAATAGTCAATGCAAGTGGTGAGGTAACAAAACGAGGCACTGAAGACTTTGAAGTTGCTTATAGGTCTGTTAAAGGTTTAACTGATGAGTGGTTTATTGCTGTTGAGCTAAAACTAAATAAAGGCGAATCAGAACTTAGCCAATTGAAAATCAAAGCATTATTAGAAAAAAGAGGCCAAACTCAGCCAACAAATAAACCAACTTGTGGATCAGTATTTAAAAATCCACCTGGCGATTATGCTGCAAGGTTGATAGAAGCTTGTGAGCTAAAAGGTTATGAAATTGGTGGGGCATGTGTTTCACCTAAACATGCAAATTTTATTGAGAATACTGGCAATGCTACGGCAGCAGATATTGAAGCATTAATTGCTTATATTCAGCAGCAAGTGAAACAGCAATTCGATATTAGTTTAAATACTGAAGTTTGTAGAGTAGGCGAAGTATTGTGAAGCCAATGACTGTTAAAAATGCCGATAAGTTTGGGCGAGTAGCGGTGTTAATGGGAGGAAACTCGGCAGAGAGAGAAATTTCCATTAAAAGTGGTTCGGCGGTATTTGATGCATTAAAAAAACAAGGTGTAGATGTTGTTGCCGTAGATGTTAAAGAAAATTCTATTGAGGCGTTAGCAGGACAAAAAATAGATAGAGTTTTTAATGTTATTCATGGTCGAGGTGGTGAAGACGGTATTTTACAGGGTGTTTTAGAAGCTCTAAAAATACCTTATACCGGTTCAGGCATTATGGCATCAGCATTAACAATGGATAAATTAAGAACAAAACTGTGCTGGAAAGGTGCAGGCTTGGATACACCGAAATGGTTTGTTTTGGATAGGAATGAAGATTTAGATCCTTGCATTGAAGCATTAGGCTTTCCTGTCATTGTTAAGCCAGCTCAAGAAGGTTCTAGCATTGGAATGAGCAAGGCTAATAATAAAGAAGAATTAAAAAAAGCTTTAAGTGTTGCAGAAAACTATCAATGTGACGTTTTTGCTGAATCTTGGGTAAAGGGGAATGAATATACCGTTGCTGTATTGGATGGTGAAGCATTAGCTGTGATTAGATTAGAAACAAGTAATGCTTTTTATGATTATGAAGCTAAATATCAGTCAAATAACACTCAATATCATTGTCCTTGTGGATTAACAGCACAGCAGGAAAAAGAGTTAAAGGTATTAGCTGTTGAAGCTTGCAAAGTAGTAGATGTTACTGGCTGGGGGCGAGTCGATGTGTTTATTGATAGCAATGGAAAAGCTCAATTAATTGAAGTAAATACTGTACCCGGTATGACAGATCATAGTTTAGTTCCTATGGCGGCAAAAGCAGAGGGCTGTGACTTTGATGAGTTAGTTTGGCGTATTTTAGAAACAACAGTGAATGAATAAAACGACCATTTATTTTATTATTGGTTTTGTTTTGGTGCTAATGACTAGCTGGACAGGTTGGCAAGAAGTTAAGGCGCAGGGTGCTGATTGGTTACCTGTTAAATATGTAAGAATTGAAGGTGCTTTTCAATATATTGCAAAAGATAAAATAAAGAAGGTACTAAGAGAACAAGTTGTTAATGGTTTTTATAATGCTGATATTCAGATAATTCAAACTTCTGTTGAAAGTCTGCCTTGGGTGGAATCTGCAAGAGTTAAGCGAGTATGGCCTGATGCAATTAATATAACCATTAGTGAACAAACCCCCCTTGTACGTTGGGGGAATGATGGCTTGTTAAATATAAAAGGTGAAATTTTTAAACCTAATGAAATAAATGATTTTAGTTTTTTACCTTTGCTTATTGGTCCTAAAGGTTATGAAGTAAAAATGCTAAAAGTGATGGATGAGATGTCGGCAGAATTATTTGAACAAGGAATGACATTAGCTGAATTTCATATAAATGAAAGAAGAGCTTGGAATATAAAGTTACAAAATGAAATGCTATTAAATGCGGGAAGAAACCAGCCTTTAAAAAAAATACAGCGATTTTTAAAGACGGTTTATTTATTAAGAAAAGAGCAGATAGCAGAAATTGCAGAAGTTGATTTGAGATATTCAAATGGATACGCCTTAACGTGGAAACAAGGTGAAGCAAAAATAGATTGGAAGAAAATAGCTGAAATGAACAAAACATAAAGCGTATTGAATATGGCAAAGAAAACAGAACGAAATATTATTGTAGGGTTAGATATTGGAACATCTAAGGTAGCCGCTATTGTGGCTGAACATACTGGCAATGATGAAATTGAAATTATTGGTATAGGCAAGGCACCGTCAAAAGGATTGAAAAAAGGTGTGGTTGTTAATTTGGAATCAACGGTTCATTCCATTCAGCGAGCGGTAGAAGAAGCTGAGTTAATGGCTGGGTGTCAAATTCAATCCGTTTTTGCTGGTATTGCTGGTAGCCATATTAAAAGCTTAAATTCGCATGGCATTGTGGCAATTAAAGATAAAGAAGTCACGCAGTATGATATTGACAGGGTGATTGACTCAGCTCGTGCTGTTGCGATACCAGCGGATCAAAAAATCCTGCATATTTTGCCTCAAGAGTTTGTAATTGATCAGCAAGAAGGTATTAAAGAACCGATAGGTATGTCAGGGATTAGACTAGAAGCCAAGGTTCATATGGTGACAGGAAGTGTTAGTGCAGCTCAGAATATAATCAAATGTATTAGACGTTGTGGCTTAGAAGTAGAAGATATTGTTTTAGAGCAATTGGCTTCTTGTACATCAGTTTTAACAGAGGATGAAAAAGAGCTGGGTGTTTGTTTAATAGATATTGGTGGTGGAACTACCGATATAGCTATTTTCTCTGAAGGTGCAATTAAGCATACAGCTGTTATCCCCATCGCGGGAGATCAAGTTACAAATGATATTGCAGTGGCATTAAGAACGCCTACAAAAAGTGCAGAAGAGATAAAGTGTGAATATGCCTGTGCTTTAACGCAGCTTGTAAGCACAGACGAAATGATTAATGTACCAAGTATAGGTGATAGAGAGCCGAGGACAATTTCAGCACAAAACTTAGCTGAAATTGTTGAGCCAAGGTATGAAGAATTAATGTTGTTAGTACAAGCTGAATTAAGACGAAGTGGTTATGAAGATCTTATTGCAGCTGGCGTGGTACTAACAGGAGGAAGTTCTAAAGTTAAGGGGTTAGTTGATTTAGCTGAAGAAATTTTTCATATGCCTGTGCGTATGGGGGTTCCTCAGCATGTGTCAGGATTAAGTGATGTGGTACAAAATTCCATTTATTCTACTGGAGTAGGGTTGTTACTGTATGGCAAAGATCATCATGGAAGACTTGATGATAGAAATGGTAGCAGTGATGGGATATTGGCCAGAATGAAGAATTGGTTTCAAGGTAATTTTTGAATTGTGTTGGTGTGATTGAGGACGTGAAAATGAAATATGAATTAATGGATATGTGTAGTGATGGGGCTGTTATAAAGGTGATCGGTGTTGGCGGCGGTGGCGGTAATGCTGTTGACCATATGATTGAAAGTCATATTGATAGTGTGCAGTTTGTTTGTGCAAATACAGATGCACAGGCTTTGCGTCGATTAAATGTAGAGACAAAAGTTCAACTAGGTATTGAACTAACTAAAGGCTTAGGTGCAGGAACAAAGCCAGAAGTAGGTAAATTAGCTGCCGAAGAAAACAAAGATCACCTGAGAGAAGTTATTGAAGGTGCTGATATGGTGTTTTTAACAGCTGGTATGGGTGGTGGAACAGGAACTGGTGCAATTTCAGTTATCGCTGAAGTAGCAAAAGAAATGGGTGTTCTGACAGTTGCTGTTGTTACCAAACCTTTTGATTTTGAAGGACAAAAGAAAAAGCTGGTTGCAGAAGAAGGGATTTGTGAATTAGAAAAATATGTTGATTCACTTATCATTATTCCAAATCAAAAATTACTACCAGTATTAGGTGGGAATTTATCTGTTACTAACGCTTTTAAAGCCGCTAATGATGTTTTATTAGATGCTGTTCAAGGTATTACAGAGTTAATTACTCATCCTGGATTAATCAATGTTGATTTTGCTGATGTAAAAACAGTGATGGCAAATATGGGTGCAGCAATTATGGGTTCTGGTGCAGCGACAGGTGAAAACCGTGCGAGAGAAGCAGCAGAAAAAGCCATTGCATGTCCTTTATTAGAAGATATTAACTTACAAGGTGCTAAAGGTATCTTAGTTAATGTAACTGCAGCTGATATGGGTTTAACTGAATTTGATGAAATTGGTAGCATAATGCAAGCCTTTGCATCAGAAGATGCTGATATGAAAATCGGTATGGCAACAAATCCAGATATGGGTGATGAAATTAAAGTAACTGTTGTTGCAACTGGAATGGGCTGTAGTGGTAAAGCTGCAGTGAATGCTCCGGTTAAATTAATACAAAAAGCAGCGGCAGGTGATGTTAATTATGATGTTCTGGATAAACCAACGGTTATCAGACAAAGTAAGCAAGAGCCAAGAGAAACAAGATTTGGTGCACAACCTAAAAGTGATGTTGATTTAGATTATTTAGATGTGCCAGCATTTTTAAGACGTCAGGCGGATTAAGATAGTTTTTTTGAAATGTGATAAAATCACAGGTCAGTTTATTAGCGATAGCATTATATGATTAAGCAAAGAACACTCAAGAATACAATTAGAGCTACAGGCGTTGGGTTACATAGTGGGGATAAAGTTTATTTGACTTTACATCCCGCTGAACCAAACTCAGGCATACAGTTTCGTCGTGTTGATTTGGATGAGCCGGTCATTATAGATGCGATACCAGAAAATGTTGGTGAAACAATGCTTTCGACAACATTAGTTAAAGATGGCAATAAGGTTGCGACTATTGAGCATTTATTGTCAGCACTTGCAGGCCTTGGGATTGATAATGCTATTATTGATGTCAGTGCAGCAGAAGTTCCTATTATGGATGGTAGTGCAGGTCCTTTTGTATTTTTGTTGCAATCAGCTGGTGTTGCTGAACAAGATTGCCCTAAGCAATATATTCGAATCAAGAAGCCAGTTCGAGTAGAAGAGGGTGATAAATGGGCTGCTTTTGAGCCATTTGAAGGGTTTAAAGTGACCTTTACTATTGATTTTGATCATCCTGCATTTCCTGATCATTTGAAAACATCGGTAATGGACTTTTCATCAACGACGTTTGTAAAAGAAGTAAGTAGAGCTAGAACTTTTGGCTTTATGAAAGATATAGAGTTTTTAAGAGAAAATAACCTGGCTCTAGGTGGGAGTTTAGATAATGCCATTGTTGTTGATGATGACAAAGTAATAAATGAAGATGGCCTGCGTTATGCTGATGAGTTTGTGAAGCATAAGATCTTAGATGCTATTGGTGATTTGTATCTATTAGGACATAGCCTGATTGGAGAGTTTAAAGGCTTTAAATCAGGGCATGCATTAAATAATAAGCTATTACTAGCCTTATTAGAGAATAAAGATGCATGGGAAAAAGTTTCATTTGAAAATGATGACGATGCGCCTATAGCCTTTATGCGATCGATTCCTTCATCTGCTCAAGACTAATACAATAAAAGCTTAAGTAAACTACTTCATCAAATCTGTATTGGTGGAGTAGATTTAGAATTCTTTCTGTTTTATTCAAATTGTTTTCGATTTTCTTTGTAGGCACTTGCCTAATCGAAGTAAAGAATCCCTAAGATTCTCATCACCTTGGTGCTCTGCCTGCTCTAAAATAAAATTAATATTCTCCTCAGAGGGTATTTTTTTTAGCTCTTTTTGCTTGTGTTCTGGCTCAATAACTTGTGGAATTACTTTTATTTGCAAGGTCTCAATTACACCGCTATGTGAGCTTAATAAAGATTGCAAGATAGATTGATGATAAAACCTAAGCTGTGAAGACCAGATGGCAGAGTCAGTATAAAGAGATATTTTTTTATTCGTTAAAACACAATACAGAGCATGTTCAGACAAATGATCAGGTAGCGCTACTTTAATCTTTCTTAGTAGTTTTGCTTGTGTTTCTATTTGGTACTTATAAAGTGTAAAAACTTTCCCATCAAAGGCAAGGGACGATTTAAACGTTGTTTTCTTATAAGCCATTAACTAATTATAGGACTTAACAGCAAACTCTTCAGTTGTTGCATATTGAAACTGCATTTCATCAATTATAGTTACACCACGTAATAAGTCGTTTTTTGAGATATTTTTAAGCAGTAAGTCAGTTTTTCGAACGCATATATTTATGTGGCTAAATGCTTTTTGAGTCAATGACTCTAAAGTATTGCTTTGTTTTACAGCTATAATTGCGTCATCTGTAAAAATGATGGTATCGCCAGAATGGGTATTCTCAATAAACAAAGGAGAGATCGGAAGGCTGTTGATTATATGTAACATGGTATTACCTCAACTTTTATATGGTTACACCTAGCATTAACTTAGGAGTGTAACTGTTTAAAAAATAAGTGTTAAATTAATGATAAGCTATAAATTTAATTTAGACTAGTTTTTTTGTGAAAAAGTTTTTAAAGTATCGGTGTTTTGTGTGATAAAGAGAGGGTGGGATGTGTTAATTTGGTATATAAAGGGTTTACTTAAGATTCTGCTTTTTGTTCACGAGCTAGTAAGTTTTGAACAGCAATAAGAGGGTCTAAGTTTTTATATAAAACATTATAAGTTTGCTCAATAATAGGCATTTCAATATTGTGCTTTACTGATAATAGGTAGGTTTCTTTTGCAGCAGAAATACCTTCTACTTCTTGACCAATTTCCTTTATAGCCGCTTCCTTATCTTTTCCTTCCCCTAAAGCTAAGCCTAATCGACGATTTCTAGATTGATTGTCTGTACAGGTAAGAATTAAATCCCCAAGTCCAGCCAAGCCCATAAATGTATCAGCTTGTCCGCCAAGAGTAATGCCTAAGCGCATGATTTCTTGCAGGCCTCGAGTGATTAATGCTGAGCGGGTATTCGCACCAAAACCTAAACCATCGGCAATACCAGCAGCAATAGCAAGTGCATTTTTTACAGCACCACCAATTTGAACGCCTATAATATCTTGACTTGTGTAGGTTCTAAAGCATTGGTTATGTAAAATTGTAGATATTTGTTCAGAAAATTGAGGTGTAGCAGAGGCGATTGTTAATGCTGTGGGTAAACCAGCGGCAACTTCCTTCGCAAAGGTAGGGCCTGATAAAACGGCTGTATTAATGCTATTTGAAAGAACTTGCTCTGCTACTTGGTTTAATAATGCACCATCAGCAGGGTTAAAACCTTTGGTTGCCCATGCAATTTGAGTTGATGAATCAATAAAAGGTTTTATCTTTTCTAAGGTATCTCTAAAAGCATGGCTTGGGACTGAAATAAGGATGATAGAGCTAAATTTAACAGCATCTTCCAGGCTTTCAGTAATCACCATTGATTCTGGGAGAGCTAATCCGGGCAAGTAGCGGGCGTTTTCTTTGTCAATAGATAGCGCAGCCATATGTTCAGGGTTATGTCCCCATAAAAGGGTGTGGCAGCCGTTTCTGGCTGCCTGAATTGCAAGCGCAGTTCCCCATGAGCCAGCGCCCAATACGCTGATTGATGGATTCATTAATTTACTGTGTTTGTACTAGGTGCTTGTTGCTGAGCTTGTTGAAGATGTTGAGTGTACAAAGCATCAAAATTAACTGGTGCAAGTAATAGTTGAGGAAAACCACCTTTTGCAACTAAATCAGAAACAACTTCTCTAGCATAAGGGAATAAAATATTTGGGCAGAAACTGCCAACCATTGGCCCCATTTCTTGTTCAGAAAAACCAGCAAGAGAAAAGATACCTGCTTGAGTTACTTCAACCAAATATGCAGTTGAGTCTTTGCATTTAACAGTAACGGTGACAGAAAGAGAAACTTCAAACAGAGCATCTTCTAATGCTTCTACATTAGTTCCAAGATTGAAATCTACAGTTGGTTCCCATTTTTCAGTGAAGATTTTAGGGGAGTTTGGAGTTTCAAAAGAAATATCCTTAGTGAATATTTTTTGGATTGAGAATTGTTTTTCTTCCGTTGTGCTTTGCTCTGCCATGATTTTTAATTTTGTTTGATTAAGTGAGTGTTTTAGTCTGTGTTATCTGAAAATCAGAATTTTTCAGTACTTGTTATTTGTATAGGAAAGTTGTTATCTTGCCAAGATTGCATGCCGCCAATCATATTGAAAACTTGTTCGAAATTTTCTTTTGTTAAAGTCTTACAAGCAGGGATTGAGCGCGTTCCGCTTTGGCAGACAACTATAATAGCTTGTGCTTTGTACTTTTCTAAAGTATTAACTTTCTCTGGGAATTTACCTAGAGGGATATTAATTGAATTTTCGATATGACCTTTTATAAATTCATGTGGCTCACGAACATCAACGATAACTGTACTGTCATCATTCATTTTTGTAACTGCAAGTAGAGGAGATAAGCCTTCGTACTTATTAAAAGTACTTTCTACAAGATCTTGAACTAACAGATAAGAGACAACAACGAGGCCTAGGCACAGCAAGTAATGATTGGAAATAAATTCTAAGTATTGATCCATTGTAAAATGTAATTTGTAATTAATAGGGCGTTAGCATGAAGTGCAAAAAACTTCTCTCATCATATGAATAAGTTTTAGCATGCGCTCGTCATCAATATAATAATAAACGCGATTTGCTTCTTTTTCATGACCAAGAATATCTTTTTCTCTTAATATCGCTAAATGTTGTGAAATATTGCTTTGGCTGGTGCCAACTTGCTTAACTATTTCTTGAACACTAATTTTTTCTGTGCCTAAAACGCAAAGAATTTTTAGGCGCAATGGGTGAGACATTGCTTTTAAGCAACGAGCAGCACGATTAATGTCTGCATCATTGTAAAGAATTGTTTCCCTGCTGTTTTCCATTTATTTAAACCTTTGTATGTCACTGCTGATATCAGCATATAAGCAATATGGTGACTAATTAAGCGTTATTTCTACAGATAAGTATGATAACGTGTATTAGTAGTAACTACTATAATAGTCTATTTAGTTAAGCGAACAAAATAAAAACTTATAACAGTATATATTAAATAGTTATAGGTTTGTTGTATGTTATTGATTTTGTATGTATTTTAAAATAATTTGGTATTTTTTAGATAGTCTCTGATTTGAGAGGCTAACAACGTATAATGAGCAATGCTTTATATATAAGGCTATTATTTTAAATTTAAAGATTAACCTATTAAATAATTATTTTAATTTAGGTAAAGTGGAGATTATTAGACATGTTGAATCGACCAAAACCATTAGTATTATTAATTCTTGATGGATTCGGGTATAGAGAAGATCAAAGTAACAATGCGATAGCAATGGCAAAAACACCTTGCTGGGATCAGTTACAAAAAGATAGCCCTACAACTTTGCTTGATTGCGCTGGTGACTCTGTGGGTTTGCCAGATCAACAAATGGGTAATTCAGAAGTGGGTCACCTACATATAGGTAGTGGCCGCTTAGTGCGCCAAGAATTATCTAAAGTTACAGAAGCTATCAATAATGGTAAATTTTTCTCTAATAAGGTTTTATGTAAAGCGGTTGATGAGGCGCTAGAAAAAGATAAAGCTTTGCATATTATGGGCTTGTTGTCTCCTGGTGGTGTTCATAGTCATGAATTGCACATTGCAGCAATGATTGAATTGGCGGTAAAGCGTGGATTAAAGAAAGTTTATTTGCATGCATTTCTAGATGGACGTGATGTTCCACCTAAAAGTGCAACAAGCTCTATCAAACTGATGGAAGATAAGTTCGCAGAATTAGGTGCTGGACGTATTGTCACTGTTATCGGTCGTTTTTATGCGATGGATAGAGATAACCGTTGGGAGCGAGTTGAAGAAGCCCATAAATTAATCGCTAAAGGTGAAGCTGAATATAAAGTTAAATCTGCTCAAGATGCTTTAGATGATGCTTATGCTAGAGATGAAAAGGATGAATTCGTTTTTCCAACAGCAGTGTTAGGTGAAAATGGAGGGGTTGTTACTTTAGATCCTGAGGATTCAGTCGTTTTTATGAATTTTCGTGCAGATAGAGCAAGAGAGATTTCTCGTGCATTAACCGAAGTTGAATTTGACGGTTTTGAAAGAGCTTGTGAGCCTCACAGAGGGTACTATGCAACGTTAACTCAGTATCATCAAGACTTTGATTACCAAATTGCTTATCCCCCTGTTGATATTAAAAATGGTTTAGGAGAAGTGTTAGCTGATTCAGGAATGACTCAATTACGTCTAGCTGAAACAGAAAAATATGCGCATGTAACTTTCTTTTTAAATGGTGGCAGAGATGAGCCTTTCGAGAATGAGAAAAGAATATTAGTGCCTTCACCAAAAGTAAAAACTTATGATATGCAGCCAGAGATGAGTGCTGCAGAAGTAACGGGGCATTTAGTTGATGCCATTAAAGGTGGTGAATATGACGTTATTATTTGTAATTACGCTAATTGCGATATGGTAGGTCATACAGGTGTGATGGACGCGGCTATTGTTGCTGTGGAAACAATAGATTCTTCTTTGCAACAGCTTGTTGATGCATTAAAAGAAGTTGATGGCCAGATGTTAGTAACTGCTGATCATGGCAATATTGAGCAAATGGAGGGTGAAGGAACGGGGCAGCCTCATACTGCACACACAACTAACTTAGTTCCTTTAGTTCATGTTGGAGGCTCAGCTCCATTAGCTGATGGTGGCTGTTTGTCTGATTTAGCTCCAACTATGTTGAAAATTATAGGTGTGGATCAACCTGTTGAAATGACAGGGCGTTCTTTAGTTTAACGGAGAAAAGAAAGACTTAAGATTAGAAGTATTAAATCTTAAGTCTTTTTTATAATATGAAATTTAAGTCTTTTTTATTTGTTGCGTTTACGATTGGTGTTTTATTTTGTGGGCAATTAATAGCTGGCGATGTTGAAAAGAAAACTAAAGAGCTTTCAGGTCTTAAATCTAAAATTAACAAAACATCTCAAGCGGTCAAACAGTTAAAATCAGATAAAAAATCCTTACAGGCCGAATTGAAAGGGCTGGAAAAGCGTTATGGGAAAAGTGTTAGTCAGTTAGCTGATTTAAAACAGCAGATTAAGGAGCTGAACAAAACACTAGAAAAAAATAAGCAGCAGCGAAAAATAAAGCAGCAAGAAACTGAATCCCAAAAGCGTAGTTTAGAGCAGCAAGTAAAAGCAGCCCACGGAATGGGGAAGCATGAAAAACTTAAATTAATGTTGAACCAGCAGGATCCTGCATTGTCAGGGCGGGTGATGGTTTATTATGATTTCTTTAATAAAACTAGGCTAAAAAAGATTGCTGAAATTGATAATGGTTTACAGCTTTTACGTAATTTGGAGCTCCAATATCAAAATGAAACTGAATTATTAGAAAAAAAACGAGTTGCACAAAAACAAAGTCAGCAAAAATTACGTGAGGCAAAAGCTGGGCGTAAGGCTGTCTTAGCTAAGTTAGAAAAGCATTTTAAATCTAAAAAACAGCAATTAAAGCGTTTTAAACAGAGTGAAAAGAAATTATCAGCGTTAATTTTAACGTTGCAGCAAAGTAAAAATGATTCTTTTATAAGTTCTGGTGCGGCAGGGCCATTTTCAAAGATAAAAGGAAAGTTGCCTTGGCCCATTAAAGGTCGAATAGTTAAAAAGTTTGGAGAGCGGCGTTCTGAGAGTCGATGGGATGGTGTTTTAATAGCTGCTAGGGAAGGTCAGGAAGTAAGATCTGTAGCTAAAGGTCAGGTTGTTTTCGCTGATTGGTTGCGGGGATATGGATTGTTGACTATTATTAAGCACGATAAAGGATATATGACTTTATATGCTTTTAATCAGAGTTTGTATAAAGTAAAAGGTGATAAGGTTGACGAAGGAACCGTGATTTCTACTGTTGGACTTAGCGGTGGCCGAACTAATGCAGGCCTATATTTTGGTGTTAGAAAAAAAGGTAAGCCAGTTAACCCTGTAAAATGGTGCCGAAAGATTCGTCATGGGAAAACTAGATAGAATGTTGGTTTATATTAAATCTATAAATTTAAGGATTGGAGTGTTAAAAAGGTATGCTTAAAAAGAACAATAGTGTGATTTTATTTTTGGGTGTCGTATTAGGTATGCTCTTGAGCATTGGTGGTACGGTGATTGCGGATCGTGAGCCAGTTAATGTAGCTACTCCTGTCAAAGCAAAGGTTGAGGAAGTTGTTTCTTTGCCTTATGAGGAATTAAGAGCATTTACAGAAGTTTTTGGGCGAATAAAAAGAGATTATGTAGAGCCTGTTTCTGATAAAAAATTGCTAGAAGATGCCATTAAAGGCATGTTGTCAGGATTAGATCCTCACTCAGCTTATTTAGATATAGAGCAATATAAAGAGTTGAGAGAAGGCACCATGGGGCAGTTTGGTGGTTTAGGTATTGAAGTTACTATGGAAAATGGCTTTGTTAAAGTCGTTTCTCCTATAGATGATACTCCCGCTCAACGTGCTGGAATGATGGCTGGGGATTTGATTGTTCGCTTAAATGAAAAACCTGTTAAAGGAATGGCACTATCTGATGCAGTTAAAATAATGCGTGGCGAACCTGGGAGTGATATTTTATTGACTGTTATTAGAGAAGGTGCGGAAGCGCCTTTGAAAGTTAATATTACTCGTGCCATTATTAAAGTAAAAAGTGTAAAACAAAGAATTATTGAGCCAGGGTATGGTTACTTAAGAATTGGTAGTTTTCAATCGAGAACAGGCCAGGGTGTTATTGATGCCATTGCTGAGTTGAAGAAAGAGAACGAAGGTGATTTAAAAGGTCTGGTGTTGGATTTAAGAAATAACCCCGGTGGTGTTTTAAATGCAGCAGTAGAAGTTAGTGATGCATTTTTAGAGAAGGGCTTGATTGTTTATACTGAAGGTAGAATTAAAAATTCAGAGATGAGGTTTAATGCAGCTCCAGGTGATGAGATTAACGGTATTCCATTGGTTGTTTTGATTAATGCAGGTTCGGCTTCAGCATCAGAAATTGTTGCAGGGGCTTTGCAAGATCATAAAAGAGCTATCATCATGGGTGAAAAGTCTTTTGGTAAAGGGTCTGTTCAAACTATCTTACCTACAGGTAAGAATGCTGCGGTTAAATTAACAACGGCTCGTTACTACACACCTTTAGGGCGGTCAATTCAAGCGGAGGGGATAGAGCCTGATGTTGCATTGGCTAGAGTTAAACTTGAATCTTTGGAAGGGTTAAAATTTAAACCTGTAAAAGAAGCTGATTTATCTCATCATTTAGAGAATGGAAAAGGTAAGGATAAAGATAAGGAAAGTGAGGCTAAGGATAAAGAAGAGAAAGAGGCTTTAGATGTGCGTGATTATGCCCTGCATGAAGCTTTAACTTTATTAAAAGGTTTGAGTATTTTGAATAAATAAGAGATTCAATATATAAATTAAGACCAATAAGGACGCAGTTTTTCTGATGCCTTATTGGTTTTTTTATGCCTGATGGTTTTGTGAAATGTATATATTAGACTTTTTACGAGATGGAGTTGAGGTCGAACAGAACGTTCGACCTCTGGTTTTGTTTAGTTAGTTGATACTTGATATTTAACAGTAAAATCGTTCAAAGTAGAAATAACAGTTGGGTACTCTTCTGTATCTTCTAGTTCAAAAGCATTAACGCCAACTCGCTGTAGATAAAAAGCCTGGTCAGCCATATATTTACCGACGGCACGAATTTCGCCTTCGTAGCCATAACGGCTTCTTAACAACCGGGCATGAGAAAATGCTCTGCCATCTGTAAAGGCAGGTAATTCAACAGCAATTAGGTTAATCTTATTTAAGTCATCAGCAATATCGCCAACGTTATCGGCAGGTGCTATTCTTACGCCAATATTTCCAGAATGGTTTGCTAGTGTATCTTTTTCACTGTTCCAGCGTGATAAAGAAACTGTAATATCACCGCTCCCTGTCTCTTCGTCGTCAGCAATATGACGCCAGCTATCTTCTATAATTTGTTTGTCTTTAATTATTTTCATGAGCCAGCCTTAGTAGATTGCTTCTTTAAATGGGTTAACACCTATACGATTTACAGTATCTAAAAATACTTCTTCATCAAGGCGTTGTTTAATATAGACATCTAAGATAGTACTGACAGCTTGGGTAACCTGGTCTTTTGCAAGCGCAGGCCCAAGTCTTTCGCCAAGGGCAGCTTCATTTTCAGATGAGCCGCCTAAAGTTAGTTGGTACCATTCAACCCCTTTTTTATCGACACCTAATATGCCGATGTGACCAACACTTTGATGTGCGCAGCCATTCATACAGCCAGACATGTTGATTTTTAAATCACCAATATCGTGTAGGTAGTCGATATTATCTAAAGCTTCATTAATTTCTTTGGCAATGCCAATTGAACCAGCATTTGCAAGAGCGCAAAAATCCAGTCCAGGACAACAAATCATATCAGTTGCTGTGCCAATGTTTGGCGTAGCAAGGGATAAGGCATCAAGTTGTTGCCATAAATTAAATAGATCTGCTTGTTTGATATCAGCAAGAACCATATTTTGTCTATGAGTGGTGCGAGCTTCTCCAAAGCTAAATTGATCTGCTAAATCAGCAATTGCATCAAGTTGTTTGTCTGTAATATCGCCAGGAGGTGAGTCAGGCGCTTTTAATGAAACAAAAGCGGCTTTGTAACCAGGTACTTTATGATCAGCTGTGTTGTATTTCAGCCAAGTTGCAAAGGCTGATGATTGAGCTTTGTTTGAATCAAAAGAATTGTCCTGATTAGCGTTTGATTCATAAGCAGGTGGAGTGAAGTGTGCTTGTATTTCTGCGTAACGTTCGTCACTTACTTCCATGCCATCTTTGATTTGTTGCCATTCGGCCTCAACCCATTCGGCCATTTTATCAATGCCGCTTTCTTTCACAAGTATTTTGATACGTGCTTTGTACTTGTTATCACGACGACCATTAAGGTTGTAGACGCGGACTATGGCTTCAAGATATGAAAGTAAGTGTTTCTTTTCTAGAAAAGGTCTTATTACTTTGCCAATAACGGGTGTTCGGCCTAGGCCGCCGCCTACTAGAACTCTAAAGCCAATTTCTCCAGCATCATTTTTAATCAGATGTAAGCCAATGTCATGTAACTGGGTTGCAGCTCTATCTTGTTCTGAGCCACTAACTGCAATTTTAAATTTGCGAGGTAGATATGCGAATTCAGGGTGCAAAATAGTCCATTGGCGAATTATTTCACAATAAGACCTTGGGTCTTCAATTTCATCAGTACAAACACCCGCTAAGTGATCGGTTGTGGTATTTCTTAAACAGTTTCCACTGGTTTGAATAGCATGCATCTGTACGCTTGCTAAATCTGCAAGAATATCAGGTACATTTTTTAAGTCTGGCCAGTTAAATTGAATGTTTTGGCGAGTGGTAATGTGAGCATAGCTTTTGTCATACTTTCTAGACACATGTGCAAGCATGCGAAGTTGCTTGGATGAGAGTAAGCCGTATGGCCCAGCTACTCGAAGCATGGGGGCGTGTGTTTGAACATATAGGCCATTCATTAGGCGCAATGTGCGGAACTCATCTTCTCCGATTTCGCCTTTTAAATAGCGTTCGGTTTGTCCTCTATATTGAGTGACTCGCTCATCAATGAGGGTCTGGTCGTCGTCGTTATACTGATACATAAGGTGTTATTCACTTATTCCAAGAATGAAATTGAGACTTATAATCATATACTGAGACGCATTAAATGACAAAGGTTATTGTATAGTGATAACATAAAGGGTTAATTTGTCTTGCTTTTATTTACGTATCCGTGAAGGGGGTTGTTTTGTTTCGATTGTTATTAGTCTTGGCTGGTTTGTTGTTATTACCAGAATTAGCTTTAGCTGAAGTGTATGAAGAAGATTTTAAAAATTTAGGATTGACGGGTACTGAAAGAGGTATTTATACAGTTCTGATTTTTATCATTGCTTATGGCTTTGTAATGGCAGAAGAATTTACCGGTATGCGTAAATCTAAACCTGTTATTTTGGCTGCCGGTATTATTTGGGGGCATGCTGCTATTTTAGCTGCAGACAAGGGCGTTACTGTTGAGCAGTTGCATGAAGCTTTTGAATATAATTTAGCGGAATTTGCTGCCTTGATGCTGTTTTTGCTAGTTGCGATGACTTATATCAATGCCATGGCAGAGCGTAATGTATTTGAAGCTTTGCGTTCATGGATGATTAGAAAAAAGTTTACTTTTAAACAATTGTTTTGGGTAACAGGAATTATTACTTTCTTCTTATCTGCAGTTGCTGATAATTTAACTTCTGCGCTGTTAGTGGGTGCAGTTGTAATGGCCGTAGGTAAAGGTAATGATAAATTTGTTGCTGTTGGCTTGGTTAACTTAGTTGTTGCTGCTAATGCTGGTGGGGCATTTAGTCCTTTTGGTGATATTACAACCTTAATGGTTTGGCAGGCGGGTTATGCAGAGTTCTTTGATTTCTTTGCCTTATTTATACCTTCTGTTGTTAACTACGTGATTCCAGCCTGTTTTATGTATATGGCTATTCCTGATGAGAGTCCTGAGGCCTCTGATGAAGCTGCAGTGGTTTTAAAGCCGGGTGCGATTCAGGTTTGTGTATTGTTCTTACTGACTATTGTTACAGCAGTTAGTTTTAAGCAGTTCTTACATTTACCTCCTTTTATGGGGATGATGGTTGGTTTGTCTGTATTAATGATTTACGGTTACAGCATCAACAAATTGTACCAAGATGAGTCATTTGATATTTTCAATAAAGTACGTGATGCTGAGTGGGATACATTGTTCTTCTTCTTTGGTGTGGTATTTGCTGTAGGTGGTTTAGGGTATATTGGTTACTTGGAGCTACTTTCAGGTGCAATGTATGAAGGTCTTGGTGATACAACAGCTAATATACTAGTTGGTTTTATTTCAGCGGTTGTTGATAATATTCCAGTGATGTTTGCTGTATTGAATATGGATCTGGAAATGGATTTATACCAATGGCTATTGGCGACATTAACTGCTGGGACAGGTGGTTCAATGTTATCAGTTGGTTCTGCGGCAGGTGTTGCGTTAATGGGTGCATCTAAGCATAAATATACTTTCTTTAGCCATATAAAATGGACTCCAGTGATTGCGCTGGGCTATTTTGCAAGTATCTTTACTCATTACCTAGTTAATGGTTAATAGATAGGGCGGAATCAGTTAGTAGTTCAGCTGATGAACTACTAACTGTTGGGCTAAAAGCACCTTTTTGGTTTACATATTTGTAAGCTGGGAAGGTGCTTTTTTTTGCCTAGGAGAAAGTGATTGAGTTATATGGTTTGAATAAAATAGGGGCTTATTCGGAATGTTTAATATGAAAGTTTTTTCCTGCCCATACGATAAGGAATAATACGGGGATGCCGGATATTGCTGTTATTAAAAAGAATTGAGGGTATCCAACGGCTTCAACGACAGATCCAGAGTATCCGCCTAATATTTTAGGTAGCAACGTCATTAAAGAGCTAAAGATGGCATATTGAACGGCGGTGAATGAAATGTTTGTAAGGCTGGATAGAAAAGCAATAAAAGCGGCGCTTGCAAGGCCTGCGGATAAATTATCGGCGGAAATAACGACAGTTAGCATCATCATATTGTAGCCAGTGTGAGCAAGAGCCATAAAAAGTAAGTTGGTTAAGGCTGATAATAACGCTCCTACAAATAGGATGCGCATAACACCAAATTTTACAGTAAGTAGTCCCCCAAGAAAGCCTCCAGTAATCGTCATTAGTAAGCCAAAACTTTTAACTACGCTAGCAATTTCGGGTTTGCTAAAGCCAAGGTCTTGATAGAAAACGTTGGAAATCACCCCTAGTAGAATATCTGAAATACGGTAAAGACCTATTAAAGCTAATAATAGCCAAGCAAGTGACCAGCCAAAGCGTTGGAAAAAGTCTTTAATGGGGTTTATGTAGCTTTGTTCAAAGGCTTGTTGTTGAACTGCTCCGGAATGGATAACAAGTTTGGCAATAATGCCCGCAGTAGTTAATGCAATGGCTAATCGACATAGCTCAATAAGGAATGCTGCCAGATGAGTGTTGGCAAAAAAAGAGGATAAGAAGTTTGTGCTTATTTGGGCATAATTTGAGCTGTAATAAAAACAGCTAATAAATCCACTAACAGAGAGAATAAAAAGCAGTACAAAGCCCAAATGATTGCTTTTCTTGTCAGTTGCTGTAGCTTTTGTAGTGGTGGGTTCGGCAATGATCAATGTGGTGATAAGTCCTGTAAGCATAACGCAAGTCATACTCAAGTATGCCCATTGCCAGGCTTGATAATTATAACTATCCATAGTCGAGCCAAAGTGGTTGGCTAAAAATAAAGCACCCGCACCCGCAAGCAGCATTCCAATTCGATAGCCTGCAATATAGCTTGAAGACATAAGTGCTTGTAAGTCACTATCTGCTGATTCAATGCGATAAGCATCTATAACAATGTCCTGGGTCGCTGATGAAAACCCTAAAAAAACAGCAGCCCAAGCCATTGTGTTGAGGGTATCTATAGCTGGGTCAATAAATGCCATGGCAATAATTGCCGAAATAATCATTAACTGAGAGATCAGTAACCATGCACGTCTTCTACCCATGACTTTAGTTAAAAATGGAATGGGAAGTTGGTCAACTAAAGGAGCCCAGACAAATTTGAATGAGTAGCCCAGAGCTGCCCAGCTAAAGTAAGTGACAGCGCTTCTATCTATGCCTGCTTCTCTTAACCATAGGCTAAGGGAGGAAAAAATAAGCAGTATTGGGGTTCCTGCAGATATACCTAAGAACAGCATAGTTAATACTCTGGGGTGAGTAAGGGCTCTTAAGGTATTTAGCCAGCTAGACGATGAGCTTGTTTGGTTCATGTTGAAGGAAATGTGTAATCGTAGTCGATAGAGAGTGGGGCGTGATCAGAGAAGCGCTGATCTTTATATATATCGGTAGAAAGTACTGTGCCTTTTAAGTTTGGGGACAATATTTGATAATCAATGCGCCAACCAACATTGTTGGCCCAAGCTTGGCCGCGATTTGACCACCATGTGTATTGATGTTCTTCTTGTTCTAGTTCGCGGAAAGCATCTACAAAATGCATGTCGTCAAATAGTGTGTCTAGCCATGCGCGTTCTTCGGGTAAGAAACCTGAATTCTTTTTATTGCCTTTCCAGTTACGGATATCCTCATTTTTATGAGCAATATTCCAGTCGCCGCAAATAATATAATCTCGTCCAGATTCTTTCATTTCGATTAATTTTTTATGCATGTGATCCATGCAGCGGTATTTGACTTGTTGACGTTCTTCTTTTGCAGAGCCTGATGGCATGTATAAAGATATAACACTTAAATTACCAAATTTAGCTTCAATATATCTGCCTTCACTGTCAAATTCATCGTCACCCATACCGATAATTATTTCATCGGGTTTGTTACGACAATATAAGGCGACGCCACTATAGCCTTTTTTTTCTGCATCATGGTATGCAGTGTGATAACCTTGAGGCCAAAAGGCTTCAGCTTTAAGTTGATCTGTTTGGGCTTTGGTTTCTTGTATGCAAATAACATCAGCATTTTGTTGTTCTAGCCAAGGGAAAAAACCTTTACGTTCAGCGGCTCTGATGCCGTTTGCATTGAGTGAAATAATACGCATATAAAATTGGATGTTGCAGAATTGTCTAGTAAATCGTATTATACTCAGTTCTCTAATATGTATGTAGCCCATTTTAAGGGCGATTGGAATCAAAATGAAACCAGAAATTCATCCTGAATATAAGCAAATTACTGTAACTTGTGGTTGTGGTAATAAATTTGAAACTGGCTCAGTATTAACTGACGATCTACACGTAGAAGTTTGTTCTTCGTGTCATCCTTTTTATACTGGCAAACAAAGAGTTGTAGATACAGCTGGACGTGTTGACAAGTTCCGTAAGAGATTTGGCAAATAATCTATTTTGTCTTTTTTCTGTAGTAGGGTTAGGCTTTGTAAGAAAGGGAGCTAGAGTATGACTAAAGATACGGTAACAATAAGAAATAACGCAACGGGCAAAGAATCCGATTTTTCATTACAGCATGGCACTGTTGGTACGCCAGCTATTGATATAGGTTCTTTGAATAAAGAGTTGGGGGTATTTACTTTTGACCATGGATTTATGTCTACAGCAAGTTGTAAGAGTGCTATTACCTATATCGATGGGGAAAATGGTGTCTTACTCTATCGTGGCTATCCTATTGAACAATTAGCAAAAAATAGCAGCTTTGTTGAAGTTGCTTATTTGTTAATGAATGGTGAGTTGCCTACAGATCCTGAGCTTGTCTCTTTTAAGAGCGAGATCAGACAGCATTCGATGATTCATGAGTCTTTGAGGGTTTTCTTTAATGGTTTCCATTATGATGCCCACCCAATGTCTATGATGGTAGGCGTTATGGGGTCTTTATCTGCTTTCTATCATAGTGAGCTAGATATGAATGATCCTGAGCACAGGCGAAACTCTGCTATGCGTATGCTAGCAAAAGTAACGACTATTGCTGCGGCGAGTTACAGGCACTCTGTTGGTTGGCCTTTTATTTACCCTAGGCTTGATCTTGGGTATTGTGAAAACTTTTTAAATATGATGTTTTCATTACCAGGGCAAAACTATATTGATCAAAGTAACTATATTGATCCTGTTGCCGTTAAAGCACTAAATTTATTGTTCATTCTGCATGCAGATCATGAGCAAAATGCAAGTACTTCGACTGTAAGGCTTGCAAGTAGTACTGGTGCAAATCCTTATGCTTGTGTGGCTGCTGGTATTTCTGCGCTTTGGGGTCCAGCTCATGGTGGGGCTAATGAAGCGGTGCTTAGCATGTTGGCAGAAATTGGAACAGTTGATAGAATTCCTGAATATATTGCTAAAGCAAAAGATAAAAACGACCCTTTTAGATTAATGGGGTTTGGGCATAGAGTTTATAAAAACTTCGACCCAAGAGCTACTATTACACGTGATACTTGTTATGAGGTGTTGGAAAAGTTTCCTAGTGAAGATCCTTTGTTTGAATTGGCTTTAGCTTTGGAAGAAGTAGCATTGAAAGATGAGTATTTCATCGAGAAAAAACTTTATCCTAATGTCGATTTCTACTCAGGCATTATCTATAAAGCATTGAAAATTCCAGAAGATATGTTTACTGTGATGTTTGTTATTGCGCGAACAGCAGGTTGGGTATCTCATTGGATGGAAATGATGTCAGAGCCAGGTCAAAGAATTGGTCGTCCACGTCAGATATACACGGGCTATGCTGCGCGTGATTATGCTGAGGTAGATAAGCGATAAATTCTGGTTGTAAGCAGATTGGCTTTATAAAAAGACTCGCTTTTGCGGGTCTTTTTTGTTTCTACTGTAGGGTTATTAGTGTGTTAATCAATTTAAATTAGAATATTGATTGTGATACAAAGAGAGTGGTTTGTAGAGGTTTTTTTATTAAAACAAACTATCATCTTCAAGCTCTTCATAGCCTTCAGCTGGATCTTCTTCAATAGGTGTGTATTTTTCAGGTGTGTGGGACGTTCTAAAAAACTCCCAAACACCTGGTTGTTCTGGTTGAGCGAGTAGGCCTGATTTAGGGTCTATATAAGCTTTTGTAATGCCTTCTGGAGGAAGTAATTCTTGTTCCGGTTTATCTTTGAGTGCTACTTTCATAAAGTCGATCCAGATAGGGAGTGCTGCTTTTCCGCCAGTTTCATAGCGACCAAGCGATACTGATGTGTCAAAGCCTAGCCATGCAGAGGCTGCAATTCCTGAGCTAAACCCATTAAACCAGGCATCCTTTTGATCGTTAGTTGTTCCTGTTTTTCCTGCCAAGTCTTGTCTTTCAAGAACTTTTGCAGCTGTTGCTGTTCCTCTTCGTACAACATCCCGTAGTAAGGAGTTCATTAGGAAATTGACTTGAGGGGATAGTATTCTGGCTGCGTAGTTAGTTGAGTCGGGGTGTGATTGGTCACAGAAAGGGCAGGCAATAGCGGGTTTTTCTTGAAAAATAATATTGCCGTCACGGTCTTCAATGCGGTCGATAAAATAGGGCTTAATTAAAAAACCTCCATTAGCAAAAACAGAATATACAGATGCCATTTGGAGCGGGCTTGCATGGCCACTACCAAGTGCTAAAGATAGGCTATTAGGTAGTTGTTCTGTTGAAAAGCCAAAGCGAAGGGCTGTATCAATTACTTTTGGGATTCCTAGATCTCTAAGAAGTCTTATGGAAATAAGGTTTCTTGATTTGCGTAAACCTGTTCTTAAAGGTGTCATACCAAAGAATTTTTTACTATAGTTTTCTGGTCGCCATTCACTTTCTTTGCTGGTATCAGTCACGACAACAGGTGCGTCATTTATAACGCTTGCGGCTGTGTAGCCATTTTCTAGTGCGGTGGTGTAAATAATAGGTTTAAAACCTGATCCAGGTTGGCGTTTAGATTGAGTGGCTCTGTTGTATTTGTTGTGAAAAAAGTCAAAGCCCCCTGACAATGCCAAGATGGCACCATTATGAGAGTTTAAAGCAACAAAGGCTGCTTCAGTGTTTGGTATTTGCGTTAAAGCCCAGCTGCTGTTTTCAAGTTGTCTAACTAAAATGAGGTCGTTAACTTGTAGAATCTCACTTGTTGATTTTAGTTTTGGTCCAAGGTGGTTTTGGGTTTTAAATTTTCTAGCCCATTTCACATTTTCAAAAGGTAGTTTAATGATCTTCCCATCCTTAAGTTTTGCATTTGCAACTTCGTCGGTTACTGATACGACTTGAGCAGAGTATATATCGGCAGTTCTTGTGAAGTCAGAGTCTTTAAATTCAGCTTTGTTTTGATGGGGTAGTGATCTATAACCGTGTCTTTGATCGTAATTGTAAAGTGCTGTGTGAACAGCTTTGCTCGCTGTTGACTGTAGAGTGTTATCAATGGTGGTGTAAACTTTTAAGCCTAGGGTGAAAGCTTTATCGCCATATTGTTTAACCATTTCTTTACGAACCATCTCGGCAATATAGGGAGCTGGGGATTTTAGTTGGTTTGCATGAAAAGAAGCTGTAATAGGTTGTTTAATAGCGTCATTAAACTGTTCTAGGTTAATGTGGTTTAGCTCATGCATGCGACGCAAAACATAATCTCTACGTTGGTGTGCTCGTTTTGGGTTTGATATGGGGTTAAATGTCGAAGGCGCTTTTGGAAGTCCTGCAATCATTGCAAGTTGAGAAAGATTAAGTTCGGATAGGTTCTTTCCGTAATAAGTTGTGGCTGCAGCGGCAACGCCATATGAACGGTGGCCTAAATAAATTTTATTCAAATAAAGCTCAAGAATTTTGTCCTTTGAATAGGTTTGTTCAATTTGAAGGGCCAATATTATTTCTTTGATTTTTCTTATATATGTTTTTTCTCTGCTAAGTAAAAAATTTCTTGTGACTTGCATGGTGATAGTGCTTCCACCTTGCTTTTTTTTGCCCGTTAATAGTAATTGAGTCGCTGCACGGATAAGCCCTTTAATATCAACACCTGGGTGGGAATAAAAGTTTCCATCTTCAGCTGAAATAAATGCATTGATAAGCTGTTGAGGGGCTTCAGTGATATTTATCGGTGTTCTTTTTTTTTCGCCAAACTGAGCAAGTAAAAGGCCATTATTACTATAAATAGATAAGGGTATTTGATACTCAACATTATTAAGTATTGCAATGTCGGGTAATTCAGCCTGAAGGCGATCGTAAATTATATAGCTAGTGATCAGGGTGCAGATGAGAAGACTGAAGGTTAAAATCAACAATCCTTTGAAAAATTTTTTTAGAACCATCCTGTTTGCCACCTCAATAATCCAGCTTTATGGATATGTATAAAATTTAAATTTGGAAGTAACTTCATATTATATAGGGAAAAAGCACAGCTCTTATTAGTAAATGAAAAAAAAACAGCTTTAATATGAAAAAATAAAAAAAGGCTACTATACTTTAGTCATAAATTAGTTTTAATTACTTTTGCTTGTGCAAAATATGTCGTGAGCTAGGTAATTAAAAAGTTAAGTTTTACCTGATTAATAAGGGTTAGTACATGAGCTGGTTTAATAGAGGGCAATCTACTGTTCTTGGTATAGATATAAGTACAGCAGCAATTAAATTGCTAGAGTTAAGTAAGACTGGAAATAGATATAAAGTAGAAAACTATGCTGTTTCTCCTTTACCTCAGGATGCTGTCGTTGATAAAAATATTGCAAATGTAGATGTGATAGCAAATTCTATTCAAGCAGCAATTAAGCAGTCAGGAACAAAAACTAAAGATGTTTGTGTGGCGGTGGCAGGCTCATCAGTCATGACAAAAATCATTTCAATGCCGGCTTCATTAACTGAAGGTGAAATGGAAGAACAGATATTAGTTGAAGCTGATCAGTACGTTCCTTATTCTCTGGATGAAGTTAATTTGGACTTTGAGGTGCAAGGTGTTTCGGATAAAAGTCCTGAAATGGTCGATGTTTTATTGGCTGCATCCCGACAAGAAAATGTATCTGATAGAGTTGAGGTACTAGAAAAAGCAGGATTAAGAGCAAAAATAGTAGATGTAGAAGCATTCGCAATGGAAAATGCTTTTGCTTTATTAGCAGACCAATTACCTGAAGCAGAGGGTGCTCAAACAATTGCGATCGCCGATATTGGTGCGACTATGTCGACATTAAATGTATTGCATGATTTTCGTACCGTGTATACCAGAGAGCAAGGCTTTGGAGGAAAACAGTTAACTGAAGAAATTCAGCGAAGATATGGACTGTCTTATGAAGAGGCTGGATTGGCAAAAAAACATGGAGGGTTACCCGATAACTATGTTGCAGATGTGCTTGATCCTTTTAAGCAAGCAATGGTTCAGCAGATAGCTAGATCATTACAGTTTTTTGTTTCGTCAAGTGCTAATAGAAGTATCGATAGTATAGTGCTTGCGGGAGGGTGTGCGTCAATTTCTGGGATGGAAAAAATTGTAGAGCAAAGCTTAGGAATTCCTGCTTATGTTGCGAACCCTTTTATCAATATGGCGTTATCAAATAAAGTAAAACCCCAGAGTTTAAGTAATGATGCACCTGCAATGATGATTGCTTGTGGCTTAGCATTAAGGAGTTTTGATTAATGGCAACAATTAACCTACTTCCATGGCGAGAAGAGCTAAGAAAGCAACAGCAGCAAGATTTTATTGTATCAATTGTGGTGGCTGTTGTTATTACTTGTTTGCTTTTTTTGTTGGTTTATATGCAAATTGAAGGGATGAAAGAATATCAGCAAAGCAGAAACCAACTGATAAAAACTCACATTACAGCTGTTGATAGAAAAATTAGAGAAATTAAGGATATTGAATCTAAAAAAAGTAAATTATTGACTAAAATTGAAGTGATTCAGACGTTGCAAGAAAGTAGACCTGAAATTGTGCATTTGTTTGATGAATTAGCTAACAGGACACCTGAAGGTGTTTTTCTTACCAAATTTAAGCAGTCTGGAAAGAATTTAGTGTTAACAGGGAAGGCTCAGTCAAATGCACGGGTTTCGGCTTATATGAGGGCGATTGATGCGTCTGATTGGTTGGAAAAGCCAGTGTTGCAAGTTATAAAAGGTAAAGGGGCTTCTGTAACAGGGTTAAATGACTTTTCCATGCTGGCTAAACAAGGACAAAAAACTCAAGAAACTAAAGGAGATAAAAAATAATGAATTTATCTGAAGTTAATTGGGATCCTAACGCAGCTGGGACGTGGCCATTAGCGATTAAAATTGCCACTATTATTTTAATTTCAAGTATAGTCGCTGGTGCTGGTTTTTATTACATTACGCTTGATCAATTAGCAGAACTAGAGCAGTACGAAGCAGAGGAAGTGTCTTTAAAGTCTACATTTGAAAGGAAGCAGAAAAAAGCAGTTAATTTGCCTGACTATAGAGAGCAGCTTAAGCAAATTGAAGCGTCGCTGGGGGAAATGATTAAACAGATGCCGACAAAGGCTGAGGTTGCAAACTTATTAATAGATATTTCCCAAACAGGCTTGGCAAGTGGTTTGGAGTTTAGGTTGTTTAAACCTGCCTCAGCTATTAGAAAAGATTTTTATTCTGAGTTGCCTATTAAAATTAATGTAATAGGTAAGTATGAGGAAATAGGACTTTTTGTAAGTGGTTTAGCGTCATTACCTAGAATTGTAACTGTTCATGATGTTGCAATATCGCCAAAAGGTCCTTTAATGGTTATGGATGCCACAATAAAAACATATAACGAAGAGTCGGGTGCTGTTAAGAAGAAGAAAAAAGGACGGCGGAGATAATAATGAGTTTAGATGATAATTTTATCCAGATTGTAAGGCCTATAGTGATAGTTAGTTTTTTCAGCTTAAGTTTACTTGGTTGTGTTAATGATGATGTAAGTGATTTGGAGCAGTATATACAAAGTGTAAAGGCAAAACCAAAAGGGACTATCCCTCTTTTACCTGAAATAAAAGTGGTTGAGCCGTATTTGTTTGATCCAGATGGGTTACGAAATCCTTTTCAGGCAGTGAAAAAAATTGAAGAGGAGATGGAGGCTGGAGTGTCTTCAGCTTTTGGGATAAGGCCAAATGTTTCACGTAGAAAGGAAGAACTAGAAGCTTATTCTCTTGATACATTGAGGATGGTTGGAACGGTATTGATAGAAAATATTAAGTGGGCTTTGATTAAGGCTAATGATGGAACTATTCACCGTATCAAGAAAGGGAATTATATGGGGCAGAATTATGGTGAAATCATTCAGATTTTAGATAATAGAATAGAGTTGATGGAGATTGTTCCTGATAAACCAGGATCATGGCGTGAGCAACAGGCTTCATTAGCACTGACTGAATAATTTAAGGGTTTATAGAATGAGTATGCAAAATAATAAATTTAGTCTATTAGATAGAAAGCCAAAAAGTGCTTTGTTATTTCTAGGGATCTGGCTTTTTATAATGCCTGTTTCCTTTGTTTGGGCTAGTAGTGTAGCAATCACTGGAATTAACTTTTCTTCATTAACGGGAGATAAAGTTCAGATTCAATTGGAGTTAGATGGGGTTGTAGATGCTCCAAAAGTTTTTCAAACAGATAATCCCGCGCGAATTGCCTTAGACTTTGTTGGGGTGAAAAGTTCTTTGTCGCAAAAAATGTTCTCTATTAATCAAGGGGCAGCTAATACTGTTTATGTGGTTGAGGCTGCAGGACGAACACGGGTTGTTGTTAACTTATCTGAAACAGTGCCGTATGAGGCTAAGGTTGTAGGGAATGATGTTTATATTGTCTTGAAACCTATTGGTCTTGTCGGAACCATAAAAACACCAGAACAGAAAGGAAAAGTAGATAAACGTATTTCAAGCTTTCTACCAGAGCAAACAATAAAAAATATAGATTTTCGTAGAGGGCCTAAAGGAGAGGGGCGTTTGTTGTTGGAGCTTTCTGCCCCAAATACAGTGGTTGATGTAAAAGAAACAGGGGGTAAGGTTGTTTTAAATTTCCTTAATACCAAACTTTTAAATGATTTAGAAAAAAGTTTCGATGTTTCTGATTTTGCAACACCTGTTCGTAAAATCGTTGCAAAATCAAGAGGAGCAGGTGTAAATATCGTGGTTACGCCTGTGGATGGGAATTATGATTATTCTTCGTATCAGTCTGATGGATTGTTAGTTATTGACTTTGCACCTTTAACGGCAATAGAAAAAGAAGAGTTATTGAAGAAAAAATTTCCTTATATTGGTAAAAAGTTAACTTTAAATTTTCAAGATATTGAAGTTCGATCTGTGTTGCAAATTCTTGCAGATTTTACTGATTTGAATATTATCGCAGCAGATTCTGTTGGCGGGAATGTAACATTACGATTAAATGATGTTCCTTGGGATCAGGCGTTGGATTTAATTTTAAAATCTAAAGGCTTGGCTAAAAGACAAACAGGAAATGTTGTTCTGGTTGCGCCAACAGAAGAAATTATTAAAATTGAAGAAGATGAGTTGGCTGCTAAACAAGTAGAGCAGTTACTTGAGCCACTAAGAACTGAATATATTCAGATAAATTACGCTAAGGCTGAAGATATTCAAGCTTTGTTGGTTGGGTCAAATGTAGTTAAATCGGCGAGTGAGAGTTCTGGATCATCAGGAGGTGGTATTTTTGGAGGGTCTAATTCAACATCTAATAGATCAAGTTCTACTGAGAAAATGGAAACTAAAGGCGTTTTGTCGGCTCGAGGAACATCTACAGTTGATTCTAGAACAAATACAATAATCGTTAAAGATACTTCAAAGCAACTTGAAGAAGTAAGAGAAATGATTAGCATTCTTGATGTCCCGGTAAGGCAAGTAATGATTGAAGCAAGAGTTGTCATTGCTGATAATAATTTTGCACAGGAAATTGGTGTTAAATTTGGGGTGGCCAAAGCTGGTACTTTGAATAATGGTGCAAATTTTGGTATTGGTGGTGAGGGGACGGAAGGAGATATACTTGGAAATACGAGTGTAAATAGTACTTTAGTTGATTTGGGAGCCAATGCAATAAATGCTCATCCCGTTGGGGCGTTGGGTATGACCTTGGCTCGAGCTGCTGATTATGTTTTAAATTTAGAGCTATCAGCGTTAGAAAATGAAAATAGAGGTGAGGTATTAGCAAATCCACGCGTAATGACTTCTGATAGAGAGTTGGCCTTTATTAAACAAGGTGTGCAAATTCCTTTTACAACGGTGAGTCAAGATGGAACACAAACTGAATTGATTGATGCTGTATTAGAGTTAAATGTAACACCTCAGATTACCCCTGATGGGGATGTGATAATGGATCTTTTAATTAAAAAAGATGCTGCAAATGCTGCTGGCGGTATAGACAAAAGAGAAGTTGAAACAATAGTTCGGGTAAGGGATGGTGAAACTATTGTTTTGGGGGGGGTATATGAAGGCGATACAGCGCAAGAAGAGTTTAAAATTCCTTTTTTTGGCGACTTGCCATACATTGGTACTTTGTTTAAAAAGAATACTCAAAGTGAGAAAAAAAGAGAATTATTGATCTTTGTTACACCTAAAATAATAAAAGATAGCTTGTCAGTAAGATAACAAACTGTGAAAATAACCAGAAAGGGGGCATAATGCCCCCTTTTTTATTAGAAAACCTGCCCGGTAATTTAAAATGCAAACAGAAAATATTTATTTAATTGGCCTTATGGGGGCAGGTAAAACAACTATCGGAAGACAGTTGGCAAAAGCTTTGCAATTACCTTTTTATGATAGTGATAAAGCAATAGAAGAACAAACGGGAGTTGATATTTCAACGATCTTTGAATATGAAGGTGAAAAAGGGTTTAGAGATAGAGAGCAAAATATGATTCAAGAATTAACACAGCTTGATGGTATTGTTTTGGCAACTGGTGGTGGTGCAATTTTAAGGGAAGAAAATAGAAAGGAATTAAAGGAAAATGGTTTTGTAGTTTATTTGCAGTGTTCAGTTGATAAAATATTACAAAGAACTAAAAGAGATAATCAGCGGCCTTTATTAAACACAGATAGCCCTAGAGAAAGAATTGAAACGTTGTTTAAAGAAAGGGAAGAGTTTTATTTGAAATCAGCAGACTTTAAAATAGAAACAAGCTCTATGCAAAGTAAGGCGGTAGTACAAAATATTCTAGATGCATATGAATCTTCACTTTGAGAATATGAAAGAGTTACAGGTTGAATTAAAAGATAAAAGCTATCCAATTTATATTGGGTCAGGATTATTAAAACAAAAAGAGATTTTACTTAAGCACATAAAGTCCAAGCAAGTTGTTATTGTTACTAATACAACTATTGCTCCTTTATATTTGAGTGATGTGGTAAACAGTTTATCTGGGTTTCAGGTCGAAGTCGTTGAGCTTCCAGATGGAGAGCAATATAAAAACATTGAACATATTACAAAAATATTTGATTGTTTATTAGAAAAGAAATTTAGCCGCAATGCTACATTAATAGCTTTGGGTGGTGGTGTTGTTGGTGATATGGGGGGCTTTGCTGCTTCGTGTTATCAGCGAGGTATTCCTTTTATACAGATTCCAACTACTGTATTGGCACAAGTTGACTCTTCCGTGGGTGGTAAAACAGGTGTTAACCACCCATTAGGTAAGAATATGATTGGTGCTTTTTATCAGCCTCAATGTGTGATTGCAGATATGGATGTGTTATCAACCCTTGATGATAAGCAGTTGATTGCAGGGATTGCAGAGGTTATTAAATATGGTCTTATTCGTGATTTGGCATTTTTTGAATGGCTAGAAGGGAATATGGCTTTGTTATTACAAAGAGATAAGCAAGCATTAGCTTATATTATTGAGCAGTCATGTATAAATAAGGCTGAGATTGTAGCTGAGGATGAGTTTGAAACAGGTATTCGTGCAATTTTAAATTTAGGGCATACTTTTGGGCATGCTATAGAAACAGGAATGGGTTATGGAACATATCTTCATGGAGAGGCCGTAGCAATAGGAATGGGGTATGCCGCTGACCTTTCGCAAAGAATGGGCTGGATTACAGAAAAGGATGTCGAAAGAATAATTGCGTTGTTAAAATCTGCTGGTTTACCCGTAGATCCGCCTGCTGATATGACCGTAGATCAGTTTGTAGATTTGATGGCTGTAGATAAAAAAAATGTAGATGGAAATATAAGGTTGATATTACTGGAATCAATTGGAAAGGCAACATTGCCTATAAGTGTTGAGAAAAACTCATTGGAACAGACATTGATTAATTATGCCGGATAAAGATCCTTTTGCTTTTCAGTTTAAGCGAAAGTCTGTTAAATCAAAGCATTCCTCGGTAGCGTCTTTAATAACTCTGGAGCGATCTCAAAAATTAGACCTATTAATTCATTTGATATCTAATCTCAGTCAATCACTAGTTATAAGTGGGCCTAAGGGGATAGGCAAAACAACGCTTCTTAGTGAGCTAATAGTACAAAAACAGGATGTTTGGCCAATTTGTATGCTTCAGGCTTCAGAAAACTTAAGTTTCGAAAGTATTCAAAATCAAATATTAAGGTATTTGACTCAACAATACCCAGCGTATAAAAGCCAAGAGTTAACAGCAGTTATTTCTTCAATAGAGAGGCAGAATCAAAAAATAGCTATCCTTATTGATGATGCAGGGAAGTTAGTACCTGGATTGGTTTCTAGCTTGATTCAGTTTGCAGCTACTAGTGAGTGTTTAAGGGTGGTATTTGCTTTAACTCCTGATGAGTTACATTTAAAAAGTGGCTCGGATAGTGTAATCGATGATTGTCACTTTATTGAGATCCCGCCTTTATCAGAAACACAGTGTGGGGTTTATTTACAGAATTTATCGGGTAAGGCTGATGCTGTTATTTCATATGGTGGCATTAATGAGCGATTAATTGAAAGGGTATACCAGAAAACACATGGTATTCCTGGGGACATAATTTCTGAATTGCCTAAAATGTCTCGTTATAAGGCTTCAGGCGGTTATGGTCGTTTAGTCGGAATTTTTTTTGTAGCAATTATTGTTGCTATTGCTCTAAAGCTCTTTGTTCTAGATGAGTCTAATAAAAAAGAACCGATTCAAATAGTAAAGCCAATATTATTTGAGAAAAAAGCTGAGAAAATTAAAATTACGCCTCCAATTATAAATCTTGATAAACCTGAAGAAATTATTGAAGAAGTAATAGAGCTAAAAAAGCCTGAAGTAATTAATGAAATTGAACAGGTAAATGAATTAGTGCCTGCTGTAGAAGTTTCTAAGCAAAGTAAGGAAGCTGTAGGCGTTGAGATAGTGAAGGTGAAAATAGACCTTAAAGTCGATACTATTAAAGAAAAAGAAAAAGAAAAAGAAAAAGAAAAAGAAAAAGAAAAAGAAAAAGAAAAAGAAAAAATAGTATTAAATGAAGTCAATATACCGGTAAAAAAAGAACTAACAGCTGAATTGTTGGTCGAACCCGCGTTGGAAAGTAAAACAGATGATCGTGAATGGATTTTAAATCAAGCAGCAAAAGAATATACAATACAACTTATGGTTCTTTCATCTCGTAAGTCAGTTGATAAGTTTATAAGAGATAATCAGAGCTTAAAAAAACAGCTTAAGTTTTTTCAGCAAAATAAGCAGAACCAAAAATATGTATTAATTTATGGTTCTTTTAAAAATACTGTGAGTGCAGCTAAGGAAATGAAATCTTTACCCAGTAAATATAAGAAATCATGGATAAGAAAATTTAGCGGCTTACAGAAAGGAATTGAAAAATAACGAATATGACAGTTTTAAAAAATGATGTTTTTATTAAAACGCTATTAAAACAGCCAGTTGATAGAACCCCGGTATGGATGATGAGGCAAGCAGGGCGTTATTTGCCTGAATACAGAGAAATAAGAGCAAAAGCTGGAAGTTTTTTGGATTTATGTACAAATCCTGAGTTAGCATGTGAAGTAACTTTGCAGCCTTTAGAGCGTTTTGATTTTGATGCGGCAATACTCTTTTCTGATATTTTAACCATTCCAGATGCTATGGGCTTAGGATTGTATTTTTCTGAGGGTGAAGGGCCAAAATTTAAGCACCCAGTAAGAACTGCAGCAGATATTAATAAACTGCCAATTCCAGATCCAACAGTAGAATTAAAATATGTTGTAGATGCGGTTAGCTTGATTAGAAAAAATTTACAAGGCAGAGTTCCTCTAATTGGATTTTCAGGAAGTCCGTGGACACTAGCTACCTATATGGTTGAAGGAAGTAGTAGTAAAAGCTTTCAAAAGGTGAAAGGGTTAATGTATGAGCAACCAAAGCTGATGCATCAAATGTTAGATAAACTGGCTCAATCAGTTGCCTTGTATTTAAATGCACAAATTGAAGCAGGTGCTCAAGCTGTAATGGTGTTCGACACTTGGGGAGGCATGTTATCAACTGAAGATTATAATGAGTTTTCCTTAAATTATGCGAAACAAGTTCGAGCATTACTTAAGACCAATGTTGATGGACAAGAAGTTCCTACACTCTTTTTTACTAAAGGTGGTGGTTTGTGGTTAGAGGATATGGCGGATGCAGGTTATAGCGCCTTGGGTTTGGATTGGCAAACAGATATTGCAAAAGCGCGTGCCCGAGTAGGAGATAAAGTTGCGTTACAAGGAAATATGGATCCTATTGCTTTATATGCAGCTCCTGATCAAATCAAGAAAAAAGTACAAACCATTTTAAGTAAATACGGTAATGGTTCTGGACATGTGTTTAATCTTGGGCATGGAATCTTGCCAGATGTAAACCCAGAGCATGTAAAAGCAATGGTTGATGCGGTGCATGAATTTAGTCCTCAATATCATATCTAATCAATGAAAGTCTTTGGGCTGTTAATTCAGCTCAAAGTTTTACCTAATTACTAAGTCTTGTTGTAAAATTACATTATGTTTTTTTATAGTGAGCAATAAATAATGATTATGAAGCGAGTAGGCTTAGTGATAGGCATTACTCTTCCCCTTTATATTTTAATGTTTGTAAGTTTTGGAGAAAATATACAAACAAGCAGAATGGCAGCCTGTGCCATTCTGATGTCAGTGTTTTGGGTGACTGAAGCAATTCCACTGGCTGCAACAGCTTTGTTGCCACTCGTTTTCTTTCCTGTCCTAGGAATAGCTTCTAGTAAATCAGTAGCAAGTCAATATATGAATTCAACGGTTTTTTTATTAATCGGAGGATTTATGATCGCATTGGCAATGCAGCGTTGGAATTTACATAAAAGAATAGCTCTTAATATATTGGTTCTTTTTGGTGGTAATTCATTGCAACTTGTTTTTGGTTTTATGGTTGCTTCCGCTGGACTGTCAATGTGGATTTCAAATACAGCAACAACATTAATGATGCTACCTATCGCATTGGCTATTATCTCTCGTCTTGAAGGCTTTTTAACTACAGAACAATCACATCAGTTTGCATTGGGTTTGTTGTTGTCAATTGCTTATTCAGCTTCAATTGGTGGGATGATGACGTTGGTTGGAACAGCCCCTAATTTAGTGTTTTCACAGTTTCATCAACTGCAAACCGGGGTATCTATAGGTTTTTTACAGTGGATGCTTATAGCTGTGCCTATCGGTTTGATTATGTTGATCATCCTATATGCGATTATTACACTGTTCTTTTTAAGAAAAATACCTCACACAAAGGCTTTAAAGGGGTTAGTTGTTGAAGAAAAGGCTCTTTTGGGTAAGGTTTCTAATGCAGAAAAGGCTGTATTAATTGTTTTTATAACTACAGCGTTATTATGGGTGACACGAAAAAGCGTTGAAATAGGTGATCTGGCATTCAGTGGTTGGGGGGCTTTAATGCCCTTTGGAAATATGATTGATGATGGCAGTGTCGCGATTACAATGGCAACACTATTATTTTTTATCCCAGTAAAAGATCGATTTAATAACCATGTAACGTTATTGGATAAAAAGGTTTTCTCAGAGCTGCCATGGTCTATCGTGCTATTGTTTGGTGGAGGTTTTGCTTTGGCTTATGGGTTTTCTGAAAGTGGATTGTCTGAATATTTGGCAGCTCAATTACAGGGTTTGAAAAATTATTCATTGCCATTGATAATATTAATTGTTTCAGCTGGAATGAATTTATTGACGGAATTGACTTCAAATACAGCGACTACTCAGTTGGTGATGCCAATTTTATTATCAACAGCTAAAGTGTTAAATGTGGAGGCAGTTTGGTTAATGTTACCAGCAGTATTGTCAGCATCGTGTGCATTTATGTTTCCAGTTGCTACACCGCCAAATGCTATTATATTTGGCAGTGGGAAAGTAAGAGTTTACGAAATGGTGCGTGTGGGTGTGGTTTTAAATATATTTGGCGTGTTGATTATTAGTGGTATTAGTTTTTGGTTAATACCCTATGTTTATAGGTAATAGATTGTGTGGTTTCAAAAAAAGATAAATATGTTGGCAAAGCATAGGGGTTTTCATTTGGTTACAAATGAAATACTACAAGAGTTGCCCGAATTAAAAAAAATTAATGTAGGGTTGTTACATCTATTTATGCAGCATACGTCCGCATCATTGGCTCTCAATGAGAATGCAGACCCAGATGTAAGAATGGATATGGAAGCATATTTTAGTCGTTCAGTTAAGGAAAATGAGCCTTATTATCGACATGTGTTGGAAGGAAGTGATGATATGCCTGCTCATTTAAAAGCTGTGATTTTGGGAGGCGAGTTAACGGTTCCAATATCGAATGGGCAATTGCAGTTAGGTATTTGGCAAGGGATATATTTATGTGAACACCGTAATAGTGCCGGTGGTAGAAAAATTATAGCAACAATTAATGGGGAAAGTGATGCGTAAAATAATAGGTTTAATGTTTTTTATTTCAATGGGTGTGGGTTTTAATGTTCATGCGGTAGAGCAAGCAGTTGCAGCGGCACCAGTTGAAATTGATGTTTATCGAAGCCCAACTTGTGGTTGTTGCGGAAAGTGGATAAAACATTTGCAGGAAAATAATTTTATCGTAAAAGACTTTGTTACAAACGATGTACAAGCAATTAAAGATAAATATGGTGTAAGTGAAAATATGGCCTCTTGCCATACAGCGTTAGTGAATGGGTATGTGGTAGAAGGTCATGTGCCAGCAGCAGATATAATAAAACTAATAACTGATAAGTCTACAGTGGTTGGGATATCCGTACCAGGCATGCCTGTCGGAACGCCAGGCATGGATATGGGGGGAAGAAAAGATGCCTATAGTGTAGTGTCTTTTGATAAAGATCAAAACTATCAAGTTGTTAATAGTTATGAGGGTAACTAATGATACTTGCAGGAGATATTGGAGGAACTAAAACTGTTTTAGCTTTATATCAATTAGAAAATACAGAGTGGGTTTGCTTTAAAAAAGAGTATTACGCAAGTGCTGATTTTGAAGCGTTTTCAGATCTTTTAAGTGAATTCTTGAAAGAAGAGGAAGCTTTAGAAATTCAGAGTGTATCGATTGGTGTGGCGGGGCCAATAGTAAAAGGTGATTGTGTGACGACTAATTTGCCTTGGGTATTAAGAAGGCAGGCAGTAGCAGATCAAACGGCTGCAAAACATGTTGTGTTGTTGAATGATTTAGAAGCAACTGCGTGGGGGGTTTTGGGTTTACCTAAAGATGATTTTATAGAATTAAATAAAAATGCTGAGGAAGAAAAAGGAAATGTGGCTGTTTTGGCGGCAGGAACTGGTTTGGGGGAGGCATTAATTGTATGGAATGATAAAGACTACCATGTGGTCGCTACAGAAGGAGGGCATACGGATTTTGCTCCAAGAAATGAATTGGAAATTGGATTGCTTCGGTTTTTAATGGAAATGTATCCTGATCATGTCAGTAATGAGCGGGTGGTATGTGGGCAAGGTTTAATTGATATATATAAGTATTTAAAGTCTATTGAATATGCGAGTGTTAATGCTGCGGTTGAACTAAGAATGCATGCGGAGGATGCGGCCAGCGTTATTAGTGAAAAGAAATGTGAGTTAAGTGTAAAAGCAGTGGAAATGTTTTGTGAAATTTATGGGGCAGAGTCGGGTAATTTGGCATTAAAATGTTTACCGAAAGCCGGGGTTGTTTTGGCGGGAGGGATAGCGGCTAAAAACATGGGAAGTATGCAAGAGGGAGATTTTATGAGAGGGTTCCTATCTAAGGGGCGTTATAAAGCCGCATTACAAGGCCTTTCTGTTAAGGTTTGTATGAATGCAGAAGCCGCGTTAATAGGGGCGTTTTTAGTTGCAAAAAGAAAGTTACAGGAAGAAGTGTAGGGTATTTTTCTGCTCAAATTAGGATTGCAATAAAAAAGGGCGCCTTAGTAAATGCTAAGGTGCCCTTTTTTTTGTTCTTGATGATTAGAGAATTAAAGTGCGTTCGAGTCCTCAAGCCCTGAAAGACCATCTATAGACCAGTTATCTGGGTCAGAAAGACCAGAAGTGTCATCTCCTTCAGTATATTGAATTCTACAAACATATCGCTTTGTATAAGCGGCAGAGTCATTAGGTTGAATTTCTATGTCAGAATTAATGACGTAACGAAAATTACCAAGGCCAAAAGCATTGAGAGGTTTCTCAGCAAAGCTAATAGAATCATCAGATAGCAATTCATTTGCAATGTAACTATTACATTGAGTGAAGGCGTTGTCTGTCATCATTGTGGTGCTAGATGTGCGGTTTGCTTCGTCACCACTATCTTCAAGGAAAAAGTCTGAAGCAGCAATGTCGTAAACAATAGGGACAACTACTTTTGCTTGAAAAGCTAAAAGAAGGACTAGGCCGCCGATTAAAAAATAAATATTTCTTTTCATGTGAGAATTATATAAGTGAAAGGTTGAGTGTTTGAAAGTAAAACTATAATAACAAAACAATGAAAAACAATAAAATATTCCTAAGCGTTAGCTAAGGGGTCTATGATCAAGCCCAATTATTTTTTTCTACACCAAGTTCTAACCAACTTAATCAGAGGCCCCCTAAGCCAAAGAGTCATAAAACAATGATATCAATTATTCTTGACAAGAATAGGTAAGGTAAGTAGACTCCACTACACCGCAATGGATTGGGGTGACGTGTTTTTTTTATAGAAGATGCGTGTTAATTATGGAAAGTTAAGTAAACACTCAGCAATATATGGTTGAGTTTTAAAAAAACTTTAGGAGGTAGAAAATGGCTGCTACAACTGAGTCAGTTAAAGCTGATGCTGCAGAAGCACCGCTGTTCAATCAAA
>Ga0105355_10000330_pt1 | contig 43205 bp, 37 predicted proteins | sample GOMGulsemesocosm_2_FD_83508 | JGI IMG/M metagenome (GOLD analysis project Ga0105355, IMG submission 83508) | Methane-oxidizing microbial communities from mesocosms in the Gulf of Mexico - GOM9C Gulf of Mexico | ecosystem: Environmental > Aquatic > Marine > Cold seeps | place: Gulf of Mexico...
CCTTGGTCATCACTGAGCTTTGATGCCATAGTTAGGCTACCTAAGTCAGTAGTAAAGTTAATGCGGGCACCATTAATAGGAGCTGAAAACTGATCATAAACAATAGCTTGAACAAGAACACTTTCATTTTTATCAAAGCTTAATTGACTTTGCCCTTGAGCATTTAAAGTGGCTAATGAAAATGAAGTTGCTACTGGTGTCGATGTTTCCTTGTCATCATTTTCACCTGAACTACCGTTACAGGCCATTAAAAATGTCAGAGAGAGAAGAATAAACGTTGAAAAAAGCTTGTTCATGCTAAGTATTACCTTAAGTGAAGCTTATACCAATGAGAAAACTCGGTATTATTATTTAATAGTTAAATCATAAAAGGCTAGCTAGAAAATGTCTATGCATATCAAAGTGATTATTGCGTTATTTTGTTATTAATCTATTCGATTTAAACGTTCTGCACCTTTAAATGAATGTATATTGTCAGCAAGTAAATTGATTAATCGTTGTTGAGCTTCTGCACTTGCCCAAGCAATGTGTGCGGTGATTTTCAAATTATTATATTTAGCGTTAAGTAAAATGTGATCTGCAGGTGGTGGCTCTTCCTCTAATACATCGAGTACTGCGTAGGCTATTTCACCTGTTTTTAAAGCAATGAGTAAATCATTGTTGTTAACTAAAGCACCACGAGCGGTATTGATTAACATCGCATTATCTTTCATAACACTTAATCGTTCTTGATTAATTAGATTCTCTGTTTCAGCAGTTTGTGGGCAATGTAAACTTAGTACATCTGCTTGTTTGAGTACATCATTAAAAGCTAAACGGCCTTTACGAGTGGTGGTTGCATTGGGTCGTTCAGCAACAAGCACTTTCATTTCAAAAGCTTTGGCAATATGAGCAACTGCTTTGCCTAGAGAGCCATAGCCAACAATACCTAAGGCTTTTCCAGCGAGTTCAATACTTCCATTACCGTGGACACAAAAGGTAGGACTTTGCTGCCATAAACCATTTTGGCTATTTTGTTGGTGATGATTAATTTGATTGAAATACTCAAGCATTTGCGCAAAAACATATTGAGCAACAGATTGTTTTGCATAACCACTGACGTTGGTTACTGCAATCTTTAACTGCTTAGCCGCTTTAATATCAACATTATTTATGCCGGTTGCCGCGATACAAATAAGTTTCAACTTAGGTAACTGTTGTAAAGTATCAGCGTTTAAAACAACTTTATTGGTGATGATTATTTCAGCATCACGGCAGCGTTCTATAACTTGATTAGGATTGGTGGTTTGATAACAAATAAGAGCAGTGACTTGCTGCTGAATTTTTGCCAGGGAAATGCTCTTTGAAAAGGTTTGCTGATCTAAAAAAACGGTGTGCATGAAAAATAACTATTTAAAAATTAGGCAGAGGGTTAGCTTAAATTAACCTCTGCCTAATAGCAAAATGAAAGTTTAATTCAAACTAACCAGGTCGACCATCTTCGCGTGCTTTACATAACATGGGTGCATAAAATAGTACAAAAATACCAAAAGCTAATATCCAGAAAAAAGCACTAATATCATAAAATAAAATGGTCTTTTCAGGCATTAACCACGGACCAATAGCTCTGATTATTGCGGCAAAGCTTACAGCAACAAAAGCAGGTGACATCATTATAGGTGGTGTTAATGGGCGTCCCGTGTGTCCTAGTGAAACCCGAGATATCATCGCTAAAATGATGCCGCCCATACCGCCAACTGTCAGTAGATGCCAAATATGATTACTTGGAATTTCATCAATCATGTAGCTTAGGCCTAATAGTATTAAACCAAAACTAACAAATTTTAGGCCTGCGTGTAATGACCATAATAAAGGCACAGTAAGCGTTATCCATGGACGCCATCTTAACCAGCGTATTGTTTGAAAAACGCCTGCGATGATAAGTAATCCTCCAAAAATCGTCGGATTTAAGCCAACCCAAGGTTGCAGTAGCATCAATAATGTTACTAGGGCTAAGCTACCATTGGTGAGTTTGTCTAGTAAAGGAGCAGGAGTTGCTTTTGGGGTTTGAGTGCCATTTGCGGTAAACATTGGCGTGACTCGACCAGCCATTACTGACATTAAGAAACTCACTAACAAAACACCAGCATAACCAGTGTAATTTATTTGAAACATTTCTGGATAACTTAGCGCAAGGTGCATTTCTAAGTTCGCTAGGGTAAATAAAGTTAACAGAGGTACAAAAAATAAATTTCGATATTGTTTAATGGCAATAATAGGTTTACCTAATACATAAGCCACTACGGGAAGAAAGCTTAAATCAATGAGTGCGGTTGCGGATTGTCCAAGTACATCAGGGAATAATAAGCTTAATCGTGCAACTAGCCAGAGTAGAAATAAACCTATTAATACATTCCCTTGAACTCCTCGCATGCCAGTCCAATTTTGCACTGCGGTTAATAAGAAACCAGCAATAATAGCGCTACCAAAGCCATAAATCATTTCATGAATATGCCACCAATAACCACCACCCATCGGCGATAAACTAATAACACCTTTAAACATTAATAACCAAAGTAGGATAGCGATAAAACTAAAGATTGCTCCGCCTAAAAAGAAAGGTCGGAAACCTAAACGAAAGAGGGCGGGAATTTTCTGTTCAGTTTGCAGATCGGTGATTTGCATCATAATGAATTCTTCATTTCTTTTTTCAATGGTAAATATATTAATAGTTTATTATAAAATAAATGTTTCGGCATTGAAGTAAATCAATTCAACCGCTCTTTTTGTCATGATGGTTAATTTGTTTCTTGCTCTAATTCATAAATTGCGTCCGAGATATCATCAAGTCGATCACGTAAAATCGTTTGAGCATCATATAAACCTCGATTATAGAAAAAAGCACCAACTTCTTTAGCAAAAAAATCGAGTAAAAAATCAGCATCGAATTGTCCTAATTCTTGATCGAGCTCCTTGGTGAAGTATTTTTGCATTTTCAGAATGATTTGTTCTTTTTCTTGCTTGGAGAAAGTAATGTTTGCCATAAAAATTCACTATTAGAAATAATTGCCCTAGTTTATCTGTTTTTTTAAATATAGGTATATACTGAGAATATTATTTTGTTGTTTCAGATGTGATGTCGTTGAAAAAATTATTACAGCAGTGGTGGCAAACCGATTGTGAATTTTGCCGTAAATCTCGCATGATATTGCTTTGGCTATTCTTGATGTTAATTGCCGACGCCTTATGGTTCCATTTATTGTTTGATTAACATTCAAAAAAAAGTTGAAGGTGAAATATGGGCTATCGTTGGATTGATTCTCAAGAATTGGCACTTGATTTAATGGAGGCACATCCTGATGTTGATCCGTTTAAATTACATTTTACAGAATTACGTTTATGGATACTGGCATTAGATAATTTTGATGATGATGAGAATCATTGTGGTGAAAGAGTATTAGAAGCGATTCAATTGGCTTGGATGGCTGAAATGGATTAATTGACTATTTAATTGATTCTTTTCTGCCAATGCTGCAGCTTAAATTAGTGGGTGATAATCGTTTCGCCTGATCCAATACCCCCCCTCTTAAATCGGTTTACTTCACTTATTATATTTAATATTCTCTTTAGCACTATTAAAGGTTAGCGTTACAGCATGGCATTAGAATGATATTTAGTTTTAAACATTTTCAATTTGACTGTGAACAACAGATTTTAAGAAAAAATGGAAATACATGCACATTTAATGAAAAGCCAGCTCAGTTATTGACTTTATTTCTACGTGAACCAGATAAAATTCATAATAAAGCTGATATTTTAGAATATGTTTGGCCTGATAGAGTTGTTACAGAGCAAGTTGTGTTTCAAAACATCAGTTATTTACGGGCACTTTTTGGCAATGATGCCATTAAAACTTTTGTTAAAAAAGGTTATCAATGGCAATTACCTTTAACGACGATGGCCGAAGAATTAAGCCATGATAGCTTACTCACAATTGAAAATGATCAAAGCCAACATGCTACACCTGATATAACTTTAGCTTCTGAGTTAATGTCTGAAAACGCGCTAGATATCATTCCTGAAGAAACCTCTCGAAATCCTCTCGTTACCAGATGGTCTTGGGTGCCTAATACAAGCGTGCTTATCATTGGCTTACTTTTAGGCGCTAGCTTGATTTATGCGCTCTGGTTAAGCACCCAAACAAGCGTACCGAAACAGAGAACACTCGTCACCTTGGCATTTGACCAAAAAGGGACCTACCCGGTAAATGCAATAGAAAATTTCATTAGAAAAAATCAACAATTTAACCTTCAAGTTACTTCAAAAGGAATAACAAATCAGGCTTTGTTTGATTCACCGTTTCTAACTTGGAAGGCAGAAACTAAAACATCTGATTCCTTGGTTTTGGCCACGCGTTTTTATGATGTTAAAAATGGCTGTGTACTAAGGTTTCATATACAAGGCATGTATCGTGGCTGGCAAGGTTATGTTTTTTCGGCCACTCAACATGAAACTATTGAGCAACTCACTCAGTTAATAGAATTGCTTGCTGATAGTGAATACTTTTCGGTTAAATCTGAACATTTAGCATTATCAAAACTAAACTTTTTGCATAATTCAGTTGCTGAAAACTCACTAATTACTTTTCAGTTAATAAAAAGTAATTATGAATTAGGCTATCTAGACCGTGCTACAGCATTAGCTGATACTTTACTTGAGTCTATGCCTAATCGTCTAAATTTAGGCTTGTTGCACTTGTTGAAGTCTAAGATCATTTTAAGAAACACCAACTGGAAAAGTGCCAAATCGAGTATTACAGAGGCCCTTAAAGCTTTTAATATATTAAACTTACCCCACCTTGAATCTCTAACACGAATAGATGAAGCTTGGTACGAAGTACACAATAATAATTATCCTCAAATTCGAAAATCATTAAATTTTGCGATCAGCAAGGCGAGAATAGCTGAAGAGCCATTACAGGAAATGTTAGCTCATCTTATTCAATCTTCTTTAGCATCAAAAGATAATCAACCAGTACTTATGCGTAATGAGCTTGAATCTGCCAGGCAGTTATTTGAAATGCACCAGTTAGCTGATGAGCACCAAATACCAATGCTTTATACTTTAGCCGCAGCAGCAGAAACAGCAGAAGAGAAGTTATCATATTACTTAACCATTTTAGAGCGACCATTTTCTCCTCTATATAGCCAAAGGTTTTATTATTCTGCTGAAAAAGTGCGTAATAGCTATATTGAAAAAAAGCTATGGGAAAAAGCTACAAGCAGTATTAAACTTTGGCAGCGCCGATCTTTCGTTTCTCTGACAAAGTCCCGTATAGCATTTGCTAAACAAGATAAAGTAAGTGGTATACAAGCTGCCATTCAGGCTTTTAGACATGCGCAAATAGACTATGAATTGCAAGACGCGCTTAATGCAGCGTTGTTCTTGTTAGAACATAAAGAGCAAGGTGCAGATGTAATGAACCCGTCGAAATACATTGATTATATTAAGCAAAATGCCAACCATAGATGGCTAAGAGACAACAAGTCTGTACTTGATAAACTCTCTTTATTAAAAGGTGTCACAGCTTTTTAATCTAGTGACACCTTATATAACCAGCTGAAGTTTAATCCTTCAACTCTGTAAACTCAAGCCACACCATATGCCAACGGTCAGGTACATCCCGTACTACACTTAGCTGTAATGTGTAGTTACCTTTTTCTAAGAAAACTTTATGTCTGTTTGATGTTTTGTCGTCAATATCACTATCATAACTTATGTTTCCTACCAGATTATTATTTCGCCAAAGTTTGAAAAAATCACCTTCTGCTCCCATTTTTCCTCGGTAGTTTAATTTATACCAAGCTGATTTTGTTACATTTACACTAAACTCGGCTGTAGATACTAGTTGTTCGGGTCCTGTGAATTTTAATAAATAATATAACTCTGGTTTATCATCTTTTGCTTCTCTATATCTCAGGTGTGCATTTTCTAATGCCGTCGTCTCAAACAGGTTGAGCCGCCCAGGAATAGTTAACGCTTTAGATTCAACAACAACTGCAGGATGGCTAGGTAAGCTAGTAATTTTGTCGGTTTTAGCAACGACTCGAAAGCTTCCGCCTGTATTGGGCAAGGTCAGATTGATACTATGATGTGCTGCCGAAACTACTTCTATTTTATCATAATAACGTTGATAAAAATTACCGAGTAAATGGGCATAAGGAATATTAGATTGGTAGATTTCATAACCCGTCACTCGTGGGTCATTGCTCGGTTGCCAGCTGAGCTTAAACTGATTGTTTTTTATGTTAACTAACTCGACTAACTTAGGAGCTATCGGTAATTTAGGTCGGTTGGCTAAACGCTTTACTTGAGCATCTTTCAGATTAGCTTCAAAAACTGAAGTTGATTTGTCTGTTATGTTGCTATGACCATCAGTCGCTAAGCGAAACCCGAGAACGGCACCAGGCTTTAACGTTTTTCTATAACCACCTCTGGATGAAATTATCGCTGGACTAAAATGCCAAATAGAGCCTCGCATAGAAGTGGACTTACATTGATTGATATCCATTTTCTCTTCAGAGCGCTTTTGATGGCCAGGATAATAACACTGGCCTATGTGCTGTTTTACGTTCCCCACCATATCGTACAAACCAAAAGGATTTGGGCGATATAAGCCAACAATAGAGTTGTAGGGTTCGCCGTCGTCACAGTTAACATGACCAATAAAACCGACATAACTGGCGCCATATTGCTTGCTAGCAAAATACTCACTCGACTGATCGGCAAAATTGCCATAGGAACAAACCTCAGTCCAGTTGGGATCATCTCCCCAAAAATAGCGACTGCTTGTATTAGCCTTTAATGAATATTCCCACTCTTGTTCGGTTGGTAAGCGATATTGTGTGCCTGTTTTATTGCTTAGCCACTTGGCGTAATCATTGGCATCTTGCCAAGTGACACAAGTCACTGGTTGGTAATCACTGTCTGAATATCTATTTTTATCCCAAGTGGCTGTTATTTCATCGCCAACTCTTCCCATCCAATTTTTATCAAGATGATCGTTACAATTGGCTTTTGGCTTAAAACCAGTATCAATGGCAAACTTTCTAAACTCAGCCAGAGTGACCAGATATTTACCCATTTGGAAAGCTGGTAGGGTGACTGAGTGTCTGGGTTTTTCACTGTCCTTTCCTAGATCGTTGCCCATCATAAAAGTGCCTGCGGGAATGTTTACCATTGATGGAGTTATGTGGTCTTGTGCCCAAGTACTCGAAATTGAGCTGATACAAATAAATAACGCTTTAGCTGCTGTATTTGAAGTGGTTATAGATAATGATTTTTTGAACATTTGTTCTCTCTAAACTTTTAGTATTATTTAGCCTGTAGCCTAAAAGAGTTATTATTCTTCGTCCTAAAATACGTCTATTGTTTATCTAAAAAACAATTAATAATAGTTATCAGTTGGTTATGAAAAAAATGTGACGAGTACATGACAAAATTTCGAATTTGAAAGCAGCCTGATTTTACTCTGGCGTTCAAATTTTAAGCAGTCAAAAGCATAAAGAACAATAATTAGAGAGTAAAAATTATTGTTGATTGCTTAAGTGGAGAACGTTATAGCGGGACAGAAGAGTAAAATATCTTGCAGTACATCTTTTTTGTATCTTTTTAACAACTTTTAACCTAGAACTTGAGGGAGATACTTTTTTGTCTAAGTCTCTTAGACTATACTGGTTTTAACTCATCAATCTGGTGAATTTTTATTATTCATCAAGTATATAACAAGACGCTCATCATTCTTATGCCTAATACAAACAAACGTGCTTTATACATTCCTTACTCAGGTCCTACTTTACTAGAAACACCATTGCTTAATAAAGGTAGTGCTTTTACTCCCGATGAACGGTCTAGCTTTAATTTAACGGGTTTGTTACCTCCTCGTTATGAAACCATTGATGAACAAGTTGAACGTGCTTATCTTCAATATAAAAGCTTTCAGAATGATCTAAATAAACATATTTATTTACGTGCGATTCACGATAACAACGAAACCTTGTTTTTTAAATTGGTTCAAGCTCATTTAGCTGAAATGATGCCAATTATTTATACTCCAACGGTAGGAGATGCTTGTGAGCAATTCTCAGATATTTACCGTAGCTCTCGAGGTTTATTTATCTCTTATGAAGACCGTCATGATCTTGATGACATTTTACGTAATGCCACAAAAAACAAAGTGAAAGTGATTGTAGTCACTGATGGAGAACGTATTCTTGGATTAGGTGATCAAGGTATAGGTGGTATGGGCATACCGATTGGTAAATTGTCACTCTATACCGCTTGTGGTGGTATTAGTCCCGCTTATACTTTGCCCGTTATGCTTGATGTTGGTACTAACAATGATAAATTGTTAAACGATCCTATGTATATGGGGCGTCGACATAAACGTATTGAGCAAGATAAATATAATGAGTTTGTTGAGCTATTTGTTAACGCGGTAAAACGTCGTTGGCCGCATGTATTATTGCAATTTGAAGATTTTGCTCAACCTAATGCGACACCATTATTAAATCGTTATCGTGATGAGATTTGTTGTTTTAATGATGATATTCAAGGTACTGCATCGGTAACTGTTGGTACGTTATTAGCTGCTTGCCGTTCAAAAGGTGAGATGCTTTCTACACAAAAAGTCGCTTTTGTAGGTGCAGGCTCTGCCGGTTGTGGAATTGCCGAACAAATTATCACCCAAATGATCAGTGAAGGCATTTCAGCAGCACAGGCTCGAAGCCAAGTATTTATGGTTGATAGGTTTGGTTTATTAACTGAAGGTATGACGGATTTACGTGATTTCCAACAAAAGCTAAGGCAATCAGCTTCTTTAGTGAGTTCATGGCAGATTAAAGGTGAATATGCTTCTTTAGAAGAAGTGATGCATGGCGGAAAGCCCGATATCCTTATTGGTGTTTCAGGTGTGGCGGGTTTGTTTACTGAACAAGTAATAAAAGCAATGAAATCATATTGTAAACTGCCAATAATATTCCCATTAAGTAACCCTATTAAACAAGTTGAAGCTACACCGGAGCAAGTAATAAACTGGACTGAAGGACAAGTGATTGTTGCAACCGGTAGTCCATTTGAACCAGTAACTTACCAAGATAAAGTCTTTGATATTGCCCAATGTAATAATAGTTATATTTTCCCTGGTTTAGGTTTAGGGATTGTTGCCGCGAATGTGAATCGCATTACTGATGAAATGTTAATGGTTGCTAGTGAAACGTTAGCGCAAGCTTCACCATTAGCTAATACAGGTACAGGGCAGTTATTACCGCCATTAACTGAAATTGCTGCGTTAAGTAAAAAAATTGCTTTTGCTGTTGCTAAAGTTGGTTTTGAACAAGGCTTGGCTTTAAAAATTAGTGATGAGCAGCTGGAAGCTAAAATAGAGCGTAATTTTTGGACACCAGAGTATCGTCAATATAAACGTATTAGTATTTAGTTTTACTCTCATTCTTGTTTATAGATGCAGAGTTAGAGCTATTAGATAATTTTCCGTCAAATTTAAACACCTTGTCTATCAGGCAAGGTGTTTTTTTATTAGCCATTTTAACAGTAGGCATTTGGGCTGCTTTCGTCTATAATCGCGCCAAAATTTATATCATCAATTTATTAAACTTTATATAAGGGCTTATCATGGCTATCGAACGTACTTTTTCTATCGTAAAACCAGACGCAGTGGCTAAAAACTTCATTGGTCAAATCTACAACCGTTTTGAAACTGCTGGTTTAAAAATCGTAGCATCAAAAATGATCCACTTAAGCCAAGAAAAAGCTGAAGGTTTCTACGCTGAACATAGCGAACGTCCTTTCTTTGGTGCTTTAGTTTCATTCATGACTTCAGGTCCTGTAATGGTTCAAGTATTAGAAGGCGAAAACGCTGTTCTTAAAAACCGTGAAATCATGGGTGCTACTAACCCAGCTGAAGCACTTGCTGGTACTATTCGTGCTGATCTTGCTGATAGCATTGATGAAAATGCTGCTCACGGCTCTGATGCTTTAGAATCAGCTGCTCGTGAAATTGCATACTTCTTCTCAGATGACGAAATTTGCCCACGCACTCGTTAATTTTTACTTAAACGTCGTTAATAACGAAATTTCTTCGGCGAAAGTGCTCACTTACTAATGTAAGCTCCGCGCTATCTTCTTGAACTATCGTCGTTAACTTAGTTTAATGAAAAATTAATATTTAAAAGGGTTTTACTGACTTTCAGTAAAATCCTTTTGTTATTTTCAGCCTTATAATAAATCTTAATGTTTTTATTTTTAACTCTCAGTGTGAAATCTGAAAAATATTAAGCTTTGTTATAAATTTATATGTAAATTGTTTGGTTTGCTTAAAAACTGTACAATATGCTTTCTGTAGTTTTCAATAGTTTTCTTGTTTAAGAAGTGATAATCATGAGTGTAGTAACCGAAGTAGTAAGTCCAGCCGTAACTAAATCTGATAAAAAAGTAAATTTATTAAATTTAGATCATAAAATGATGCGTGAATACTTTGCTTCAATTGGTGAAAAGCCGTTTCGAGCTGATCAAATGATGAAGTGGATTTATCATTTTGGTTATTCAGATCTTAATTTAATGACTAATTTAAACAAAAAATTACGAGAGAAGCTTGAACGTTTAACTGAAATTAAAGCGCCTGAAATTTCAGAAAAACAAGTATCTGAAGATGGCACAATTAAATATGTGTTACGCCTTGAAGGTGGTCAAGAAATTGAAACGGTATGGATCCCTGAAAATGATCGCGCTACTTTGTGTGTATCATCGCAAGTAGGTTGTGCACTTGAGTGTACTTTTTGTGCCACAGCACAGCAAGGTTTTAACCGTAATCTTTCAATGGCTGAAATTATTGGTCAAGTGTGGCGAGTTGCCAATGACATTGGGGCAACACGCATTGCGGGGAAACGTCCTATTACCAATATTGTTATGATGGGCATGGGTGAGCCCTTGCTCAATATGAAAAACTTAATTCCAGCGCTTGATACTATGTTAAATGATTTAGCTTATGGTTTATCAAAACGTCGCGTAACCGTAAGTACTTCTGGTGTAGTACCTGCACTTGATATGCTGAAGGAGAAAATTGATTGTGCGCTAGCTATCTCAATACACGCTCCTAATAATGCATTACGCGATGAGTTAGTGCCGATTAATAAAAAGTATCCATTGGAAGAGTTCATTGCTGCAGCAGGACGTTATATCGATGGTTCAAAAGCGAATAAACAAGCTACCATTGAATACGTGATGCTAGATCATGTCAACGACAGCACTGATCAAGCACATGAATTGGCACATGCATTAAAAGATCTACCTAGCAAAATCAACCTTATTCCTTTCAATCCTTACCCTGGTTCTCCTTATAAACGTTCGAGTAATTCACGTATCGATCGCTTTGATAAAGTACTGCAAACTTATGGGCTTACAGTGATTACTCGTCGTACTCGTGGTGGTGATATTGATGCGGCCTGTGGGCAGCTAGCTGGCGATGTTTTAGACCGTACAAAACGTACATCGGAAAGAGTATCTAGCAGTGAAGTAAAAAAACAGGTGAAAGCTGACGAAATTTCAGTAAAATTAGTCTGATATCACCCAAATTAGGCATTAGTACTTTATGGATAGATTCACTAAACTTATTACCGCTTTTTTTATCGTTAGCTTTTTTTCTGGTTGTGTTTCACAAGAATATGAAAAAAATGCACCGGTAGTAAAAAATGATGCCACTCAAAATGAAATAGCTATGACTCGTATTTCATTGGGCTTAGGTTATTTAAAAATGGGGAATACTACACAAGCTAAATTAAATTTAGAAAAAGCTAAGCGTTTTTCACCTAATTTGGTACAAGTTTATACTGCTTTTGCTCACTACTACGATACGGTAGGAGAGGTTGACTTAACCATAGATGCTTATGAAAAAGCCTTATCTCTTGATGGCAATGATGCTGATACTTTAAATAATTATGGCGTTTTTCTTTGTAAGAAGGAAAAGTATAACAAAGCAGAACAGCAAATATTAAAAGCGATCGCGGTTCCAAGCTATCTATTAGTTGCTAAGAGTTATCAAAACTTAGCGTTGTGTCAGTTAAAGTCAAAAAATTTCACTAAGGCAGAGCAATATTTAGATAAAGCCATTTTACACAGCCCTATGAGAGGCTCTTCATTATTGCAAATGGTTGAGTTGCAATACGCTAAAGCTGATTATCAAACGGCTATATTGTTTCTAAAACGTTATGAAAAAGCTACACGTAGGTTTACGCCAAACGCATTAGCGTTAGCTTATAAAGTTTATGTTAAACAAGGTAATAAGCGTATCGCTAAAAATTATGCTGGTATGTTGGTCAAAATGTTTCCTAATTCTTTTGAGGGTAAGCAATACCTATTAAATGAGTTAGAAGAAATTTCAGCAGATAAGCTTGCGCTAGATTATAAATTAGCAACTCATGGACAAGAAAAGAAAAAGAAACGAGTGGTTGTGCTATCTCCTAATAAGGCTGTAAATACGGCTGCGATAAAGCCATTGATTGAAGATGTTGTTACCAATAAAAAGCAGCAACAAATTAAGTTGTCTATGGCACAAGCAGCAAAAATTGAAACAGATAAATTAAAAGCACAAATAGCCAAAAAAACCAACCAACCGACTGTTACGACAGAGCCCTCGCAAGCTGAAAAGACTAAACAAACTAGCCGTTCAGCATTAAGAGTTGACCAAAAAACCTTAACCTTACCTGTACATGTGATAGTAAAAGGCGATAGTTTATTTTCAGTTTCTAAAAGATATAACATTCACATGAAAAGTTTGGAGCGTTGGAATAATCTCAGCCGTACTAAACTTCTGAGCATTGGTGATGTCATATATTTAGCTAATCCAAAAAAAGCGGCTAAATCCTAAGATTATAACATTGAGTAAAATATTAATGAGTGACGAAAACACCGTGCAAGAGCTAAGTGAAGATATAGAACTTGTCGGTCCCGGACAAATGTTAGCCCAAGCGAGAGAAGAAAAAGGCTTATCTCAGGAACAAGTGGCTGCTAAGCTTAATTTTCGTACAACCTTGGTGCAGGGTATTGAAAACGATAGTTTTGATAAGTCATTACCTGCAACGTTTAATAAAGGTTATTTACGCAACTACGCCAAACTTGTAGGTATTTCATCAGAAGAGGTTTTATCCTGTTATGAAACGCTGAATATCGCTGAAAAACAATGTGCAGAAATGCAGAGTTTCTCTAAAGGCACCCAAAAGCAAGCAGAAAATAATCGCCTTATGTGGGGCAGCTATTTAATAGTAGCGGTATTAATTATTTCCACGATTGTTTGGTGGTTCCAAAACCAAACAACAACGCCTATTTCAGCTATGTTTACCAGTAATACCACTGTTCCTGATGAAAGTGAAATCGCTGAAAAGTTAATTGAGCAGCCTGTTGAACAAATTAACCAGCCTCAAGCATCATCACAAGAAACTTTACCAGCTGCATTAGTTGAAGAGTCGGAAACCGTCTCACTGATAGATACCTTAATTGATAATACAGACGAATCTGAGCTTGATGTTATTAAAAATCAAGTTGAAAAAGAAGAAACAAGCAATGATTTACTAGGTGATAGCTCGACACTTATGACACAAGATGTACCCGTGGTATTTACTTTTTCTGGTGATTGTTGGGTAAATATTTTTGATGCAACTGTTGAGCGAATTGCTTGGGGTATGAAGAAATCGGGTTATGTAATGCACATTTCAGGTCAAGCTCCTTTTAAAGTCACTTTAGGTATACCTGAGTTGGTAGCAATAGACTTTAATGGCAAAGCGATTAATATGAAGCAATTTGATCAAGGAAATGTTGCGACATTCTCCTTGCCAATCCAGTAAACTTAAAAGACAGTTAGATAAGTTGAGTTATTATGTTTAAAGAATCACCTATCCTCCGACGAAAATCACGCCAAATTATGGTAGGTAATGTGCCTGTTGGTGGTGATGCCCCTATCACAGTGCAATCAATGACCAATACTTTAACTACTGATGTTGCAGCAACGGTTGCGCAAATTAAGGCATTGGAAGCAGTTGGTGCTGATATTGTTCGTGTGAGTGTGCCAACAATGGATGCCGCAGAAGCGTTTAAAGAAATCAAAAAGCAAGTAAAAGTGCCATTAGTGACTGATATCCATTTTGATTATCGCATTGCATTAAAAGTCGCAGAGTATGGTGCTGATTGTTTACGAATAAACCCAGGGAATATTGGTCGTGAAGACCGCGTACGTAGCGTCGTTGAATGTGCACGAGATATGAATATCCCTATTCGTATTGGGGTAAATGGCGGCTCTTTAGAAAAGGATATTCAAGAAAAGTACACTGAGCCAACTCCTGAAGCATTACTTGAATCTGCTATGCGCCATGTTGATATTTTAGATAGATTAAACTTCGATCAATTTAAAGTGAGTGTTAAAGCCTCAGATGTTTTCCTTGCTGTTGGCGCTTACCGTTTATTAGCCAAACAAATCGATAATCCATTGCATCTTGGTATCACTGAAGCGGGAGGATTGAGATCTGGATCTGTGAAATCTTCTGTCGGTTTAGGCTTATTATTAGCTGAAGGGATTGGTGATACTTTACGTGTTTCTTTAGCTGCCGATCCTGTTGAAGAAATTAAAGTCGGTTTTGATATTCTAAAATCGTTGAAATTGCGTAGTCGTGGTATCAATTTAATTGCTTGTCCAAGTTGTTCCCGTCAAGAGTTTGATGTTATCTCTACGGTAAATGCGTTAGAGCAACGTATTGAAGATATTTTAACACCTATGGATGTATCCATTATTGGCTGCATAGTTAATGGCCCCGGTGAAGCCATTATTTCTGATTTAGGTTTAACAGGTAGTAGTAAGAAGAGTGGCTATTACCTTGATGGAATTAGACAAAAAGAGCGTTTTGATAATAAAAATTTAGTAGATGAACTTGAGCAAAGAATTCGAGCTAAAGCTAAATTATTAGATGTTGCCAATAAAATTGATGTTAAAGAAGTAGAATGAGGCTTTAGCCAAGAACGTTAAATGGCAAACTTATTTACGTTTAGTGTCAAACTGCCTATAATGCGCGCTGCATTTTGTATTTCCTGTTCATTGTCCCAATTAGAGAGAATTTCACGTGAGTAAAACATTACAAGCCGTCAGAGGAATGAACGATTGCTTACCTTCTGATACCCCTATTTGGCAAATGGTTGAAGGGGTATTACGCCGTGTAGCCAGTAATTATGGTTTTGCTGAAATTCGCATGCCTATTGTTGAGTCAACAGCACTTTTCAAACGCTCTATTGGTGAAGTAACAGATATTGTTGAAAAGGAAATGTATACCTTCGATGATCGTAATGGTGACAGCTTAACATTACGTCCTGAAGGCACCGCTTGTTGTGTGCGAGCCGGCAATCAGCATGGATTATTATATAATCAAGAGCAACGATTGTGGTATATGGGGCCGATGTTCAGACATGAACGTCCGCAAAAAGGTCGTTATCGTCAATTCCACCAATTTGGCTTAGAAGCCTTTGGAATTGCTACCCCAGACATAGATGCAGAAATTATTATGCTAACTTCTCGACTTTGGCGGGAACTTGGCATCAATGAGTTTGTCACACTAGAGCTAAATTCATTAGGTTCAAACGAAGAACGCGCAAATTATCGTGATGCTTTAGTACTTTTCTTAACAGAAAAAGAAGATCAACTTGATGAAGACTCTAAGCGTAGAATGCATACTAATCCATTACGTGTATTAGATTCTAAAAATAGAGATGTACAAGCGGCTTTAGTTGGAGCACCTAAATTAGCTGATTATTTTGGTGAAGAATCAAAAGCGCATTTTTCTGGCGTTTGTCAGCGTTTAGATGCTGCAGGCATTAGTTATGTGTTTAATGATAGGTTAGTGCGTGGTTTAGATTACTATAACCGAACTGTTTTTGAATGGGTTACTGATAGCTTAGGTGCACAAGGTACTATCTGTGCTGGTGGCCGTTATGATGGTTTAGTTGAACAGTTAGGTGGTAAAGCAACGCCAGGTTTTGGTTTTGCTTTAGGTATTGAGCGTTTGATATTAATGATCACTAGCTTAGAAAAAGTAAAAAATATTCGCCCACAAGTAGACGCTTATGTCATTATGCTCGGTGATGGTATTGATGTCGTGGCTAATGGCTTAGCTGAACAATGGCGAGACCAAGTAAAAGAGATAAGAATTCAAAGCCACTGCGGTGGTGGAAATATGAAAAAACAAATGAAACGTGCAGATAAATCAGGTGCTCAGGTAGCATTGATTTTAGGTGAAGATGAACTTGCTAAGCAAGAAGTCACTGTTAAATATTTGCGTGGACAACATGAACAAAAAAGCGTGCCATTTGATCAAGTGGCAAGTTTGCTAGCAAGTTTAATTTAAGGGTAAGTTGTGGATATACATCAAACAGAAGAACAACAAGTAGAAGCAATCAAAGGCTTTTGGAAAGAAAATGGTAACTCGCTTATTGCTGGTACTGTTATAGGTTTTGGCCTTTTTATCGGTTATAACTTTTACCAAGATAATAAACTTCAACAAGAGCTGACGGTTTCTGAAAACTATCAAAAAGTGATTGAATTAGCTGAGACAGATAAAAATGCTTACCGCACGTCAGGTGATGCATTCATTAAAGACAATGCTGATTCCAGCTATTCTGCACTTACAGCATTAGCTTTAGCAAAAGATGCTGCGGGCCATAAAGATTGGTCACAAGTAGAAAAATATTTAAATATTGCTGTTGAAAAATCAACAGATGCTGGTGTGAAAGGCATTGCTCAATTACGTTTAGCTCAAGTGAAAATTCAATTGGCACAATATGATAATGCATTAATAACATTGGCCTTACCGTTTCCTGAATCATTTAAGGCGAGTATTGAAGAGAGCAAAGGTGATATTTACCTTAAACAAGATAAAGTTGAACTTGCTCGAAATGCTTATCAAGCTGCTTTAGCTGTTGACGGTCAAGCAACAAACTCTAGCTTACAAATGAAGCTAGATAACTTGGCTGAAAACGTAAACTTAGCTAACTAATTGTCATTGAATAGATTGGGGTCTTGAGTGTTTACTTTTAATAAATTATTCAATAAAAAAATACTAGTAGCTTGTTTACTAGCTAGCGGTTTAATGGCTTGTTCATCTATTGATGATGAAGAAGTTGATGAGAACTTTGTCGCTGAATTAACTGACATTAATCAAACTTTTAAGCCTGAAATTGTTTGGCAAGAAAGCGTAGGTAGTGGTGTAGGTGATTACTTTTCGCGATTAAAGCCAGTTGTTGCTTATGGTAAAGTTTTTAGCGCTAGTCGTGAAGGTGAAGCCTATGGGTTTGATGAAAAAACCGGGAAGAAACTTTGGCATATAGACTTAAGAACAAACGAAGATAGTGGTGGATTTTTCTCAAGTAAAAAATCAGCATTAATTGCTGGCGGCCCAGTTACAGGTATTAATAAAGTATTTTTAGGTAGTGAAAATGGCCAAATATTTGCTTTAGATGCAGACAGTGGTGATATTTCTTGGCAGGCAAAAGTTAAAGGTGAAGTGATTGCTTCGCCAGGTATTGATGCAGGTACGCTTGTGGTTAATACAGGCTCAGGAGTTTTAAAAGCTCTGAATGCCTCAAATGGTGAAGAACAGTGGCAAATCGAGCAAGAAGTACCGCCATTAACCTTGCGTGGTGTTAGTTCTCCTGTACTTTCAGGAGGCGGTGCTGTTATAGGCTCTTCCGATGGTAATCTTACTGTTTATATTCTTGAAAATGGTCAGCAAGGCTGGACGGTTGGAGTGGGTGAAGCAACGGGTTCTACTGAATTAGAGCGTGTTGTTGATATTGATTCATCACCTTTAATATACGGTGATAATGTCTATGCTGTTTCATCAAGAGGGCACTTAGCCGCCCTAGAACTTCGTACAGGCCGAATTTTATGGAAACGTCAATATTCATCATATAGAGAGTTATCAATCAGTGGTAATACTTTGTACTTAACTGATGTTGAAGGCCACATTTATGCCATTGATCGATTAAATGGTTTAGAGCGTTGGAGCCAATTGTCATTAACTAATCGAGGTGTGACGGGTCCTGCAGCATTAAAGAATCATGTAGTGGTTGGTGATTTTGAAGGTTATTTACATTGGTTAGATCAAGAAACGGGTGAAATTGTTGCTCGCTTTCAGGCTGATAGTAGTGGTATCTATAGTACACCAACAGTAGCAGATAATATTTTATTTGTGCAGTCTCGTAATGGCGACTTAAAGGCAATAAAAACACCATAATAGTTTTTATCAGCTAGAATTAAACGGCTCCATTACTTTTAGTACTGGGGCCGTTATTTATTATTATATTTTGAATTTTTGAGGTAAACATGCTTCCTGTTGTTGCTCTTGTTGGTCGTCCTAATGTTGGGAAATCGACTTTATTTAACCGGTTAACTCGTAGTCGAGATGCACTTGTTGCTGATTATCCCGGATTAACTCGCGATCGTCAGTATGGTCAGGCAGAAGTAGAAGATCATCCGTTTATCGTTATTGATACTGGTGGTATTAATGGTGATGAAGAAGGGATTGATGTCTTAATGGCTGAACAGTCGTTAATGGCAGTAGCAGAAGCAGATGCCGTACTGTTTATGGTAGATGCTCGTGATGGCTTAACCTCAGCAGATATAGGCATAGCTGATTATCTACGTAAGCAAAACAAAAAGATATTTTTAGCGGCTAACAAAGTTGATGGTATTGATGCGGATTCTGCCGTTGCTGAGTTTTATGCTTTATCGTTAGGTGAAACTGTTCATAAAATAGCGGCTGCACATGGCCGTGGTGTTACACAACTATTAACACTAGCCTTAACGCCTCATATTGAAGCTTTAGGCAAAGAAAAATCTGAAGAAGAACCTGTTGAAGCGCTCTCTGATGAAGAGATGATTGAACAAGCACCACTAGAGACAGACAAAATTAAGCTTGCCATCATTGGAAAGCCTAATGTGGGTAAGTCAACACTTACTAACCGTATTTTGGGTGAAGAACGTGTTGTGGTTTATGATATGCCCGGCACAACTCGAGATAGTGTTTATATCCCAATGGAGCGTAATGGTCGTGAGTATGTTTTAATTGACACTGCTGGTATTCGTCGCCGTAAAAACGTCACTGATATTGTTGAAAAATTCTCAGTGATCAAAACCCTTAGAGCCATTGAAGATGCAAACGTTTGTTTATTGATTATTGATGCACAGGAAGGAATAACGGACCAAGATTTAAGTTTATTAGGCTTTATTCTTGAAGCTGGTCGCTCACTAGTATTAGCAGTAAACAAGTGGGATGGTTTAGAAGAGCATGTTAAAGATCGAATTAAAACCGAGTTAGATCGTCGCTTAGGCTTTATAGATTTTGCTCGTATTCATTTTATCTCCGCTTTGCATGGAACAGGTGTTGGTCATTTATATGAATCTGTTGAAGAAGCGTTTGTTTCAGCAACTAAACGCATTTCAACATCAATGGTAACTAAAATTTTAGATATGGCAGTGTTTGATCATCAGCCACCTATGTACCATGGTCGTCGAATCAAATTAAAATATGCGCATGCCGGCGGGTATAACCCACCGATTATTGTTATTCATGGTAATCAAGCGAAGCAGTTGCCCACGTCTTATAAACGTTATTTAATGAACTATTACCGTAAGTCATTAAAAATAATGGGAACGCCAATTAGAATTGAGTTTAGAGAAACCAGTAACCCATTTGCAGGGAAGAAGAAATTGAATTATACCGAGCAAAAGAAACTTGCTCGTGCAACTCAAGGCTATAAAAAAGATTAACAAAACACTTTTGTTCTAAATACTAAATGCCAGTGATCATTCACTGGTATTTTTATATCTATTTATTGCTAAATATTTACGCATTAATCGTTAACTCAATACCAAGAGAATCAATATGAGTTTTTTCATAAAATAATTCTGTATCAATAATTGGACGGGATAAAAGCCATTTAGTACTTAAAACTAAATTAATTTTCGAGCTTGATGCTTGTATGGCAATTTTATTCGTTGAAGTATCATGCCTTTGCTGGCAAATCAAACAACTTAGTCTTACTAAAATACATAGTTTTTTCAGTTTATCTGGTGACAATAAATGCCAATGTTGCTCAATTAGCGGGGTTATTTTCTTTCGTTGGTTACCTACTAACCAAGCTAAAGCATATTGCTGCTCTTGATTGAATCCAGCGAGGTCAGCATGTTCAATGATATACTGGCCATGTTTATGATAGCCAGAAGCATTAATATCTAGACCAAGTTCATGCAATTTGAGTGTGGCACTTAATAACGCTTTATAGGTTGTTTTATTGAGTGACCAAGCTTCTTTTACCTGTTCAAACCAATCTATAGCTAGTTTCTTAACCATCTCGGCCTGATTGATATCAATATTAAAACGAAGCTGCATATTTGCTAAAGTTCGAAGTTGAGTATTGTTTTGTTGCAAGTTTTCAATTTGTTCAAATAGCACGCCTTCTCGCAGAGCATATTGACAAAAACCGAGTGATTTAATTTCTAAGCGTTCCATTAAAGCAATTAAGATGGCAACACCTGCGCATATAACCTGACGACGACTTTCTTTGAGAGCCTTAAGCGTTAGTTGATCACAATGTTGGCACTGTAACAACTGCTCTTTAAGCAAATAGAGCGATTCGAGGGTGATATCTTTAGTAATGACTTGTTCAGCATTGGTTATTTTATAGATACTTTTTATAGTGCCGGAAGTACCTAGAGAGTTTTGCCAACTTGCATGTCTAAAGCGTTTTATAATGGAGTCAATTTCATGTTTAGCCGCTTTTATAGCTTGATTGAAACCTTGATGGGAAATATCTCCATTAGCAAAAAATTGCTGGCTATAACTTACACATCCCATGGTTAAACTAGCTAGCGCTTTAATGTTACCTCCCTTGCCGATAATACATTCTGTACTGCCACCGCCTATGTCGATGACCAACATTTGTTGCTCAGATTGAGTATGGTGCGCCACACCTTGATAAATGAGTCGAGCTTCTTCATGACCTGAAATAATTTCAATATCAAAAGGAAATATTTTAGCTGCAGCTGTTAAAAATTTGGCTGAGTTTTTTGCTTGTCGTAACGTGAAGGTTGCGACTGCTCGAAAGTTCTTTTGCTTGAGGTGTGAAGTGGAAGTCGCCAAATTTGTTAGGGTTGCTAATCCTCGGCTCATTGCTGCATCATCAAGCCAATCATCTTTATTTAGACCTTGAGCAAGTTGTACTCGATATTTTTCGCTATGAACTATTTGTATATGCTCTCCAAGCTGGCGAGCTAAAACAAAATGAAAGCTGTTTGAACCAATATCTAAAGCAGAAAAATAATCTTGATCTACATAACTTTGCTTACAAGGTTGTTGGCTTTTTTTATCATTCATAGCATAAATTACCGTTTATCTTAAGCTCTGCTGATTTAACTGATCTGCTTGTTCTTGTTCAAGTAAATAATCATATATTGCTATTTGTGAGCGCAATTTAACTTGCTTCCCAGCGAATACATAATTATTGTTTTGCGTTTTATTGATTATGCGGGCTTTAACGTTATCTTTTAATTGTATGTTTAGCATGGTGATAATACGATTTTTTAATACTTCATCGTAAATAGGGCAAGCAACCTCTACTCTATGATCTAAGTTTCTTTCCATCCAGTCTCCAGAGCTGATAAAAACAAGTTCATTGCCACCACTATAAAAGTGCATCACACGAGGATGCTCTAAAAACCGATCAACAATTGAAACGATACTTATATTTTCACTTACCTCTTTAACGCCGGGGATTAATGAACACATGCCGCGAACGATTAGCTTTATTTTTACGCCCGATCGACTGGCGGTATAGAGCTTATTAATAAGACCTATATCAACAAGATTATTGAGTTTTAATGTGATTTCGGCTTTTTGTTTTTGTTGAGCTGCTTGGGTTTCATTATCGATAAGTTGATATAATCGTCGACGTGAAGTGAGTGGTGAAACAAGTAAATGATTAAAACGAAAACGTTTATAACTGTGTGATACAAAGGAAAAAACATTATCTACTTCTTGGCAGATTTCTTTATGCTTAGTAAATAATGCAAAATCTGTGTAAACACGTGCATTATTCTCATGAAAGTTTCCGGTGCCAATATGAGCATAACGAACAATTTTTTCGTCTTCTAATCGTGTGATTAAACATAATTTTGCATGAACTTTTAAAGTTTCTATGCCTAGTTCAACTTCTATTCCAGCATCCTTCATGAGCTTTGCCCAATCAATATTTGCTTGTTCATCAAACCTTGCGCGCAGTTCAATAACCACGGTAACTTTTTTGCCGTTTTTGATTGCTTCAATTAAGGATTGAATGATACGAGAGTGTTGAGCGACTCGATAAATATTGATTTTAATATGGCGAACTTTAGGGTCGTAGGAAGCTTGCCTGACAAATTCAGTAAAGTGTCTGAATTTATGATAAGGATAATATAAGAGAATATCTTGCTGGCTAATAGCATCAAAAACGGAGGGAAAGGCGCTGAAACTACTTGACTCTACCGAAGGCATTTCTGGATGCTCTAAATGCTTCCCTCCTAAGTTTGGAAACTTAATAAAATCTGTAAAATGTCGGTAGCGAACACCTGCTGCTAAGCCATCAACATCTTTTATTTTGAGTGCTTTTCGTAAATAAGTCGTCATGTGTTCAGGCATATTTTGGTCGTGTACTAAACGAACTAAATCGGCTTTAAGTCGTTGCTTTAAGCCTTTTGACATTTGATCTAATAAACTTTCATCAAGATCATCTGTTAAGTTATATCTTGCATCCCTAGTGAGTTTTATCGAATAAGCTTCAATAGTTTTGTAGTGAATAAAACCTTGAAATAATCTGTCGATGAAGTAATGAACAACGTCATCAAGTAGCACAATATACTTTGTTTGTTCACCATTTGTATTGGGGAGAATAATAAAGCGTTCGAGCTCTGTACGAGGAATTTCTACTAAGGCATATTTTATTGAAGATGTTTTATTTAGTGCAACCAGGAAGTAAATGCCGTCATCATCAATACAGTTCGCAAGATGTGTTTTTGAGTGGATAATGATGGGGGTAATATGCTGAATTATTTTGTTATCAAAGTAATGTTCCAACCATTGAAGTTGTTGTTGTTTTAGTAAGTTATTAAAGGGAGAGTTCGTATGATCATTGAAAATAGTGTGAATATTTTCCTGAGCGAGTAATTGAAATATTTCATCACCAATTTGCTTAAATTGTTTAGTTTGTATAGTGACTTTTTTGTTGAGGGCTTGGTGAACATTTTCCCAACGGTGAGTTGTACTTTCTTGAGCACTTTCTAAGATGGCTTTGCGGCGAATGCCAGCTACTCTTACTCGGAAAAATTCATCGAGGTTGGCGGAATAAATACCTAAAAAGCGGATACGCTCAATAAGAGGGACAGATTGATCTGCAGCTTCCTGCAAGACACGTTCATTAAACGATAACCAACTTAATTCTTTTTCAAATAACATCTCTTCTTCAATCATTTGCTTTGCTTTATTTAAAGTTTTAAATAAAGCAAGTGTATGAAGTGAATGTTACACCTTTATGCTCGAAAATTTAGTTAACATTCAATTGGGCTAAAGTAAGTTTGTTCATTAGCGTGTTATATCAACCATAAGATCATCAGCAAGTGCTTCCAGTGCGATGATCAGTTGTTCGATAGTAGCGTTTTCAACACAAATGGTTGCTTTGGCTTTAAATAAATCTTGTCCGCTATGAGGGGCGCTTTCTTGTGTGCTAACTAATTTAATTAAATTGCCGCCTTGATGATGTATTACGGTAGATATTTCTTGAATAATCCCTACTCGATCATTGGCAGTAAGTTCTAAAACAACATCTGCTGCAGTTTTTGTTTGGCTTGAGGCTGTTTCAATATTGCACTTGAAGTCAGGTAATGACTTTAAGGCATTAATAAGCTTATCACTGTTTTCATTGGTGATAGCAACTTCAACTACACCGGTAAAAAAACCTGATAAATGATGCAAACTGCTGGTTTGCCAATTACCTTGGTGCGTTTTTACTAGCTGAGAAAGGATTTCAACAAGACCTGGGCGGTCTGGGCAAATAAAAGAAATAATGAGATGGTTCATATATTTTCCAAAATACGTAGTTGGTAATAAATTAATCTAGTGGAGAAAATGCATTTAAGATCAGATTAGTAAAAATCTCTAGTTAATTGTGATAATTCCTTGTGTAACTGACTTTCATCACCGAGGTTTAGCTCTACTAACCTTCTTAAGTGAGTGACACTGTCGATATCGATAGCATTACATTGTAAGCCAATTTCTTCAGGATCTTCGTGAACAACAGCAATGTGCATCGCTACTTCTTCGTCACTGCCTACTAAGTTAAAATTTAGCGTACCTAGTTTTCCTTTTAAGACCGGAGAGTCTTTAGGTGCACTAATTAATGCACCACTAAGTGAAATATCATGGATGTTCACTTGGTAGCACTGTTCATCTACTTCCAATTGAGCATCAATTGAAAATAATATTCGGGTAAACTGACGTCTATTTTCCATTAAACAGTTTCGCTAGCGGATAGATACCTTTAGCATAGCTCGCTTTTAAAAAAAAAGGCACCTTAATTGCGTTATTTATCTAAGTAAGTTGCAAATAAAAGTGCCTATAATTTATTAATTAATAACAAATTAGCCGATTTTTTTATATTTAATTCTATGAGGCTCAATAGCCGCCGTACCTAAGGTTTTTTTCAACCACGCTTCATATTCTGTAAAGTTACCTTCGAAGAAATTAATTTGCCCTTCATCACGGTAATCTAAAATATGGGTAGCGATGCGATCAAGGAACCAACGGTCATGTGAAATAACCATGGCGCAACCTGGAAACTCTAGAATAGCTTCTTCTAAAGCACGTAAAGTTTCAATATCTAAATCGTTGGTTGGCTCATCGAGTAAAAGTACATTTCCACCTGTTTTCACTAATTTAGCTAAATGCACACGGTTTCGCTCACCACCAGATAATTGACCAATGATTTTTTGTTGATCAGTACCTTTAAAGTTAAAGCGGCTAACATATGCACGTGCCGGAATTTCATAAGTACCAATTTGAATGATTTCATTACCTTCTGATATTTCTTGATAAACCGTTTTTGTATCATCCATATCGTCACGGAACTGGTCAACGCTGGCAAGTTTTACACTATCACCAATATTTACTGATCCTGAATCGGGAGATTCAGCCCCTGAAAGCATTTTAAATAACGTAGATTTACCCGCACCATTGGCACCGATAATACCAACAATTGCTCCTTTAGGAATATTGAAGCTTAAATCATCAATCAATACTCTATCGCCGTAAGATTTAGTTAAGTTTTCAACATCAATAACCATGTCTCCAAGGCGCGGCCCTGGTGGAATGTATAATTCGTTTGTTTCATTACGCTTTTGATTTTCATTACTTGATAATTCTTCAAAGCGAGCCATGCGAGCTTTGCTCTTCGCTTGGCGACCTTTAGGATTTGAACGAACCCAATCAAGCTCATGTTTAATCGTTTTTGCTAATGCATTTTCGGTACGTTTCTCTTGTTCAAGTCGCGCATCTTTTTGCTCGAGCCAGTTAGTGTAGTTGCCTTCATAAGGAATACCATGACCACGGTCTAACTCTAAAATCCAACCGGCTACATTGTCTAAGAAATATCTATCATGGGTAATGGCAACGACGGTACCTGAGTAATCATGTAAAAAGCGTTCTAACCAAGCAACTGATTCTGCATCTAAATGGTTGGTTGGTTCATCAAGTAATAACATGTCAGGTTTTTCAAGTAATAAACGGCATAACGCAACACGGCGACGTTCACCACCACTTAATACCGCAATTTTTTGATCCCATTCAGGCAAACGTAATGCATCAGCGGCACGTTCTAAAACGTTATCAATATTGTGACCATCAAGTGAGTTAATAATATCTTCAAGTTCACCTTGTTCTTTTGCTAATGCATCGAAATCTGCGTCTTCTGCAGCATATTCGTTGTACACTTCATCAAGTCGAGTTAGGGCATTTTTAACTGTCGAAACAGCCTCTTCAACCGCTTCACGTACGGTTTGGTTTTCATCAAGTTGTGGTTCTTGAGGTAAATAGCCTATTTTAGTACCAGAAAGTGCTTTTGCTTCACCTTCAAATTCAGTATCAACCCCTGCCATAATACGAAGTAGCGTTGATTTACCTGAGCCGTTCAAGCCTAAAACACCGATTTTAGCGCCAGGGAAGAATGAAAGGCTGATATCTTTAAGAATTGTGCGTTTCGGCGGTACAATCTTTGAAACTCGGTTCATCGACATGATGAATTTATCTGGAAGTGGCTGAGCCATGTAAAAACCTTTTTTGTCTAAAATTATATTGCTGCCATTTTAGGTTATGCAAGGGATATTAAGCAAATTTGATTTAGCTTTAAAATGAGGGAAAGTCATTTGAATTTGATCTTATCAGTAAAGTAGGGACATTTGTTTTTTAGCGTTGATAGCAAACTAATTACAGAAGAATGAACGTTTAGTTTACAAAATTACGAAGTTTGCTAATAAATAAAAATCATTCAGAGACTAAAAACACTATTTTTCTTGCGCCATTTTGAGTAGATTAAGGTGTTTTTTTATAATAATAAGATAGGTTTTCATGGCAACTTCTAGAGGAGAGTTCAGCTCTCGCATTGGTTTTATTATGGCGGCGGCAGGCTCTGCGGTTGGTTTAGGGAATATTTGGGGATTTCCAACACAAACGGCGAGTAACGGTGGAGCAGCATTTGTTCTCGTTTATTTGTTTCTAGCCTTTTCATTAGCATACCCTGCTTTTATGGCTGAATTGCTCATTGGTCGCTATGGTCAAGCAAATGCAGTCACCTCGATGCAAAAAATTTCACGCACGATTTTTCAAAGACGTTTTGCTTTCTTTGTTGGCTTTGGTGGCATTATATGTGCGGCGTTAATCTTAAGTTTTTATGGTATTCTAGCTGGCTGGATGATGTCTTATGCAATAGAGCCTGTTGCTCGCCTTATCGGAAGCGGAGGCACTGCCGACTGGGTGATTACTCAGTCTTTACCTCGTAACTTGCTATTTACTGCATTGTTTATGTTTCTAACCGTATTTATTATTCGTCGCGGTGTTGAAGACGGTATTGAAACTTGGTCTAAACGATTAATGCCGATACTGATTATTTTGCTCATCACACTTATTGGTTATGTATTTACCCTAGATGGAGCAATGGAAGGGGTTAATGCGTATTTAAACCCTGATATTTCGCGTGTATTTGAACCTGATTTACTCATTAGCGCGTTAGGGCAAGCATTCTTTTCGTTATCACTAGGTACTAGTGTCATGATTATTTATGGCTCATATATCTCTAAAAAAGAAAACTTAGTCACCTTGGGGGCTCAAGTGACCTTAATTGATGTGTCAATTGCCTTTCTTGCTGGATTATTGATTATTCCTGCTATGTATGTTGCTCAAGCACAAGGTGTCGCTATTTTTGCAGAAGACGGTAGTTTAATTTCAGGCTCAAGCTTAGTTTTTACTGTTTTACCAAGTTTATTTTCTTCAATGGGTTCTATGGGACTTTTTGTTGCTTTTGCTTTTTTTGTATTGATGTCAGTGGCAGCATTAACTTCATCTATTTCAATGCTTGAAGGCCCTGTGTCTTACATGGTGGAGCGTCATAATATTGAGAGAAAGAAAGCGACAACTATTATTGGCTTTTTGATCTTTATACTCAGTGCCGCCATTATTAGTAATATCGGTGTGATGTTAGATTTTGTCGCGATACTTGCTACCCAATATGGTCAGCCTATTATTGCGATGCTGTGTTGTGTTTTTGTTGGTTGGATCTGGCATCGTAGTGAAATCTTAGCCGAAATAAAACAAGGAAATGACGAAGTGGAAAATAGTCTGTTTTGGAAAATATGGCCTTGGTATACTAAATTTGTTTGTCCTACCGCGATTGCAATAGTATTTATTCATTCGTTGTAATAGTTTAAATTTTAGCGACTTAACAAAATGGACATTGGTTAAGTCGCTATTTACGATCTAATTTACCGCACTAACAAATTCTCTTAATTGCGATACTGATGCAGCACCTACTTTACGATCAACCACGTTACCATTGTTCAGTAACAATAAAGTTGGAATACCACGAATGCCATATTTTACCATGAGGTCTTGAGCATGGTCGGCATCAATTTTAACTACCGTTATCTGCTCAAATTCTTCTGCTATTTGCTCTACCACGGGGGCAATCATTTTACATGGGCCACACCAAGGTGCATAAAAATCAACTAAGACACTGCCTTGTTGCTGTTCTATTTCTTGGGTGAACTGTTCTTGAGTAATCGTTTGTACTTGGCTCATTGGTTTAATCTCTCTCATTGAAAACTAGCATTAGAAACAAGAACTGAGTGTAACGTATTGCTTTTTGATGATTAGCCCTGTTTAATAGAAAGTATTGTTGCATATATAGGACAATTTAATTGACTGTTTCACTAGATAGCTATTATTTCTTTAATACTGTTGTTGAGTCCGGCTCGTTAACTGCGGCGGCGGCTAAGCTAAATTTACCTAAATCGAAACTGAGTCGAAGACTTGCTCAACTTGAAAAGCAACTTGAAACACAGTTGTTAATCAGAACGACCCGTCGTCAGCAATTAACTGAGTCAGGTTTATTACTTTATCAATCCTCTAAAGCTCATCTTGAAGCTTTGGTAGCGATGGAGGATTTAATTTCTACGGTTAATGCTGTACCTAAAGGTAAGCTCAACATTTTGTTACCATTAGAGTTTTTCAATCAGGTGATTGGCTCTTTGATCACAGAATTTGCTTTTCAATATCCTGATATTGAGATCAACTGTCAGCATTATTCGAGTCAGTATCCTGAGTTTGATTATCAGCATGATGTAGTATTCGTTTTACATGAAGAGGAATTGCCTTCGTCACATTGGATTGGTAGAACATTATTGAGCTTTCCTCAGTCTATTTATGCGCCAACTGATAGTGATCTCACTAGCTTAGTTGAGCCTGTTGATTTGGCTAATACAATAAGTGTTGTTGCAAACAATGATGAGCAATGGTGCTTTAGAGATGATACTCAACAGCTAATTATTCAAACAAAGGCAGGTATGGTGCTGTCGAGTCCTGAAATGAGAATAGAAGCTTGTCAGCGGGGTATTGGTTTGGTGAAACTACCTGATTATATAGCACAAAAAAACGATAAGATTAAAGCACTTGATCTAAGCCAGCCTGTTGTAGCTCAACAATTAACCTTGCTATATCAGAGTCGTAATATTCCAGTGAAAACGCGCTTTTTTCTTGATTATTTTCAAAACAAAATTGGTTGCTTATCGTAAATACAATTTGAAGCTATTTCAGCTTAGGCCAAGGTAAAAACCAAGGTTGATTTAACGATTCTATACAGGTTATTGCTGTTGAATTACAATATTCGTCCCCTTGCACTGGCTGGCAGATATATTGATAAGTTTGATTGTTCAAAGTAAAACATAAAGCATAGGCATGTAAATAACCTCGATCAGCAAGTGAGCTTTTATGATAGCTCGGATCGCCGATAATAGGAGCGCCTAAACTATTGAGCGCTACCCGTATTTGATGGGTTCTTCCTGTATGTGGCTTGATGATAAAAAGCCGCTTTCCATGAGTAAGCGCATAACTAAAAAACTGACTAATCGCAGGATTTTTTTGACTACGTAATAACTTCCAAGTACCACGACGACTTTTTTTCATGTCCCCGCTGATCAGTCCTTGCTTCTTTTGTGGTTTGTTATCACTAATGGCTAAGTAATATTTTTCTACTTGATGTTGTTCAAACAATAGTTGAAATTGCTGGGCGGTGATTAAATTTTTAGCGAAAACGATCAATCCAGATGTCATTTTATCTAACCGATGTACGGGATAAAGCTCATCTATATTGAGTAACAGTTTAACTTGACTAAATAGGCCACTGCCAATATCTCCTTCATCATGAAAATTGATGTTGGCAGGTTTATTGATAACGATAAAGTCATCGGTTTGCGCAATAATTTGAAGTGTAATTGCGACCATAATTAAAATGTTAGTCCAATTAATGTATAGATAATTAAAGTCAATCCCCCACCAAATAGCGCGTAAGGTAATTGGGTTTTAACATGCTCAAAGTGATCACAACCACTGGCAATTGATGCAACTACAGTAGTGTCAGATATCGGTGACGCATGATCACCAAAAATACCACCGCCGAGCACTGCCGCAACCATAAACTCAACGGGTAAACCGGTTTGCTGTGCAATGGGTACTGCAATAGGTACTAATATGGCAAACGTGCCCCATGAGGTTCCTGTAGCAAATGCCATAAAAGCAGCAGCTAAAAATAAAATAGGCGCAAATAAGTATTGAGGTACTTCAACATTTAATAGCTGGCTGACATAAATACCTGTGCCCAACTCTTTAATAGCATCACCAAAGGCAAATGATAAAACTAAAATGGCAACAGCCGGCGCCATGTGCTTTATACCCTGAATTGATGAGGTTAGAATTTGTTTGAAATTAAGCAAGTTCTTCGCTTTGATTAATATAATTAAAATAGCCAACGAACTCACAATTGCCCAAAAAACAGAAAACGAACCCGAGCCCCGACGTATATCACCATTACCGGTAAACCAAAGTAAACCTAGAGTTATCAATAATAATGATAATAACGGTAACCACATAACGAATGCTGGACCGACTTTATTCGTTTTTTGGCTGCTTTCACTACCAACAAACGTTGTTGCATACTTCATTGGACCATAGCTTTTTCCACTATATGCGGTGTAGTAAGCAAGAAGCACCGCAATAATCGCATAAAAATTATAACCAACGGTGCCAATTAATATACCAACGGGATCTGAAAAACTATAATCATCTAATAGCCCAAGAACGTAAGCTCCCCAACCATTAATCAAGAATAAAATACTTACCGGAGCACAGGTTGAATCAATCAAATATGCTAGCTTGGCACGGCTAATTTTATACTTATCAAAAAGTTGTTGGCTTGCCATGCCTGAAGTAAACATACTGAGGTTAGTATCGGTGAAAATGCTAGTACCGACAATAGTAGGTAACATAGCGGCATGACGAGAATTTTTAACTAGCTTTAATTTTGCTAATAATTCAACAAAACCATTTACCGCGCCTGACTGATTCATCAACGCAACTAAAGCGCCTATAAGTAAGCTAAAGGTAACAATGTAAACATTCCCCGTGGATGAAAAAACATTGGCTAAACCATAAACACTTGCGGTTAATCCATCAAGGACTTGCCATTGATTGATCATTAAGAAACAGAGGATCATGCCACTGAATAAGGCTAGTAAAGCATTTTTTCGCCAAATGGCAATGATAATCGCAACAACTGGCGGGAGTAGTGAAAGTGGAGTGTCTTGCATATGATTATTACTTCTTATTTTTATAGTGGCTAGTAGGCCATAATCAAAGTGGATTAAACCTTACCTTAACTATTAGCTTATAGGAACTGAGAATTTTTATTTTTCGATAAGTTGCTGGAAATATCGGTTAATAATTATTTTGTTGCAATAAACTTTAAACTCTAACGGTCTATCAGGGGTACTATAAATTCTGGAATGAGCCATACTCTATTGGTTTATTTATACTCATATCAATTTGAATAAACGTCTTTCTACTCAGTAGAAGTAAATTTAATCAAATAGGTATTTAACATTGAAAAACTGATTTTAACCCTTAAATAGGAAGTTCAGTTTGAGCATTCAGTTTTAGCATGCTGCGGTAGGGATTATTTTGACATTAAATACGACATTAACTTTTAAAGAAATTATTTCGGCTTTTAGTGATGAACAGCTTAATAAGTGTTTGTCTGAAATAGGGCGAGGCATAGAACGTGAAGGGCTGCGAGTATTGCCTGAAGGTAAGTTATCTCAGCACAGTCACTATTATCAATTAGGCTCAGCACTAACGCATCCTAATATAACCACTGATTACTCTGAATCCCTATTGGAATTTATCACCCCAGTGAGCCACTCTCCTGAACAGGCCATAGCTCAACTACAGGACGTGCAAAAATATACCTTAAGTCAAATTGACGGTGAAATCATATGGCCAATGAGTATGCCGTGTTTTGTCGAAAATGATAACAATGTGGTGTTAGCGCAATATGGTAACTCTCATGTTGGAAAAATGAAAACGGTTTACCGTCAAGGACTTAAAAATCGTTATGGCAGCATGATGCAAGTAATTTCTGGTATTCACTTTAATTTTTCTTTTTCAGAAAACTTTTGGCTGAACTTAAAAGCCTTAGAAAAAAATAATGATGAAATGCAGGAGTTTGTCTCAGATAAATATTTTGCTTTGTTGCGTAACTATAAACGGTTCTGTTGGTTAATACCTTACCTCTATGGTAGCTCTCCAGCCATTTGTTCATCATTTTTACAAAATAAACCGACTGAATTACCGTTTAAAAAGTCAAATAGCGGTTATATGTATTTAGAGTATGCAACTTCGTTGCGTATGAGCGATCTTGGTTATACCAATTCAGAGCAATCAGCTTTGCACATTTGTTACAACAATTTAGATGGCTATCTTGATGATGTGCAAGAAGCGATAAATTTAGTTTCAACAGAGTTTGAAAAAATTGGTGTTAAAGTCGATGGACAGTATCAGCAACTTAATAGCAATGTATTACAGATAGAAAACGAACTTTATGCGCCAATTCGTCCAAAACAAGTGGCAAAACCAGGTGAGAAACCCTCTGAAGCATTAAAAAGTAGAGGGGTCGAATACATTGAAGTGAGAGCGCTAGATGTTAACCCATTTGTCGATACTGGTATCAGTATTGAGCAAATTTATTTCCTTGATATATTCCTGACTTATTGCACTTTAACCTTTAGTGAGCAGCTAGACTGCGATACACAAAATGTGCATGAGAAAAATATGGATGAAGTAGTGGTTAGAGGGCGTGATCCACAATTACTATTAGAAGATAATGGGCAAATGAAGTCTGTTATTCAATGGGGAGTAGAGCTGTTTTCTGACATGAAAGCGGTCGCTGAATTACTTGATCAAGCCAATGATACTGATAAATATACGACGGTTTTAGCGGTAGAAGAAAGAAAATTGCATGATAGTAGTTTGACACCTTCAGCTCAGTTGCTGAATTTAGTAGTAGAGCAAGAACAAAGCTTAACTAAGTTTTCTTTAGATAAAGCTCAACAATACCGTCAAGGTTTGCTGGAAAGTGATTATCAATTTTATTCTCATGATTATTTTGTTGATCAAGTGAGAGTTTCACATCAAGCTCAACAAGCAATTGAAGAGAGTGATGAAGGAACTTTTGATGACTTCTTGCAGCAATATTTTGATAAATAAGAAATAATTTTTTTTGGGTGTTTGTTAGTTAAAAACTTACTTAAAAAGTAGACAAAAAAAAGCGCGTTAGGGTAACGCGCTGTAATAATGAGAAAGCAGTCCAGGGAGGTTTTGCTCTCAAGTAATCTGACATGGCATATTTTAAATAGTTCATTTTTTATTCAATATAAATTTAAATATTTTATTCTTTTACTCAACGTAAGCAAATTAACTAAATTTTAGACAAAAAAATACGCGTTCACTTATTAAGGGAACGCGTTATAAAACATGAAACACTAAGGGAAATAAAGCCTCTCATATAATAAGAGTGATTGTTTTCAATTAAGTTCAAAACTAATTTTAATTATTTAGCTTTTATAGTCATTAAACTTATCTCTTCATTTTAGCTCATCAGAATTTAGGCAAAAAAATACGCGTTCACTTTATAAGGGAACGCGCTATAAAACATGAAACACTAAGGGAAATAAAACTCTCGTAAAGTAAGAGTGGTAATTTTCAATTAAGTTCAAACTAATCTAATTAATTTCGATTACTTAGTTATTTTCTGTTCTTAACCGTATTTCATCATTTTCAGCCCGTCAAAATTCAGGCAAAAAAATACGCGTTCACTTAAATAAGGGAACGCGCTATAAAACATGAAACACTAAGGGAAATAAAACTTTCATAAATTAAGAGTGTTAATATTTAATAAAGTTCAAAATTAAAAAAAGTAATTAATATTTTTCAATGAATCAGAATTTTGATAAAAAAAAGCGCGTATCTAAAAAGAAACGCGCTAAAAATAATATCTAAGGGAAACACCATGAAACAGTATTGTAAGTAAGACGATGGTGTGCGCTGTAAGTTCAATTTATTTTAATTAAATTAATTGTTACGCTCTAAAGCTGCACTTCTATTTATTTTTCTGTCATGATATTGATATCTGCCTTTAAACATCAAACTGACATGCCGTTAATAAAATCATTTTTCATTGCTTTACTTTCCAGTTTTATCCTTTCAAGTTGTGCTACGCCACCCCCTAAGAATCCTGAGAATATTTGTGAAATATTTCGTGAGCATCAGGATTGGTTTTTTGCTGCAAAAGAGGCAAGAGAACGCTGGGGAGTACCTATTCATGTGCCTATGAGTATGATGTACCAAGAAAGCTCATTTAGGGCGGATGCTTTGCCACCAAAAGATTATTTGCTAGGTTTTATTCCTTGGGGGAGAGTTAGTAGTGCTTATGGTTATTCACAAGCCAAAACCATGACTTGGGATGACTATATTAAGGAAACTGATAATTCAGGGGCTGATAGAGATGACTTTGAAGATGCCATTGACTTTATGGGGTGGTTTATTTTTAAAACGCAAAAAATAAATAAGGTTTCTAAATGGGATACTTATAATCAATATTTAAATTACCATGAAGGTTGGGGCGGATTTAAACGGAAAACCTACAAGAAGAAAGCATGGTTGGTTAAAGTGGCTCGTAAAGTAGATAACCGAGCTCGACGTTATAGTAGCCAATTAAAAAGTTGTGAAGCGGATCTCGATAAAGGTTGGTTCTGGCGATTGTTCTCTGGTTAAACATGAAAGGAAGCTTTATTAAGCTCTTCCTTTTAACGTGATTATATGCAAATTTAAAAAGCTTATGATTATTAAATAAATGGTTTAATCGTTATTGCATAATTCTTGCCAAAACGATTAATTTTATTGAAAATTTCCTGTGAAGACAGGCGCTATTTGACCTGTTAAATTTTGTCAAAAAAACTTCATTTTTTTGTAAAAAACCGTTTGCAAAATTCAAATGTATTAGTTTAGTGGGCTAGCATTTGTTATCCACAGAAATTGTGGAAAGTTAGGATTTACCTTCTAGCTTGTGAATAACTTTGTGATTAACTTTTATGAATTTTAAACTACGCGTAAATTGAAATTTCTTCAATATTTGGTATCAGTTATTCATCTTCTTCATTTTGGCTAATATAAAGATCGGGTAATACTCGCACTGTTTTTATCATATTATCAGTAACTTCTACGATTTCAACGGGATAGCCAGCTATGCGGGTACTTAAGTTAGCTTGTGGAATGTCTTCTAAAAACTCTACCAATAAACCGTTTAATGTTTTGGGACCATCAGTTGGGAATTTCCAATTCATCTCTTTGTTGATATCTCTTACCATTGCGCTGCCATCAACAAGGTAGCTACCATCAGGTTGAATATTGACTTCATCACTTGGAGCTGGAGTCATGGTTGTGGTGAAATCACCAACAACCTCTTCTAAGATATCCTCTAGTGTCACTAAGCCTTGAATATCGCCATATTCGTCAACAACTAAACCTAAGCGCTCTTTAGCATGTTGAAATTTTAATAGTTGTACATTAAGCGTAGTGCCTTCAGGAATAAAATACAGCTCTCTTACTGCTCGTAACAAAGTTGCTTTAGTAAATTGACCTTTTGATAAAAGTTTTACAGCATCACGCATATGAACATAGCCAACAACGTCGTCAATAGAGTCTCTATATAGTAATACACGAGTGTGATTGGCTTGCGTGAGCTGTTTTTGGATTTTTTTCCAGTCTTCATTGACATCAATGCCCACTAATTCATTACGTGGGATCATAATATCTTCAACCGTCATTTTTTCTAAATCCAGAATGCCGACTAGCATGTTTTGATCGCGCTCAGGTAACATAGCGCCAGCTTCGTTTACTACGGTCCTTAGCTCTTCTGAACTTAAACTGTGCAGTTCACGTTGTTCATGGCTAATCCCAAGTAACATTAATATACCATTGGTGATCCAATTAACGGCAATAACGAGTGGTAATAATAATCGTAACAATATCGATAAAATGATTGAACTTGGAAAGGCTATCTTTTCTGGATATAAAGCAGCAAGAGTTTTTGGCGTAACTTCAGCAAAAATTAAAATAATCAATGTAAGTACAACGGTTGAAACGACCATGCCGTATACATCACCAAAAAAACGAATGCCTATAATCGTGGCAATTGAAGCTGCAGCAATATTAACTAAATTGTTACCAATTAAAATGAGTCCAATCAGACGATCGGTTCTCTTGAGTAATTTACTGACTCGTCTTGCGCCTTTATGTTTTTGTTTTTCAAGGTGACGCAAGCGATATCGGTTGAGCGACATCATGCCGGTTTCTGAGCTGGAAAAAAAAGCAGATATAAATACAAGTATGCCAAGAATGACAAACAGCATATTGGTTGATATGTTGTCCAAGTAGGGGTCCTATGTGACTAAATGCTATGAAATGTGCGAACAAGTCATAAACTTATGCTCTTTATACCTTAAAAACTAAGATAAGAGAAACTCTTTCACAAATCGGCTACCAAAGTAAGCTAAGGTTAATAAAGCACTTGCGGCAATTGTCATGGTTAATACTCTATACCCACGCCAACCTTTTCTATAGTGTCCCCATAAAATAGTGATATATAAAAGTAATGCTAATAATGATAAGACGGTTTTATGTGCGTTTTCTTTAGAAATAAAATTATCTAAAAATATAAACCCTGTTGCCTCACTCATAAACAAGCAAACAGTACCAATGAAAAGAATAGTAAATAATTGATTTTCAACCTGCATCAAAGGAGGTAAGTGACTCACTGCAATTAAGTTTTTGCTTTTCAATTTCATATTGATATACGCGACCTGAAAGGCATAAAGCGTGGCAATAATTAATACACAATACGCAACAAGAGCGAGAGTGATGTGACTGAAAACTGCTAATTTTTCTACAATAAAAGGTGTGTTATGACCTTGAGGAACAAACACCATAATTAATTGCCAAATACCTGCGAATCCGTAGGTTACTGGAATCAATAGGTTCACTTTAAAGCGTAATGCAATAGCAGTAACAGTAAGTGTGATCACTAAGCTGACTAATGAAATCACATTAGGAAGCGAAAAGTTAATGCTTTCTTGATTAAATAAATAATGACCAGTATTAAGTGTATGCACAATTATCGCCATACAACCGAGTGCTAACACTGTAACAAGGTGTGGCCCTTTCGGATGAAATAGCCTAATGATCACAGCAATGGTTGCTGCTAGATAACAAAAAAATGCAGCTAAAGCACCAATATTCGCTAATTCCACTAACTTACTTCTCCATTAAAAGTTTTCGATCTATATTTTTATTATGTTATACCAAAATCAAATCAAGTTTAACTTGATGTACAATAATTATTAGTTAAACATCTCTGGGTTTATATTATTCATTTTTACTTAATGATTAACTTTCTTAAAGGTTTGATTGCTAATAAAGCAATTGTGCCGCTGCAAAGTAAACCAAACCATAGTGGTAATAACTCATGGCTGTGTTGCATTTGTTCACTAATGTCAATCGATAGCACAGTTAATACCCAGTCGAGTAACAAGCCAAAACCTAACGAGCAAGAGGAAATTCCTACTAAATAGCGAATAAGTACACTATTACCCATTTCTTTTTTTATTACTCCTAGTGTGGATATATTGGTTGCAGGCCCTGCCATCATAAAAACCAATGCTGTGCCAGGTGATATGCCAGCCATAATAAATCCCGCAGCTACGGGAGTGGAAGCGGTTGCACAAATATACATGGGTATTGAAACTACCATCATGATTAACATGGCGCCGATACCACTACCGTAACTTGTTAAAAATGAAGTGGGTAGAAATGTTTTTACTAAAGTCGCAAAAATTAAACCAACCAATAACCAAATAATTAAATCATCAATAAGTTTAGTTGCTGCATATTTTACACCTGAAAGCGTTTTGTTATAGATGTTATTTGGCTTAGACGTTGTAGCATTTTTATTTACACAGCAACTCGTCTTTTGTGGCTCAATGGCTTTTGTTGAGCAGCAACTTTTGGCTGGTTTAGTATTGGTTTCAGTTTTTGTTATTGCAGCAGTGGTGACCAATAAGCCAGTGATAATTGCAGATAGTACTGCACTTATTGGACGGTAAATAGCAAACACAGGGCCGAGTAAGGCATATGACACAGAAACAGAGTCAACACCTGTTTCTGGTGTGGCAACTAAAAAAGAAGATGTTGCTGAAGCAGAAGCTCCACTTCGTCGCAACTCTGTTGCGACAGGAATAACGCCACATGAACAAAGTGGTAAAGGTGCACCTATTAAAGCTGCTTTAACTATCGCTAATTTTCCTAAGCCTAAATGTTTACTGAGTATCTTTGTTGGAACCCAAGCTTTCATCAAGCCAGCAATTAATAACCCAAGTAAAAGCCAAGGACTAGCTTCAGCACTTAAGGTTAAAAAATTATTGGTAAATGTAAACAAAGTATCCACTGAAAGCCCAATACTATGAAAAATAATTAATGCTATCATAAACGATTATTTAGTTGGGTTAAGTATTGTTTTTTAGGAAATTGGTATTACTTTACTTAGTAAGTATAAATATCTGTTTTCGCTTAGCCTTAGCTTAGGTATAATACTAAGTTATTTTTCCATTAATTAGCCATACGAAGAGTTATTCATGTTTGAGAATCTTTCCGATCGTTTAACCAAAACCCTTAAAAATATCAGTGGTCGAGGTCGATTAACTGAAGAAAATATTAAAGATACCTTACGCGAAGTCCGTATGGCCTTACTTGAAGCTGATGTTGCTTTACCGGTTATTCGTGAATTTATAAGCAAAGTTAAAGAAAGTGCAGTTGGGACTGATGTTTCAAAAAGCCTAACACCGGGACAAGTTTTTGTAAAAATAGTACAAAAAGAACTTGAAGCCGCAATGGGTGAAGTTAATGAAGCACTCGATCTAAAAGCAACACCACCAGCAGTAGTCTTAATGGCTGGTTTGCAAGGTGCAGGTAAAACCACTTCTGTTGCTAAGTTGGCTAAATATTTACAAGAGCGTGAAAAGAAAAAAGTCTTAGTTGTTAGTGCTGATGTTTATCGCCCAGCAGCGATAAAGCAATTAGAAACCTTAGCAACAGAGATTGATGCTGGTTTTTTCCCTAGTGATATTACTCAAAAACCTATCGATATCGCTAATGCTGCAATTGAACATGCTAAAAAGAGTTTTTACGATGTCTTGATTGTTGATACCGCAGGTCGTTTGCACGTTGATACGGAAATGATGGGGGAAATTCAAGAGCTTCATGCTGCTATTAATCCTGTTGAAACTTTATTTACTGTTGATGCAATGACAGGCCAAGATGCAGCAAATACAGCTAAAGCGTTTAATGATGCTTTACCTTTAACTGGTGTAATTCTGACTAAAACAGATGGTGATGCTCGTGGTGGTGCAGCACTTTCTATTCGCCATATTACTGGTAAGCCAATTAAATTTATGGGGGTTGGCGAAAAAATAGAAGCACTTGAACCTTTTCACCCTGATCGAATAGCCTCTAGAATTCTAGGTATGGGTGATGTTTTATCACTGATTGAAGAAGTAGAGCAAAAAGTAGACCGAAAGAAAGCAGCACAATTAGCTAAGAAAGTAAAAAGTGGTAAAGGATTTGATTTAGAAGATTTTCGTGACCAACTGGTACAAATGAAAAGTATGGGCGGCATGATGGGCTTGATGGACAAATTACCGGGGATGGGTAATATGTCGGCACAAGTGAAGGATCAAATGGATGATAAAATGACGGTAAGAATGGAAGCTATAATTAACTCCATGACGCCGGGTGAAAGAGAGCGACCTGATATTATTAAAGGGTCAAGAAAGCGTAGAATAGCTGCAGGCTCAGGTACACAAATTCAGGATGTAAATAAACTGCTAAAACAGTTTACTCAAATGCAAAAAATGATGAAGAAAATGTCAGGTAAAGGCGGCATGAAAAAAATGATGCGATCGATGAAAGGCATGATGCCTCCAGGCGGAGCTGGTGGTATGGGCGGTGGAATGTTTGGTCGTTAGTTTTTAATTAGTACATGTACAAACAAAAGGAGCATTCGCTCCTTTTTCTTTAAACGCCAAAATACATTGATATAACTAAACAACCTCTTGCAATTTAGCTCAAAAAGCGTAGAATACGCGAGCTTTTCTGTCGCTTGTCGATGGAAAGTGTCTGGAAAATTCGTTTTAACACTTTAAATAATAGAGGACGATATGGTTACCATTCGTTTAGCTCGTGGCGGCGCAAAGAAGCGTCCATTCTATCAGGTTGTTGTTGCAGATAGCCGTAATTCTCGCGATGGTCGTTTCATCGAAAGAATTGGCTTTTTCAACCCTACAGCGCAAGGTCAAGCGGAAAAATTACGCTTAGACTTAGACCGTGTCAACCATTGGGTTGGTCAAGGTGCAACTGTATCTGATCGTGTGGCCAAATTAGTTAAAGATGCACAAGCTGCAGCTTAATTAAATTGGTAGGTTTTTTAGGAGTTAATGTGACAGAAATAGATAAAGAAATCATCTTAGGTAAAGTAGGCGCAGTTTACGGTATCAAAGGTTGGTTGAAAATTCATTCCTTCACTGATGACAAAGAAGCCATACTTGACTATTTTCCTTGGTCATTAAAATTAGGAAATAAACAACAATCAGTAGATATAACCGATTGGCGTAAACACAATAACGGACTTGTTGTTAAAGTTGGTGGAATCGATGACCGAGACGAAGCGCAAGCTTTGGTTGGCTCTGAAATTCTAACGACTGAAGATGCGTTACCAGAATTACCTGAGGGTGATTTCTATTGGCGTGACTTAATGGGAATGGCTGTTGTGACAGACAAAGGTTACGACCTTGGTACAGTTTCTGACATGTTAGAAACTGGCGCTAACGATGTACTGGTTGTAAAAGCAAACCGTAATGATGGCTTTGGGAAGAAAGAACGGTTAATCCCGTATATTTTAGACCAAGTAATTAAATCGGTAAGCATTGAAAATAAACAAATTTGTGTTGACTGGGACCCAGGTTTCTAACTTGAGTGATAGCATAAAAACAAACAATCTTAGCAATAAGAAATTGTGGATTGGGGTGATAAGCCTTTTTCCTGAAATGTTTGATGCCATTACTGAGTATGGGGTGACAGGCCGAGCGATCCGTAACGGGCTTATTGAGTTTCACAAGTGGAACCCAAGAGACTTTACTCATGATCGACATCGCACCGTTGATGATCGCCCTTATGGCGGTGGTCCGGGAATGTTGATGATGGTACAACCGCTTCGAGATGCGATTCAAGCTGCACGTAAAATGGCAGATGAAGAAACATCTCAAAATGGTGAAGGGAAAGCGAAGGTCATATATTTATCACCTCAGGGACGACAATTGGACCAAGCTGGTGTACGCGAATTAGCACAGCATAACAAACTGATTTTTATAGCAGGACGTTATGAAGGCATAGACGAGAGACTAATCGAGTCGGATATCGACGAAGAGTGGTCTGTTGGTGATTATGTATTAAGTGGTGGTGAATTACCCGCGATGAACATGATCGATGCCATAGCACGATTTGTGCCCGGTGTTTTAGGACATAATCAATCAGCTGAGCAAGATTCTTTCTCAGACGGTTTATTAGATTGTCCTCATTATACTCGGCCAGAAGTACTGATAACCTCTAACGGGGAAGAAAAGTCAGTGCCAAAAGTGCTATTAAGTGGTAATCACGAACATATAAGGCAATGGCGGCAATTACAGTCTTTAGAAAGAACATGGACTAGACGACCAGAATTATTAACTAACCTAGCTCTGACAGCAGAACAAAAGAAAATGCTTACTTCAATTAAAGAAGAAAGTAAATAAACTGCGTTGATGACTGTGAACCCTAGGAAGAAGGTATTATGAGTAAAATTATTGATATGCTCGAACAAGAGCAAATGAAAAAAGATGTACCAGCATACGCTCCAGGCGATACTGTTGTTGTACAAGTAAAAGTTACAGAAGGTGATAAATCACGTCTTCAAGCATTTGAAGGTGTTATTCTCGCTGTTAAAAACCGCGGCATCAATTCTGCATTCACTGTTCGTAAAATTTCGAACGGTGTTGGTGTAGAACGTGTATTCCAGACACATAGCCCAATCGTTGACTCAATTGAAGTCAAACGCCGCGGTGATGTACGTCAAGCGAAACTTTACTATCTTCGTGAACGTTCAGGTAAATCTGCACGTATCAAAGAGAAATTGGCAAAAAGATAATTCCTTTTTAATTAAAGAGATTACTTTAACGCTTGAAGAGAAGCTTGTGTGGTTATTCACACAAGCTTTTTTGTTTTCTGCTCGTTTGTATCTACGTTAGTTCCATTTAGGTAATGACATCCATTGTTCTTTTGTGGCTTTAGCGGTTTGGTTTTCCATCATGGTTAGCCAGTTACCATTTTTTTTGATATTTAAATCTTGAAAGTGAGCATAATAAATTGTTTCTTTTCCTAGCTTATCAACAGTGCTGTAACGATATATTCCTGATTCAAAAGAGCTAAATTGATTGACTATTCGTTTGTTAAAGCGAAATGCTAAAGTTGCATGTCCACCATCATTTTGAAGTTTTTCACCCTCTTTTTTCCATCTTATTAATGCCGACTCAATCAAGGTCGACTTGCTGGCAGTCACTAAAACCGCATCTGCATGGTAGGTATCAGCCATCATGTTGAAATCTGCTCTGTTAACTGATTTGATTAATTTAAGATACAAGTTGTCAGTACCATAGCTCTTTTGTTCATTGGCAAGAGTAGGGTAGGAAAAAATACCTATGTAAAGTGTTACTATGATTAATACGGTGAAATGAAATGTTTTTAGCATGATTCTATTCCTTTAATTAGCTTTGTTTTACTTTATCGAGCAAACCC
>Ga0105355_10000332_pt1 | contig 43081 bp, 29 predicted proteins | sample GOMGulsemesocosm_2_FD_83508 | JGI IMG/M metagenome (GOLD analysis project Ga0105355, IMG submission 83508) | Methane-oxidizing microbial communities from mesocosms in the Gulf of Mexico - GOM9C Gulf of Mexico | ecosystem: Environmental > Aquatic > Marine > Cold seeps | place: Gulf of Mexico...
GTGTTGTTAAATCGAAAATATATCCCTGAACTTGATTTATATTTGCTTGTTGAAGCTAAAATGAATGACTTTACCAATGAAGTTAAAGAGACTTTCTATTTCAATATTGTAATATCACTACTGTTAACTGTTGCTATAACACTGATTGTACTGGTTTATGTTAGAAACATTCATATCAGGCTTAATCAATTAGCCGATAACGATCCGTTAACCGGATTGCCAAATCGTCGATTCTTCAACAGAAGTTTAGAGCATGCTCTACTTCTTAAAAAACGTAATAATACTAACTTATCAGTGTTGTTTCTTGATTTAGACAACTTCAAAAAAATTAATGATACCAAAGGACATGATGTTGGCGACAAAGTATTAAAACGCATAGCTAAAATACTAACCATCACGATTAGAGCAACTGATTTTACATCTCGTTGGGGGGGCGAAGAGTTCATTGTCCTAATGCTTGATAGTGACATAGATGGTGCGATATCTAGTGCAGCAAAGCTTTGTAAAGCCATAGAACAAGATAAATCACTAGTTGGCCTAGTTGACCATAAAGTAACAGCTAGTTTAGGCGTGACTGAGGTTAAAAATGATGACGATATAGATGCTATATTAAAGCGTGTGGATAGTGCGTTATATAAAGCAAAAGATTCAGGTAAAAATCAATATATTGTTGGATAACCTGCCTAATTATCGTTAACGCTTGTAAGGACTCTATACCTGTTACCATTCAAGATGCTGGTTTCAGAGTGCTTGAGCGATTTCGAGTCAAGGTGCTGTGATGTCATAATGATTACTCCCTTATAAATCACAGCAACGATGAAGTGATAACAGGTATATAATAGGAAATATAAGTGATTTCCAAACCAAATTATGGGATAGAGTCGTTGATAGTAAACCGTCGAACTCATTTATCTAGGGTGATGAGTTAAGCGCAATATTTTCTTCTCGATTTTAACTAACATTAAGCATTTCAGTTTATTAAGTCAACCAAGCAAGAGCATCATCTCTATTGGTAAATACTTGAATATTTAATACAGCGGAGCTTGGAATATCAGCCGCAAAATCAGCACTAAGTTTCACCATTTTATTTGGTGCGAATACAGCTATTTTATTTATAGCTTTTAATGTTCCAAATTTTATCAATGCATCCAGTTGAGTAGAGTAAGAATTTTTTTTATTTATTAGTAATGAAAATGAATGAGTGAAAATAGATAATAAACATTTATGGATTTCATTGACCATTTCCATGTCGATATTAACGCCTTCATCTACAATTACTTCAGCAAGATTACTCCTTAAAACACCAATTACTCCAAATGATAATTTATACAATTCCATATGACACAGATCCCTTAAATTCTATTAATGATGAATATTTTTCAGGTTGCTTTGTTGCACAACCTTTCACTTGATTCTACAATGCATAAACGTCGATTTCCCCTTATCAGCCAACCTTATTCTTTTCAAAATGTTACGTCAACTTTGTTCTAAAAATATGCTTAAAAACATTTATTTCAGCTAGAGTTCCAAGATATCCATTCAGTTGACTAATTATAAAGAGCTTGTTGCTTCTTCAGACAAGTAACTCCATTTTAAGTGGCTTCTTGGCACTTTTATAATACGTAACAGTAGTATTTCTGCAAAAAAAGTGAGTGATTTTCAATCGTTGTGGCATTTTTTAATTACTGATATATGTTAACTATTGGGATTTATATCAATCTAAAGGTATGATTGGAGATATGTATAATAATAACAAGTTTATGGATAATACAAACAAGGAATAAACCATGGATAAATTTAGGTTAACATTAGCTGCTATTGCTGTTATTTCAGTGTCAGCTTGTTGTCAAAAAAAAACTGATACTGAACATGAATCAAAAGTAGCTGTAAGTAGTGTTTTATTAGAGCAAAGAGCTGCTCTTGCTAGTAACACTAAGGATCAAGGTTTTGGGCCACAGTCGCCAAGAGATATCGATTCAAAACAAGGTACAAACAATCGTGATTTTAGTACAGCTCCTGCCCATACTGAAATGAATTTGTGTAACATTCATTTCCATAAAAATGCTGAGCATAAAGGCGGAGAGTTTACCTTATTTGCAGGTGAAGGTGATGGCCATGGTTATAACAGTGGTTATAAATATTCTGGTACATTAAATAAAAAAGAATTAATGCCAGTAAATGATAATATATGCAGAAATAAACATGGTAGCCTTTCTTCTGGCGATACCATTGAAGTTCATTATGTTCATTCAACAGCAAAAGTAAAACCTGGCCCCACATTAGGATCTTGTTTGAGTGATTCAATCAAAAACCCTGAACTTCGTGTTGAAACGCAAGTCTTTGTTTTAGTAAATGACGAAAATGCTCTGGACTTTAATGACTTATCAAAGCATGAAATGAAAAAAGGTTTAGCTCAAGCATTAAATATCCCTAATAATACAGGGCTTCCAATTCAATACGCAGGCTCAACCACTGGACCTAGTTATAACGAAAAAGGGTCTCCTTTTCAGGTTTCTTGGAGTGTAAGGCCGAAAGTTGCAAAAGTGGATATCGCCTCGGTTGGAAAATGGTGTGAAGGAAATATCTTCAATGAAGATCATGCTCATGGCGTTAGAAATTTAGTTATAAATCAAGATTTATTGTCTAATATGTAGTCGCTAATATATTATACCAATTAAGTTAAGTTTGTTCCCATTCAGCGAGAATTAAAAGGCTTATAGGCAAGGTGTTGATTGCAGAGAATGGTTATGCAGGAGAATATTCCTCCTGCATTCTCTTCTAAGTAACATAAAGTTAAATTGTTGATTTATAAGTAAAGAAAAACATATAAAAATCGTCATCTTCGAAGTCTCCGATCGAACATCCATTGTCTTTTGAAACTGGATCCCCGACTAATACACCACGGGGATGACGAACAAAGGTTTGCTGTACTTGCGGATAAAATGTTACTCGTAGATGGTTGAGTCGCAGCCGCTGATTTGCTAATAAGCTACATCCATGTAGCGTCCTGATCAAAATCAATAACGTAGCATAAAAGCCTTTTAAACTCATCGAAGAAGGCACCTTGAATGGTAACGGGTAGATATTATTTGAAGGTTGTACTCAACGTATCGATTACTCCTGCACTTATATTGACTTCAATACCACTAGAGTTAACTCTCTGTGCTAATTCAGCATTGCTTTTAGATATATCATCAACGGTAATAATACTTTGATTAATTTGATTAGCAACGACACTTTGTTCTTCTGCTGCCGTTGCTATTTGTGCAGTCATATCGCTGACATCATTAACATTAATAATGATATTGTTCATCGCCTGTTTTATTTTTATCGTATCTTCTGAGCATTCCTCAGCATTTTCTTTACTAGCGAGCATTACTTGACTCCATGCTTTTAAAGTCGTTTGTAACTCATGAACTGAAGCTTGAATTTGTACCGTAGCACCTTGGGTTCTGCTTGCCAGTGTTCTTACTTCATCAGCGACGACAGCAAAACCACGCCCTTGCTCCCCTGCTCTTGCTGCTTCAATAGCTGCATTTAACGCTAATAGATTTGTTTGATCTGCAATACCTTGAATTTCAGACATTATCGTGGAAATTTTGTCAACATCTGTTACTAAATCAAGGGCATTAGTCGCTGCATTTTCAACGTCTTTGACTAAGCTGGTAATTTTGTTTTGACTTAAGTCAATGATTTTAATGTTGTGCTGACATTCATCTTGAATGCTAACAACTTTGTCATGAGTTAATGTTGTGTTTGAACTTACTTCATCAATCGTAGCGCTCATTTCAGTGATAGCTGTAGCGAATTGTGCTAAATGATCATTTTCCTCCTGTATGCCTTCAAGCATTTCACTCGATAATTGCTCCAATTCAGTAGCAACTTTCACTAAAGTACGCCCAGAGTCACGGCTTCTACCTAATATTGCTTTAATTCTGGCTTTATATAGTTCAATCGGGTAATTGATAATACTTGTCAGCCCTTTCCCTGAATAAATCAATCGAGATGGGCTATCAAATGACCTTTTTGTTTTTGCAACGGCGTTGGGGAAAAATACCAGCTCTTCTGAAAAGATAGCTAAAATTAAACCAATACATGTCAATAAAATGATAGTTGAAATAAAAGAGTCAACATATACCCAGTTTGCAAGCAAAGCTAAGGTAATCACAATAGACATAATAAAGCGCTTTAATCGTGTATTACCATTAAAGTCAACATTTGAATTGTTCTTGTTTAACTTATCATACAAATGTTGAGCTTTATTCTTTTGTTGTTCCGATGGACGTGTTCTAACCGATTGATAGCCAGTAATTCTATCATTTTCATATAAAGGCGTTACATAAGCATCTACCCAATAAAACTCACCATTTTTGCAACGATTTTTCACCATACCACGCCATGAATCACCACGCTTTAGCTTTTCCCATAGGTCGCCAAAAGCAGCCTTAGGCATGTTAGAGTGACGAACAATATTGTGATGTTGTCCAATTAACTCATCTAAAGAATAACCAGAGACTGCGCAAAATTCATCATTTGCATACGTTATCCTACCTTCTAGATCTGTAATTGAGACTAATTGCTCAGACTCAAGGTAGGTTCTTTCATTATTTGAAGCGTAATTCATTAAAATATCCATACAATAATTGGTAAAAGTAATTTAAAAAGTAAAAAGCATTTTCACTTTTTAAATCACTTTAGTAAAAAACCAGACAAAACATTAAGGCATATTTAAAGTCAATAAAGCACACATCATATTTCGATATGACTTTATGGGTTATCAATAATGTCACAAGCTAATCTTTCTTGTTCTATTTGATGCCACTGAATCTTTCAGCTGCGCAGACTTATAGGCTGATATGATTAGTAGTCATATCAGAATTTTTATAGAAATTTCTAAGAGCGAATCAACTGCCTGTACCAAAAAGCAGCCTATGTTCATAAATTAAAGCTTAGGGCACTCTAGACATAATCATCATGACATCATCGAATGAGCTTTGAATTTCTTCCAGATTTGAACTTGTATTATCCGTTTTACTGTTTAACTGATGTTGATATAAGGCCTCGGCACTGTGATGCATCAATTGATAGGCATTTTCAAGTTCAGTTAACCAATCTTTACTAAATACCTTTTTTTGTTTGTTTCTGTTAAGCCATCCCGAACATACGCTATTATTATCTCGCTTAACCTGCTCTCCTTGTTGAGTTGAAGCTGAGGAAATGCGTTTTGAAAGTGCCGTAAATTCGTGCTGTAACGCGATATCGAAAACTTTGAGTTTACTTACTTTTTGATGGTGTGTTTCGTTAGCCCAAGCTATCCAATCTTCATTCGGTTGGTACAATGTTAACCAGTTATTAAAATCATTGACTGGCATAGGACGTGCGATACCATACCCTTGTGCCTTTTCACATCCCATCATTAAAAGCATTAACCCGTGTGCCGTTGACTCTACCCCCTCAGCAATGACATCTCTGGAAAAAGACTTAGCCAGACCAAGTACACCACTGATGATGCTATAATTATTTGCATCATTGAGCATTTCAATAACAAAAGATTGGTCTATTTTTATAACATTAGCCGGTAGTGATTTAATGTGTGTTAACGATGAATAGCCAGTGCCAAAATCATCTAAAGCGACTTGTAAGCCGAACGTATCACGACAAATATTGAGCGTATTACTGATGGCATTAAGATCACCCAGTACGCTACTTTCTAAAATCTCAAGTTGAATAAAGCGTGTGTCCAAATACTCATATTTACTCAATATATCTTTTAGATCATCGATAAAAGTAGCTGATTGAAGGTGATAAGAAGAGATATTAATACTGACTTCAATCATTAAACCTTCTCGCTGCCACTGGGTGAGTTGTTTAATCGCATTATTGATCACCCATTGACCAAATTGGATTTCCACCTCTGTGCCTTCTAATACGGGTAAGAAGTTCATGGGAGAAATAATGCCATTTTCTGGTGAGATCCACCTAACCAATGCCTCTACGCCATACACTTCACCTGTTTTCATATTCACTTTAGGTTGATAATAAAGTGTGAATTCTTCATTTTGGATAGCATTAGTAATTTTATTTAACTCATGTTGTTTTTTAATGATTTGTTGGTCTTTTTCTTCATTAAATAAATGGTAACCATCTCCCCCTGACAGTTTTACCTGGTACATTGCTTGGTCTGCATGACGAATTAACGTATCTATTTCACCTTGACCATTAGGGTATAATGTAACTCCCACAGACGCAGTAATGACGTGGCAAATACCGTCTAACACTAAAGGTTGTGCCAATGAATGACGTATTCGCTTAAGAATGTCTTCACAATCAGCAAAGGTTTGTATATCGCTTAATAATAAAGCAAATTCATCACCGCCTTGTCTTGATATTGAGTCCTCACCTCTTAAGTTGGATTTGAATCGCTCGGCAACCTCGATTAAAACTTTATCGCCAACACTGTGTCCATAGTTATCATTAATTAGCTTAAAATTATCTAAGTCAATAAAGCACACTGCTAATGATCTTTTTGTACGGTCGGCATGGGCAATAGCTTGGTTGAATCGGTCAATAAATAACGTTCTATTGGGCAATAATGTCAAGGCATCATAATGGGCCATTTGCTCTAGAGTACGTTGTTGATTCTTGATTTGAGTAATATCAGCAAATAACCCCATATAGTGGAGTGTTTTTCCACTATTGTTCTTTAACGAGGAGATGGTTAATATTTCAGCATAGAGCTCACCATTTTTTTTCCGATTCCACACCTCTCCTTTCCAGTAACCGTGGGCAATTAGACAATCCCACATATCAGTATAAAACGCCTTACTTTGTTTTTTGGAGTTCAATATTCTCGGATTTTTACCCAATACCTCTTTGGGGTTATAACCAGTTATTTGACAAAAAGCGGGGTTTACATCAATGATAGTACCGTCAGTTTGTGTGATAAAAATACCATCATGGGCTTCAACAAAAACCTGTGCAGCTAACTTTAATTGCTCTTCATTTGCCGTACGCTCAATCATTAATTGATTAAATTCATTTGTCATTACCGCAATTTCATCTTGTCCTGATATTTCAAGCAGTTTATTGTTTTGATTGCTTATACGTGATTCTTTCATAAAACAAGCTATATACTTAATTCGTTCAACTAATCGACCTTTGAGTATTTGGCTTAAAAAACTTGCTATTGCCAATACCATTAAAACAGTAAGCGTATAGAAAACTAGTGGCGTCTTAATTTCTTTATTTGCTTGCTTTTTCAAGCTAATAATATCGTTGATAATTTTTGAACTGACAGAGTGTAATAGGTTAATGCGCTGTGTTGCCAATTGCCACCATTGTTCAGGGTTCATTAAATCTGTTGTGTTTTTTAGTTTTGAAATGGCGGTTAAGGCGGGACTATTATCAACTTTTACTTTTTCTTCAATAATGGCTATCGGAACATTTTTCTTTTTTAATCGGGTGACTATATCAATGTTGGACTCATACTGATGAATAACCTCAAACAAATCAAGTAAGTACTCCTGACCATCTTGGCTTAATGCGTATTGTTTTTTAAAGTGCATTATTTGATTACGTAAAAAAGAAAAATTTTTCTTCATCCGTGTTGCATATATTTCATCTCCGCGAATTATATAATTTTGGTAATCATGAATTAAACCACTAAAACCAAATATCGAAACAATAGCATTTAAAATATTGCGTTGCTCAATAACATTGACTGTCGACTCTCGAAACTGAAGAAATTGTTGTATTTTTTTATCGCTCATCGCTTCATACATCAGAGCAGAGTGCTTAGAAGAAGCAACATTATAATAACGACTCAATTCTGCCTGTTGCCTTGCAATATGGTTGGTAACCTCTCTTGGAATGAAGTTGTCTGTTTGTTTATTATTATTTTTCTGAGCATTAATCACACCGTGCAATAATCCACGTTCTATTGCGGCGTACTCTTCAAGTCCTAAAGCATAACTAAGGGATGAAACCATGTAGCTCGTTTCTTGGTTGGCCGCCATAGCATGCAACATGTTAACTTTTTGAAGTAATTCGAAAATTAACACGCTATAAAAGTCAAAAAAATTATTGTCTATAAGGTTATCAATTTCTGAACGGATAGACTTTAACTGTGCAAATTGTTGTTCAATTTTTTTAAAATTCATTACCGTTTTTTGAGGGAGATACAAAGGAGGTGTGGTAAAAATAGGAGTGATTTTTGAGTACGCCTCCATTGTGATTTTTCGTTGTAGCGCTAATTTTAATTGGTAACTGTTATTTTTTACTGAAAAAGCACCAGCACTGAGTCCTCTTTCTGTTTGAAGGCTGTGTAACAATACCGAAAGATCTTTAACAACGAGTGAAAAATGTAAAACGTCTTGAGTTTCCTCAAGTTTTTTATATTTATCAAATATGGCTATAAAGGCAAAGAAAAGTAAGGTGAAAATAGGTAAAACTAAGAATGCATTCAGTTTTGTACTGATGTCACTCTTATGGAATAAATTTAACACTGTATATCCTTAAGTAATGAATAAATTTAGTACTTTTTTAACAATCAACTTATTCATGTTACATTTATAAAAATGTAGTCATGGGTCGATAAAAGAGAATGATTATTACTTTGATAAGTAATACGCTTTTCGACGAAAAAGATGGTACTACAAAAGACAACTGGCTTTATTTATCAATATTAATAAAAGCTGATCTAGATCAAGGAAAAGCAAATCATATTAAGAAAGTAATTTTCACTAGCCTTCAGTTGTAGCTTAAATATTATAAATGCCATCAAATTGAAATGTTTTGTAACATTCTCAAGGCTTTATATTATGATGTCAGGCTGTTTTTGAAGGGGGTTTATCATTTGCTAGGCATAGCTTTAGTGAAAAAAACATAAAAGCTTAAAATATTAAAGAGGAAAAGTTTATACCCAAGTCATTTCAAGATGCAGGATTCAACTAGAATTAGAAACGTCTTTAGGCAAGGCATTGATTGAAGAGAATAGATACTCTCTTCAATCAATAACGCAACATAAAACGTTTCTAAACTAGCCTTTTAGGGACGATTGAGTAAAACATGCTCGTCGTTGCATCTATTTTTAAGGGAACAACCATTAATAAAAAGATGCGCCTTGATCATGATTTGCTCAGGCATCCTGAGACTCGCATATTGAGGTGGTTTGGTATATATTTTCGGGCTAGTATTTAATACCAATATCACTAACTATGTGATCATTTCTACTTGTTAAAACGACCAACTACTTCGTTATTTATTTAATAATTAACGCTGCATGGATGCAGCTTATTAGACAATGCAGGAGCATATTGTCCTGAACAACTAGTTATTAAAATAAATGCCTTGTATTTGGCAGTTTTTCCTACGTATAAAATAGATCACCTAATTAATGAAACTGGTATAACTCAACAATAATGACCTAGCTATTATTTTAATATTACGTTTTTTCGAAAATAAGGTGGTATCTCTCTCTAAATACTATATTTCATAACGCGCTAAAAACATTAACACTGCATCATCAGCGATTATTTTTTGCTGCTCAGAAGATGGGAAAACTTGGTTCATTAATAATTGTGGCCAAAAAGCATTGGCCTTAATCAATCCTAAGAATTGTTGAGCAGCATAATCAACATCTACCGCTTCAAGTCGGCCATCATTTATCGCATCATTTATCCAAACATGTAAACCATCTTTTTGTTGACCTAAGTGCTCTAAAGTACTCGAAGCTAATTCTGGAGAACGAATAAATTCAGCAAGGATAATACGGTTTAAATCACGAAAACAATCAGATCCTAATAACTGAATTTCACTCATCGCAGCAATATGTAATTGTTCAGCAAGAGGTTGGCTTCTTTGGTATTTAATATTCACCGCTTGGCTAAATGAATCACAAAGTTGTTTAACAATGTTATGAAACAAAAACTCTTTACTCGGAAAATGATTGTAGACGGTACGTTTCGAAACTTCTGCTCTTTTTGCCAATGAGTCCATGCTAGCACCTAGAAAACCTTTATCTTTAAACTCTTCTTGTGCTGCCGCTAAAATATCTAAACGTTTTTGTTCCGTTAGGGTTAGTGCTTTTTCCATACCAATAATTTTAAAATGTTACATCATGTGTAAATTCTACACTGTTTAGTTTACTTTTCAATGAATACAGGTAAACTGCACCGAGTAGTTTACCCCCTTTTATTCTAATCAATACTAAATTTGTAATCCTAATTACATTATTTTTTGGTCATTTATTTATAGGTTCTTTATGTCAATATTTCGTTTTAGATTAAATGGCCAGCTAAAGCCATTTATGCGTGGTCTTTTATTGCTATCATCTAGTGCAGTCCTTGTTACATCACTATCAGGCTGTGAACAAGCACAACAGTCTGCACCTGCGGGGATGAAACCTGCAACCGTGTCTGTTATGAATATGACCACCCAATCAGTCCCTTTTAGTATTGAATTACCCGCCACGTTATCTGGTGCAAAAGAAGTGGAAATTCGTGCGCAAGTATCCGGTATATTACAAACAAGAAATTTTAGTGAAGGTGATAAAGTTACCGCTGGACAGTCATTATTTAGTTTAGATGCCAAAACTTACGCTGCTGAAATGACAAAGAGTAAAGCCGATTTAAATGCTGCTATGGTCCGCCTTAAGCAAGCGCAACGTGAAGTTAACAGAATAAAACCATTACGTGATAAAAATTCAATTTCACAACGTGAGCTAGACAATGCAATTTCTAACGTTGATATTAATTTCGCTGATGTTAAATCGATGCAAGCTAAACTAGATCAAGCGCAGTTACGTTTAGATTATACCAAGGTAACCTCCCCTGTTACCGGCATTGTTGGCCGTGAATTAGTTTCTGAAGGTACTTATGTTTCTGGCCCTGAAGTATTGTTAACACAATTAACTCAAATTGATCCTATTCGTGTCCGTTTTGGTTTATCTGAACGCGAGCAATTACAAATGCGTAATGATGCAGCCGCAGGTTCACTGACCTTACCAGTAGCAGGTCATTGGAAAACCAGAATCAAATTGTTTGACGGTTCACTCTACCCTCAAATTGGCCAAGTTAACTTCAGCGATATCCGTATAAACAGTCAAACTGGTACCAGTGAATTACAGGCGATTACGCCAAACCCCAATTTTTCTTTAAGACCGGGACAATTTGTTCGTATCGTATTAGAAGGTGCTGTACGTGAAAATGCTTTTGTCGTCCCCCAAAGAGCGGTATTAGACAATGGCCTTGGCAAGTTTGTTTATGTTATGGCCAAAAATGACAAAGGTGTGACGGTCGCATTACCTGCGCCTGTTGTTGTTGGTGAATGGGTAACCCAAGCAGAAGGGATAGAAAATGGCTGGATAATTCGAGAAGGTTTAAAGGCGGGTGACCAAGTAATTATTGATGGCATGGCTCGTATCTTCTTCCCAGGTATGCCGATACGTTTAGCTGATGACCAGCTAACGACTACCGCACAGCAATAAGGGGCAGATTAATGTTTTCTCGTTACTTTATTGATCGACCTATTTTTGCTTTTGTCATTTCTATCTTTATTGTTTTGGCTGGTTTAGCGGCTATGCGTAGTTTATCCATTGCGCAATATCCTGAAATGTCCCCCCCTGTGGTACAAGTTACTGCAGTGTACCCTGGAGCATCTGCTGAAGTATTAGAACAAACCGTTGCTACCCCTTTAGAAAATGCCATTACCGGGGTTGAAGGCATGATGTATATGTCATCAACCTCAACCAGTTCTGGTGCAACAACGATCACAGTGACTTTTGAAATAGGCACTGACCCTGATCAAGCTTCAGTGAATGTTAACAACCGGGTTAAACAAGTAGAAGCCCGTTTACCTGAAGAAACACGTCGTCAAGGTGTTGTAGTTGCTAAGAGTTCATCAAGCTTTTTACATGTTCATGCCTTTTATTCGCCTGATGATAGCCGCGAAGCATTATGGACTTCTAACTATGTAACCTTAAACATTATTGATAAAATCAAGCGTATTCCCGGCACTACCAGCGTACAAATTTTTGGCGCAAAAGATTACGCCATGCGTATATGGTTACGCCCTGATGTAATGAGCCAATTAGGTGTTACGGTTGAAGAAATTAGCAATGCGGTACGTGAACAAAATTCACAATACGCTGCTGGTAGAATTGGTGCAACACCAACTTCCATTAGCCCCCAGTCATTGGTTTACAGTGTTAAAGTACAAGGACGATTAACGACTGCAAAAGAATTTGAAGATATCATTATTCGCTCCAATACTGATGGTAGTTCATTACGTTTAAAAGATATTGCCCGCGTAGAGCTAGGCTCAAAGGATTATGACTTTGATGGCCGTATCAACGGAAAAAAGGCGGTATTATTAGGTATATTTTTACAGCCTGGCGCTAATGCGCTTGATGTTGCTGATGAAGTGAATGAAACCATTGCTGAATTAAAAACACGCTTTCCGTCAGGGCTCAAACATTTACTCCCTTACGATACCACCCGTTTTGTAAAAGTATCCATTCGAGAAGTATTAAAAACACTTGGCGAAGCCATGATACTGGTATTTTTAGTGGTTTTCCTTTTCTTACAAAATTGGCGTGCTACGTTAATTCCCCTTATGGCGGTGCCCGTATCCTTATTAGGCACTTTTGCTGGCCTTTATATGCTGGGCTATTCAATTAATACTTTAACTTTATTCGGTATGGTCTTGTCTATTGGTATTGTAGTTGATGACGCGATTGTTGTACTTGAAAACGTAGAACGGATTATGCATGAAGAAGATGTGTCGGTTCGTGATGCAGCAATAAAAGCGATGAAAGAGGTCAGTGGCCCAGTCGTTGCCATTGTATTAGTGTTATGTTCGGTATTTGTGCCTATTGCCTTTTTAGGTGGCTTAACAGGTGAGCTATTTCGACAATTTGCGATCACCATTTCTATCTCGGTGAGTTTATCTGGCTTGGTAGCATTAACCATGACACCTGCTTTATGTGTTTTAGTATTAAAACATGAAGACAAAAAAACAAACTTCTTTTTTAACGGCTTTAATCGATTTTTTAATAAAGTCACTGGACACTATGTTTCGGGTGTAAGCTTCTTTCTTCGCCGTGGTTTATTAGCATTAATGCTTGTTATAGGCATGGTAATAATAACAGCAAATATGTGGTTAAAAACGCCAAGTTCCTTAGTACCAGACGAAGATCAAGGGTATTACATTTCTGCTGTTTTTTTACCTGATGGTGCATCATTGCAAAGAACCAAAAAAGTAGTTGATGAAGTAATAACAGCAATAAAATCAAACCCGGCTAACGAAAATGTTATTTCCTTTACGGGTTTCGACTTTCTTGGTGGTGGTTATAAAAACAACGCTGCCACAATTTTTGTCACTCAAAAACATTGGGATGACAGAGAGGTCAGTACACAGCAATTGGTTGGTGAGTTATTCATGAAAACCGCCAATATTAATGAAGCATTAGTATTAGCCTTTAATCCACCCGCGATACCCGGCTTAGGCAGTACAGGTGGCTTTGAATTTTACCTGCAAAACCGTGGTGACGGCGGTGTAGAAAAATTAAAACAAAGTATGCAGGCAATGATGGGGGCTGCTCAGCAAAGTCCTATACTTGCCGGTGTACAAACATTATGGCGCTCAGATTCACCACAATTAACCGTAAAAATAGATCGTGAACAAGCCCGTGCTATGAATATTCCTATCAACAATGCTTTTAACGCTTTGGCAGGAACCATGGGGACCTATTATCTCAATGACTTCAATAAATTTGGCAGAACATGGCAAGTATTAATGTCGGCAGAGCCTGAATTTAGAATGAGCCCTAAAGATATCGCTCGTATCTATGTGAAAAGTAATAGTGGCGACATGATACCTATCTCTGCTTTTGCAGAAATTAATTATAGTAGTGGCCCAGACAGTTTAGACCGATACAATAACTTGTCTGCGGTGAAGCTATTAGGTAGCGCAGCCCCAGGGTATAGCTCTGGCCAAGCGATAGCCGAAATAGAACGTATTGCCAAAGAAGTATTACCGTCAGACATGAGTTATGAATGGACGGGAACTGCTTATCAAGAAAAAAGAAGTTCTGGCTCTACTGCGCTTGCCTTAGGGATGGCCGTAATTATGGTGTTTTTAATTCTAGCTGCCTTGTATGAACGTTGGTCTCTGCCGCTATCAGTTCTGCTGGCTTTACCTTTTGGTATTTTTGGTGCCTTGGTTTCTGTTTGGATAGCTGGCATGACAAGTGATGTTTATTTTCAAATTGGTTTAGTCACCTTACTTGGCCTAGCCAGTAAAAATGCCATTTTGATTGTTGAATATGCCCTAATGAAAAAACAAGAGGGCTGGACAACAGGGGCTGCTGCACTAGAAGCTGCTCGCTTGCGGTTCAGACCTATTATCATGACATCGCTTGCCTTTATTTTAGGTGTTGTTCCCTTAGCATTAAGCTCAGGTGCCGGCGCCGGCGCTCGCCATAGTGTTGGCATGGGAGTTATGGGAGGAATGATAGCGGCAACATTTTTAGCAATATTCTTTGTGCCACTATTCTTTTATTGGTTAACTGAACGTAAAGTATCTGAAAAGAGAAAACAGCAAGCGATTAGAGACGAAATAGCGCAGCACCATGAGCAAGAGCTAGCTTCTAAGTGATACGATCCTGTTATGACATTTAACTAAGGTAAAGTTAAATGTCGGTTAAAGTTAATCAAGTTTACTTGAACATCAAAACCTAAAACCACCACAAATAAATGCTAACGTGACACTTTCACGTTAGCATTATTCTACCAATGCTACCGCCACTACCGTATTCTATATGTGTCGGACAAAGTCAATTTTTTATTTAAAAAACGACATAACAACGGCAAGAACATAAGCATTTAAAAAATAGTCTACATTACTTTTCTGCATAATCACTATCTAGCGTAACTTTAAATTGATCATATCAATTGCGATATCAGTTAAGTCAGTAACTTCGCCAATACCAATAGTACTTTCTAATTGAATTTCAAGATCATGAGCCAGATCTTTATTTAAACTCTTTAAATAACTGATTTCGTCACGGTAATACATATTTCGTGTTTTATTACTTTTTTTCAATTCAATTTTTAAAATGGCAGGTTTACCAAGATTGGACACCTTATTCGTATATTCCTGTAACTGAGAAGACTTTTTTAATACCGATAAATCTCGATACCAGAACGAATACTCTTCATTTTCATTTTTATCTTTTGGTAAAACAAGAATATAAAAAGCACGCGCAGGTAAGTTTTGGTGTGCGATAACAGCGATGATTGATAAACATGAATCTCTAAACTTTTTATTACTCAACAAGTTAAGAATTATTTCTTCACTGTTATCATTTTTATAAACAAGATGTTTAAGTGCTGAGTTGCCACTAAAACTCGCGGCATTAATAAATTGTTGGTGCTTAGTTGCTTTTAAGTAAAATGGAATAGAGAAATGATTATGGGCATATATGTTTCTCATCGCTTTCTGCAACCCATAAATTCGGCTGCCGCGTTTACCACAGGCTTCAATGTTGTCAATGTGCTGATAAATATACTTTCGTATGGCTTTACAGGCTAAATGCTTGCTGTCAATGGTGTTAATTAACAATCTAACTGCGCCATAACGGTCATAGCCAAGTACAATATACTTCTGTTTTTTAACCGTGCGATCTTGTTCCGCAAAGGGTACCGTTAATTCAATTTCAATTTCTTCACCGGCTTTAAATTTGGTTTCTTGTGCAAATTGTACTAATAAGCCTTGCATAGAAATATTCTTAGTTTTTCCTGGGATATACGTGACAACATTATTTCTTCGGGTGACCGCCATTTTAAACGATAACACAAAACGATCTTCACACCTTGAATCATCATTTTCAGCGGTTACAATTTCAGTTTCACAAAGATCATCAACCGCACTAAGTTGGTAACGTTCAGGTAATAAACGCTCTAATTCGGTAATTTCACCACGTATTGGGTTATGTATTGTTTCATACAAGCTGGTTATATCTGATACGGTTATCATGCAATCACAATCACTAATCATATCTAAAGCCGCTTTAGGGGTTGCCCTATTTAATACTGCCATTTTAGGGTGAACATGGGAGGGTAACGCTGATGGTACATAAGCATCTTCTACTGAATTAATAAACGACGAAGATATTTTAATCATTCTAAATAGACCGTTTTTAAAGTGTTGATTAAAAACAGTCTTCACACGTCTATCCTTAACAAATTCGTCATACCAAATAAGTGAGTAGGTTAAAGTTTCCTTATAATTAGATTTTAGTAAGAATGCATATTTATCAACCGTCTTTCGCTCCTTCAAAGCATGTTGAATATCTTTATGTCCAAGTAATATCGGTAAATGAAAGCTTTTCTGTTTATCGCTAAAAAAGTTCCATAACTCGTCATTGCCTGAAGTTTTCATGGCTACTTTTGCATGCCATGCATTATTTTTTTGACAGCAAAGTAGCGGGATATCATGCGTTTTATTTAAATATAACTGCTCATAGCCTTTAGAGGTAATAGAATCAAAAAGTGGTTCGATAAACTGTTCTGTGGGCCCTATTATAGCTAGATTTTTTTTCCTTAAGTAATAGCTAAATAAAACGCGCATTTGTTTATCTGTTAATGGGCTTGAGTATTTTAAAAGGTATTCGAACTTATTATTGACTGATGATTTTTGACTGTCCATAATCACAAATCCAAGTTCAAGTTCTTCAGCAAAACCTATGTCTTCATGATGATCGTATAACCATAAATACAGTTTATTCGCGTTTATATTCTCTATTTCATTTGAAGTTTGAATAACAACTTTTCGGTTATTCATTTTTTCAATACTGGCCGTAATGCCAACTTCTTTTTTCCCTTGGGATGTCATTCCCATAATAGGGTTGATAAATACTTTACAAGAAGAGTTAAACTTTTTTAATTCATGATTTATTCTATTTTTATTCACTAAAGGTTTGGGCTCAGTTTTATCTATTGAGAACTCTGTAAATTTACTTTCATTTTCATCTTCGCCTATATTTTCATGATCATTTTCACGCTGGCCTTTTCTAGCTGCCCTTGCTTGCGCATCTTCATAAATTTCATGGTATAGACCTATCGTGTATAAGTTTTGGTATTCAATTAGTTTTTGATTGAATAGCTCTTTACCGGCAACATCTAGATAATGGGTAATTTTGTTGCGAACAACAATTTCACAATGAGTAAAAAGTAAGCGTAAATCAATTGATTTGGTTGTTTGTTGTGCAAGTTTTTTGATTTCATTTTTAACCGCTAGGTGTCTGCTCGTGTGTTCTTCAGGTAAGAGTTTTTCAACTAGAAACGCTAATCTATTGTTACTAGCATAAGGAACCAAACTTAATATTTGTTTTTCAAACCGTTGTAAATTAGGACTTATTACAGTGTTCATTATTAGTGGCACCCATGCTTTTTACTTTTGAGCATACCATAACTTATTAACATTATTAGACTAATTTCAGCCCCTACTGCTAGAAAAAGACACGATAAACGCACAATAAACGCTAAAAAAACGCACAATAAATCTACTGAGCCTATATAGGGTAATTGCTAGGAACTATGGTCTAACCAGAATACCTCTGTGTCCCGAAGAAGAAAATAAAAATACCCGCTAAACATGATAAAAGCACTTATCGGGTATTTTTATTGAATTACTTAAACGACTTCAACTACATAAAAGTAATTAAGTATCAGTGAGCGCTTTGATTTTCGCTTTAGAAAACCAAGCATAAAGCACCGGTAATACAAATAACGTCAGTAATGTTGCAGTGACTAAACCGCCAACAATAACACTCGCCAGTGGTCTTTGTATTTCTGCCCCTACCCCATTTGACATCAGCATAGGAATCAATCCCAGCGCCGAAGTAATTGCCGTCATCAGTACCGGCCGCAAACGAGAGACTGCACCATCGAAAACTGCTTTTGAGGTTTCAATACCATCTTTAACAAGTTGATTAATACTCTCAACCATCACCACGCCGTTAAGTACGGCGACACCAAATAAGGTAATAAAACCGACCGAGCTTGGTACTGATAAATATTGCTCGGAAATATAAAGTGAGAAAACTCCGCCAATAACGGCTAACGGTACATTAACCAATATCAACATTGCTTGCCCTACAGAGCCAAAAGCAAAATAGAGTAACAAGGCAATAAGTGCCAAAGACAAAGGTACAACAACAGCCAAGCGTTGCTGTGCTCGTTGTTGGTTTTCAAATTGGCCACCTATAACAACAGAGTAACCCGCTGGTAGAGTAACTTTCTCATCAATAACTTGCTGAATATCATTGACAACACTGCCCATATCTCGTCCTTGAACGTTCGCTTGGATTACCACGCGACGCTGTACATCATCACGACGCACTTGCGGTGGACCTGACTCAAAGCTTACAGTAGCAATATCGCCTAAACGCACCCAAGCCCCCGTAGGCGATTGTATTCTAAGGTCGGCAATGGCTGCTTGGTTATTACGGTATTTGTCCTCAATGCGAACATAAATATCATAACGTTCGTTACCATTGATTACTTGTCCAGCTGTGACACCACCAATGCCATCTTTAACAAGATTCATGACATCGCCAACAGATAAACCGTAGCGAGACAACTGCTGTCTTTTGGGCTTGATGACTAACTGCGCTTCACCGGCTATTTGCTCTAAAGCAACGTCTCTAGCACCCCTAACTTGTTTTATGGCAGCTTCAATTTCTTGGCCTTTTTTCGCCAGCATATCTAATTCAGGACCAAATAACTTAATGGCAAGCTGCGCTTTTACCCCTGACAGTAATTCGTCAACACGCGTTGCTATCGGTTGTGAAAAATTAAGTAATAAACCAGGAAACTGCTCAAGTTTTTTTTCCATTAAACCTTGTAATTCATAGCGGTTTTTAGCACTAGTCCACTGTGATACAGGTTTTAAACCAATATATATTTCAATATTATTGACTGGCTCAGGATCACCACCTATTTCCGCGCGACCAATACGGCTTAAGGTATATTCCACTTCAGGAAATTCCATTAACATTTCCTCCAGAATAGGCGAAACAGAAAGTGCTGTTTCTAAACTTGACGATGGTGCTAAAGTTGCCCGTAAATTAATAGTCCCCTCTTCTAACTCAGGTACAAACTCAGTGCCTATTTGTGGAATTAAAGCAGCAGCACCAATAACTAAAATAATCGATGTTGCAATAACTAACTTAGTGCGTTTCATCGCTGCCTTTAAACCTTTTCGATACCATTTATCAAGCGGCTTTAACACGAAACTTTCTCTTTCTTTAACGCCTTTTTTAAACATAAAGGTTGCTAGTGCCGGTACAACAAAAAGCGCAACAACTATTGCCGAAATAACAGCAAGAATAATACTAATAGCCATTGGTTGGAAAAGCTTAGCTTCAACCCCTTCAAAACTAAATAAAGGCGTGAAAACCACCAGAATAATCGACGCAGCAAAAAATACCGGACGGGCGACCTCTCTACCGGCTTCTTTTAACCGTAGCGGAATGCTTGCTTCGTCATTTTCTACATCATGAGGATCTACATCGTTAGCCAAATTTCTTTTTTGGGTATTCGCGTAATGAGTAGGATCTGGCCTGTTTAAATGCTTAAACATATTTTCAACCATCACCACAGAGCCATCGACTAACATACCAATAGCAACGGCAATACCACCTAGTGACATAAGATTTGCAGATAAACCAAACCACGACATCACCATTAAGGCAATACCAACAGAAATAGGAATAGAAATTAACACTAAAAATGTCGCTCTAAGGTCCATTAAAAATAATGCCAACACGATGGCAATAAAAATAAACGCCAGAGCTAACGCTTCAACAACCGTATCAACTGCTTTAGTGATCAAATCAGCTTGGTCATAAAAAGGCTCAAAGCGCACACCTTCAGGTAGCGCTTGATTAATAAGAGGAATTCTAGCGGTGATACCATCAATCGTTGCTTTCGTATTTGCGCCCATTCTTTTAAGCACAATACCTGACACCACTTCACCTAAACTGACCGTGTTGCCTTGCTCATCTCGACGGCTCATTGTAACCGCACCTTGACGAATTTCACTGCCCAGTGAAACTTTTGCGACATCTTCAATAGTGATCACAGTCCCGGCAACGGTTTTAACAGGCACTTGTTTTATATCTGCTAAACCTTCTTCACCACTACTAAACCAGCCCGTACCTCGAATTACAAGTTGCTCTTGTCCACGGTTCATATACCAACCACCGACATTAGCGTTATTGTTATCAAGTGCTGTTACGATATCTTTTTGGGTTAATTGGTACGAGAGTAGTTTGCTCGGCTCAATATTCACTTGATATTGCCTAACATTACCGCCAAATGATAAAACGTCAGTTACGCCATCAACAGGCATCACTAATAATTTTACTATCCAGTCATTCAAGCTTCTTAATGACATTGAATCATAGCCAGAGTCTTTATCCGCAATCAAAAGGTATTGGAATACTTGCCCTAGTCCTGAGGTATTTGGCCCCATTTCAGGTGTACCAACCCCTGTCGGGATTAATTCTTTAGCGGCTTGCAGACGTTCAAAAACTAATTGCCTAGCAAAGTAAATATCAGTGCCCTCTTTAAAGACAACGGTTACTCCCGACAGTCCTGTTTTTGAAATGGAACGAACCTGCTCAACATCAGGTAAAGCATACATAACCGCTTCAATAGGATAAGTGATGAGTTGTTCAACTTCTGCCGCGGCTAAACCAGGTGCTTCAGTATTTACCGCAACTTGTACATTGGTCACATCAGGAAAAGCATCTAAATTTAGTTTTGGGATCACCATAATTGATCCCGCTATGGTCGCTATTAACGCAATAACCACCAACAGTCGATTATTGATCGACCAATCTATCATTTTATTAAACATAATAAATTACTCCTTCAATTAGTGGCCGTGCGGATCAAATCCGCCTTTTGCGATTTCAGAAGCAACAAAGAATGCACCTTTAGTTACCACACGAGCATTAGCTGCTAGCCCAATAATTTGACGATAGCTACCTAATGCTTGGCCTAATTCCACTTCCACCACTTCAAACTCACCAGGATGATCTTCAACAAAAACGGTCCAATCTCCGTCAGCACCGCGCATTAATGCAGTCTCGGGGACAGCCATTACCGGTTGTTTAGTATTAAACTGAAAATTCACGTTAACAAACATACCTGAGTGCAACGTATCATCACTGTTTTCGACCATTAACCTGACAATTCTGGTTCGTGTAATGGGGTCGATCGTGTGAGCTTCTTGAATCACTTTCGCTTCATGTACTTGCGTACCAAATTCAATTTTAGCGATTGTGCCTATCGGCAGATTTAATTTTTTATTAGGAGAAACACGCGCTTCAACCCATAAATTTTCTTCATTTGCTAAAATCATAACTTCATCACCAGGGGCAACGCGTTGACCTTGTGAAAAACTATCACTCAATACCGCGCCAGAGATTTTTGCCACTAAGGTATATTCACCTAAGTTTGATGAATTGTTTTTTACTATGGCTTTTATCGCTTGTTTAGTGAGACCAAAGGCGGTTAAACGCCCTAAAGCAGAATTGTAATCAGTTTCACTTTTTAATAATCGACTCTCACTAATCGTGCCCTTCCCTAACTTTTTAACACGTTGCCATTCACTGTAGGAAACACGAAAATTTGCTTGAGCTTCAGCCATAGATTCACTAAATAAGGTAACCAATGGCTGACCTTTTTCGACATGCTCACCTAAGGTTGCGTGACGGCTAATAATCACCGATTCTGTACGAGGAGAGACTATATAACTGGTATAACCGTTGGCTTTAATTTCACCTGGAGCATAAACACTTTTTGCAAATGTTTGAGGTATCAATTGTGTTACTTCAATATTGGCTAGCGACATTTTCTCAGGACTGAAGGTTATGCCTTCGTCATGCGCTTCTTTACTGTTCTGGCTATTGCCTTTACCTTTTTCGATTACAGTTGAAATAGGGTGCTCATCATGGTTATGCGACACTTCAGCTGTTGCTTGCTTAGCAAGGGAAGCTGTTGATAAGACAGTTAAACTAACGCATAGAGCTACGCCAGTCGTTTTTACGGAAAAATACTTCATGATTTTCTCTTAATTTAAGAATAAAACATTGCAACAAAGCTAAATTAAAGCAGTTTAGGCTTTAGCTTAGGTATATGTGTGTTGCGGATAGTTGAGTTAAAATTAAATTAAGCGATTGGAGGGCGAATAAGCTCTTCAATAGAACTTTTATCAAGATGAGCATGATAAAAGTATTGATTAAACACTAAAAGAGCAGCGGTGTTTTCGCTGTTTTTTATACTGACAAACCATGGAGTGTGTGATCCTTGACAATGACCACAGTGATGGCAATCTTTAATATCGTGCGCATCACCTGATGAGCCTTCAAAAAATTCATTGTTATCTAAATCATGAGAATGCTGAGTTTGTAGGTGTTGGGAATCAACTTGATGATTGTCATCTGCATTAGCCACAGCAACAAACGACTGCAATGCAATCGATAGTACTATTAAGAAGCTAAGCCAAGTGTTTTTCATTCGTATGTTCTGAACCCTATCAGTAAAAATTTACCAAGCAAATAATAATTAAATAAATTTTTTTAGTCAACATAAAGCCTTACCTAAGGCGAAATGAGTGTACATTTTAGATTCTATTTACGGTAATAAAAAAGGACACTAATAAGTGTCCCTTACATATATCCCTAATATTAAATATTGAGGATAAAGGAGCTTGCTTAGCTTAAACTCTTTCGAATAACGCCGCAATACCTTGACCACCACCAATACACATAGAAACTACTGCATATTTTCCTGATGTTCTTTGAAGCTCATATAACGCTTTCACGGTAATAACTGAGCCTGTAGCACCGATCGGATGGCCTAATGAAATACCTGAACCATTCGGGTTCACTTTGGCTGGATCAATATCTAAATCCTTCACGACTGCTAAAGCTTGAGAGGCAAATGCTTCATTAACTTCCCAAACATCAATATCATCAACTGATAAGTTAGCTTTTTCTAATAGTGTTTTGATTGCAGGTACTGGACCTATGCCCATGTACTTTGGTTCAACACCAGCAAAAGCATAACCAACTAATTTAGCCATAGGTTTAAGACCTTTAGCTTCAGCAACAGATTTGTCCATCATCACAATAGCAGCCGCTGCGTCATTTATACCGGAAGCATTTCCTGCAGTAACTGAGCCATCTTTTTTAAATGCTGGACGTAATTTAGAGAAGTTTTCTGGCGTAGCACCAAAACGTACATGTTCGTCTTGATCGAAAATTGTCACCCCTTTGCGGGTTTTCAACTCTACAGGTAATATTTGGTCAACAAAACGCTTCTCGTTTATTGCATTCTCTGCACGCCTGTGGCTTTCAAGTGCTAAAGCATCTTGCTCTTCACGAGTAACGTTCCATTTTTCAGCAACATTTTCAGCCGTAATACCCATATGAGTATCACCGATAGGACAAGTTAATGCACCCACCATAGGATCAACCATATTGGTATCGCCCATACGAATACCAAAACGTGCTTTTGGAACCCAATAAGGTACTCTACTCATTGATTCAGCGCCACCTGCAACAGCAACATCACAATCATCTAAAAGTATTAATTGAGCTGCTGATATAATTGATTGTAAACCAGAGCCACATAAACGATTAATTGTAACCGCTGGTGTAGCTTCGGGTAAACCGCCTTTAATCGACGCTGCACGACTCATGTACATGTCTTTTCTGTCTGAATGGGTAACGCTGCCAATAACACAATGACCAACATCTTCGCTATCAATGCCCGCACGTTGCACAGCTTCTTTAATAACTAACCCTGCTAAATCAGTAGGAGCGATATCTTTTAAACTACCACCATATTCACCAATAGCGGTTCTAACAGCACTTACAACTACAACTTCTCTTTTACTCATGTTTATACCCTCTTTATTATGTTTTTTGATTTTACTTATTAAAACTGCATTTCAGGTACAACTGCTGGTACAACCAACTCCCCTTGGGTCAATTTTATTATTTCCTCTACAGTAACGCCTGGTGCTCGCTCTATAAGGTGAAATTTACCATTTTTGATTTCAATGAAAGCTAAATCCGTTAACACTTTTTTAATGCATCCTTTACCCGTCAATGGTAAAGAGCAATTCGTTAGCAATTTTGATTCACCATGCTTTGATGCATGTGTCATGGTGACAATGATATTGTCAGCGCCAGCAACTAAGTCCATTGCGCCGCCCATACCTTTGATTAATTTGCCGGGGATCATATACGAAGCAATATTGCCATTAACATCCACTTCAAAAGCACCTAAAACGGTTAAATCGACATGACCACCACGAACCATGGCAAAAGATTCAGCCGAGTCGAATATTGATGCCCCAGTTGCCATTGTCACCGTTTGTTTACCGGCATTGATTAAGTCGGCATCTATTTCTTCTTCGGTCGGAAATTGTCCCATACCCAAAAGTCCATTTTCCGATTGCAGCATCACTTCTATGCCCTTTGGTACATAATTAGCAACTAGTGTAGGAATGCCTATACCTAAATTTACGTAGTAACCGTCTTGTAACTCTTGAGCAACGCGCTGTGCTATTTGTTCTCTAGATAAACCCACAATTATTCTCCTGAAGGTCGAGTGGTTCGTTGTTCAATACGCTTTTCAAACGTACCTTGAATTAAACGGTTAACGTAAATACCGGGAGTGTGGATTTGATCGGGATCTAATTCGCCTGGCTCTACAATTTCTTCAACTTCAACCACCGTGATTTTACCGGCAGTTGCTGCCATAGGGTTAAAGTTACGAGCTGTTTTTCTAAAAACAAGGTTGCCGTATTTATCTGCTTTCCATGCTTTAACTATCGCAAAATCACCAGTGATAGCTTCTTCTAGAATATAATCACGACCATTAAACTGTCGCTCATCTTTACCTTCCGCGACAGGCGTACCTACTCCAGTCGCTGTAAAGAAAGCAGGAATACCAGCTCCCCCAGCACGCATTTTCTCAGCTAAGGTCCCTTGTGGTGTTAGTTCAACCTCTAGTTCACCCGACATCATTTGTCGTTCGAACTCTGCGTTTTCACCTACATAAGAGGCTATTATTTTCTTAATCTGACGATTAGGTAATAGCACACCTAAGCCAAAATCATCGACCCCACAATTGTTAGATACCAGCGTCAACCCCTTTGTACCTTTACGGTTTATTTCCGCAATCAAATTTTCAGGGATGCCACATAAACCAAAACCACCTGCGATAACGGTCATGTTATCTGTTAGTCCAGCCATTGCTTCTTCGTAGCTATTTACTACTTTGTTAAATCCTGCCATGTCACTTTACTTTCCTCTACCTATTTAATTAAGTAGCAGAGAAAAACCTTTATTGTGTAAAAACTAGAGTCTCAGCATCTTACAATTGAATACCACTGTAAAATTGATTAATATTAACGATTGATAAATTATTTTAATGAATGATAAACTTACATGAATATTACCATCAAACAAATTCGAGCCTTCCTTGCAGTTGTTGAGGTAAACAGTTTTGCCGAGGCCAGTGAATTACTTCACCTTTCGCAGCCAGCCTTAAGCATTACCATTAAAAACTTAGAAGAAAGTGTTGGCGGTAAACTCCTAGCAAGATCAACTAGATCACTCGCATTAACACCTGAAGGCGAGGTATTTTTACCTGTGGCCAAACGATTGCTAGCCGATTTTGATACTGCTTTTATAGAGCTTCTTGAGCTGTTTTCATTAAAACGTGGTAACTTATCACTCGCTGTTATGCCATCATTTGCTAGTACTCATCTGCCACAACATCTTTTTTCCTTTAATACAAAACATCCAGCGATCAAAGTGAAAATTCATGACGTTATCGCTGAAGATGCCGTTGAGATGGTACAATCCGGTAAAGCAGAGTTTGCTATAAGTTTTGATCCAGGCACCTCTGACGACCTAAATTTCGAAACGCTATTTTCTGATAGATTCGTGGCGGCTTTTCCTAAAAATCACAAATTAATGAAAGTTAATCAAGTTGGCTGGCAGCACTTAGTGGAATTTCCCTTCATAACTTTACAGCGCCCTTCAAGTATTAGAGTGCTAATGGACAATATACTTGCAGAACAAAATATATTTGTAAACGTAGCTTTTGAAACAAATCAATTAGCGACAGTGGTCCAAATGATCGCTACAGAGCTCGGTGTTAGTGTAATACCATCACTTTACAAACAACAATTACGTGCATTAAATCTTGAATTCAGAGAACTATCATCGCCAGTCATTAATCGCCGTGTTGGAATTATTACTCGCCGTAGATATCCATTATCTAAAACAGCGCAGGCGTTTATAGGAATTTTACGGCGTTATTATCAACAATCACCTTTATAGCCACCATTTTAATTAGCTGACCGATAAATATGTGAGTAAAGATTATTAATAATTGATTCGCATTCCTTCTCTTTCAATTTTATAATGCTGCAAAAATTAATGTCACTCTCACCCAATATAAGGCCTAGATTTTCGAAATGACTATATCTACTACTAAAAAAGAAATTCCTGGGGCATACAAGCTTGAGAAAAAACTCAGAGGAAAAGTAGGAAAAGCGATAGCAGATTACACCATGATTGAAGAATCAGATGTAGTAATGGCAGCGATAAGTGGTGGCAAAGATTCATTTGCAATGCTAGATATTTTACTAACATTACAAAAGGCTGCACCAATAAATTTCAAAATAATTGCGGTTAATCTCGATCAAAAGCAACCGGGGTTTCCTGAACATATCCTTCCAGAATATTTTGAATCGTTAAATATCCCTTATTATGTGGTCGACAAAGATACTTACTCTATTGTTAAAGAAAAGGTACCCGAAGGAAAAACAACTTGTAGTTTATGTTCAAGGTTACGCCGAGGTACATTGTATTCATTCGCTGAAAAAATTGGCGCTACAAAAATTGCGCTAGGCCACCACATGGATGATATTGTCGAAACATTATTTCTAAATATGTTTCACGGTGCTCGATTAAAGTCCATGCCGCCTAAATTAAGATCTGATGATGGTCGAAATACTATAATTCGTCCTCTTGCCTATTGTAGAGAAAAAGACTTAATACAATTTGCAGAATTAAGAGGCTACCCAATAATTCCATGTAACCTGTGTGGCTCACAAGAAAACTTACAACGACAAAATATTAAAGCTATGTTATCACAGTGGGATACAGTGTCGCCCAATAGAATAGAAAACATTTTCAAATCATTAAAAAATGTCAGCCCGAGTCAGCTTGCTGATACACAGTTATTTGATTTTGATAATTTGCCAATTGATCGAACAATGGTAAAAGATGAATATGAGTTTTCTAAAGAAATTGTATCGTCGACAAATATTGATGAGTCATTAATTATTGATGCCACTAATGTTTAATATAATGAACCAGTATTAGAGATTTAATTTGTTAAATTAAGCCCTGCAAGATAAAGTCATTTGATTACGTAAAGAATAAATGTTGATGAAAAGTTTAATTTTGATGTTTATTCTTATTAATTTTAAGATAATTACGGTTAATCTAGATCAAAATAGCCAAGTTTCCCTTCAACTATTTTGCCATAATATTTTCATCCGCTAAACACCCCACTTTATAATATTAATAAAGCCATAAAACTTTGTACTACTACTTTTACTAGTCTATATTTAATGAATATTAGTGAATTAAATATCTTATGTTATTAAAAACTTTTATTAGCTTTATGTTGATGGTTCCAACGATAGCAATTTCCCAACAGGCCCAAGTCGATTTACGCCACAGGCCTCCAGAGATAAACATCACTGAAAATAAATTTTCTGGCCCTATTATTGTTATTACCGACAAATTGCTTACTTCTATTAACATAGTCCCCTTGTGGATGGATGTGCCCTGGCCTAGAACTCTACTTCGTGCGAAAAATGGTAAAGTAGATATTGTTCTACGACATTCGATGACCTCAGATAGAGAAGAGTTTTTACTTCCTATGCTTATTGGTTATGAACAACGAGTTATATATTACTTACTCGGTCCTCATATTAAAAACGTTAGCCAATATCAGAGAGTAGACCAACTTGAAAAACTAAATTTCGGCCTGTTAAGAGGATCATATTACGGCCCACATATCGAAAATATAACTTCCAAGAAAAAAACTACATTTACCAATAATATTGACCAGTTAATGGAGATGTTACTAACCAAGCGTATCGATGTGATGCCTATCCAAAACCTAACCTGGGCAGAAATATCTTATGCCAAAATAAAAGACAGATACAACAATTCGCAATACCAGATAGCAGAAGTAAATGAGTCGTTTTTAAGTGGAAAATATATAAGTATTCCCAAATTATCTAAGCTAAACGATAAATACCATAAATTAAACTGCCTGTTATACCAATGGCGTTCGTCCGGAAAAATTGATGCTATATATCAACAATATCAAATAACTCCCTACATTCAATTATTTAATACTATTGAAAGTCATCGACAAGCTATGTCTTGTGATTGATACATAGCTACATGGCAAGCTTTGTTTTATTCTTTAAACTAGTTTCAACTGCAATAAATTTTATGAAAGTTATTCAGCTTTTTATTTTAATTATAATTAATTAACATTAAGTTCGTTATGTTCAAAATATTTACACTGATTATGGCTTTTAGCATTATAGGATAATACTAAAAACTACTAATAGTGAATTTATGAGCGCTAAAGAACATAAAACAAACACAAAAAAAATGAACATACAAAAAAGAAGTTATGTTACAAAAGCAGAACAGATTAAAGAGGCCAATCTGAACGCCTATCTCAAACTAGCCAGTCAAGGAAGCGATCTTAAAAATGAGGATGATAGTTCAATTTTTATTCTTGGTTATAATTGAACATAATAAAATTTTTATTTCTAAGGTTTTAGCCTGTAGTTCCGCTCTGGTCTTCCAACGGTTCCGTATTCAATATCAGCTATAATTTCATTCTTATCTAATAAATACTCTAGATAACGCCTTGCTGTCGTACGGCTGGTCCCTACGTGTTCAGACATAGACTCTGCAGTAAAAGGAATTAATGCATTGGTTTGCATAATATTACGAATTTTATCCAGGGTTATTGAATCTATTCCTTTGGGTAGTTTTATCGTTGATTTATCTATGAACTCGACACGAGCCTTTTCTGTTTGACTTTTTTTATTATGAAATAAGGCATCAAGCTCATCCTGTTCAAAAGATTGATTAGCTTCTAATTGATGCGTGTATTTAATAAAACGCTGCAAAGTAGCTTGCAAACGAGAAAAAGCAATCGGTTTTAAAATATAATCAAATGCCCCATAAGACATTGCCTCTTGGATTGTATCTGAGTCTTTTGATGCTGTTAGCATTACGACATTAATTTCCGAAGCTTTCTGCCCTTGGCGAATATGTTTTAGTACGTCTAACCCGTTACTGTCGACCAAACTAACATCCAGAAAAACTAGCTCTGGTGCAAAGCCATCTATAAAGTCAATAGCTTGCAAAGCCGATTCAGCAATACCTGCAACTTCAAACTCATCTTCATTATTGATAGTTTTCAAAAGAATATTGGCGATTCTTGAGTCATCTTCGACAATTAAAACATTATTTATCTTCATAGTATTCTTCCAATTATTTGTACAAAAAGTTTAATGGAAAATGCCTTACTTATTTTTCGGGATATAAACGGTCATAATAGTCCCGCCCGTTTTGGAACGAGTTATTGACAAACTCCCATCCATTTTATCTAGACTATTTTTTACCAAATACATGCCTATTCCATGCCCCATACTTTCTTTTGTTGTTTCTCCGAGATTAAAAATATTTTTTATAGATTCATCACTCATACCCAATCCTGAATCTTCTATTTCAAATATAAGATCTGGCCCTGTATCGGTTATAGATAGCTTAACTTGTGCTTTTCTACCTGCATTTGCAATGCTGGCATCAAAGGCATTTTCCAGTATATTACCAACAACCGTCACTAGCCTCGAATGCTTTAACCGCCCAGGAACTTTCATTAATGTGCTTTCTTTATCAATAATTAGTTCAATATTTCGTTCCTTAGCAACGTCATATTTTCCTATTATCAAACCTGCTATTATAGGATCAGGGATAGTGCGCATTAAAAATGCAATTAGATCTTGATATCCAGAGCTTTCTATAGTGATTAGTTCTAGGGCTTCGTCATATGATCCTATTTGAATCAACCCTCCTATAGTATTGAGTTTATTGGAATATTCATGTGTTTGAACTTGCAGCATTGTTGAGAATTGTTCAACCTGTGATAACTTTTTACTTAGCTCAAGAATGTCATCTTTGCACCGAAAAGAAACGACTACACCATGCTTTTTTTGACCAATTATTAATGGCATTATATTCATAATAAAGATGCTCTTTTTATCATCTATATCTACATCAACATCAACATCTTGCCAAGTTTGATTTTCGCTACTAGAGAACAAATAATGATAACCAGGTAGTAAGTCATTGATAGGAAGCCCTACTAATTTTTGAACACTAACCGAACCGAGTAAATCAAAAGCAACTTTATTACAACTTTTTATATACCCTTTTTCATCAACAACTAAAATACCTTCGAATATAGACTCAAGGACTGCTTTTCTTTCACTATAAACCCGCGATATCTCTTCCGGCTCTAGGCCAAATATTTCATCGCGATAACGTTTGGATATATATAGAGCAAGCCCGCCACCTATTAACAAGAAAAATCCAAAAACAAAAGCAAATTTATCACGTAGGATATTGATACTATGATGTAATTCATTTTCAAGGTACCCTACAGAGACTAAACCTATGATATTTCCATTAGGAGAAAGAACTGGCGTCTTTCCCCGAATAGAAACGCCAAGTGAACCTTTTGCTTTAGATATATATGACTCGCCCAATTTTAACGCTCTGATACTATCTCCACCAATCATCATATGGTTTATTTTCTTTGAGTCAGGGTGTGAATATCGTATGGCATTTACATCACCTATAACAATAAAAGAAGCAGATATTTGTAACCGGATAGGTTCGATATAGTTTTGAATGGTGTGGCTGTCTTTATCGAGTAACCCCTGTAGAATAATAGGACTTTTTGCTAAGGTTTGAGCCACTACTAGCGCTTTGTTACCTATTTGACTTTCAAACTCTTTTTCTAGATAAGAAATACTGAAAAAAGCTAAAAATAACGTCTGTAAAGCAATTAACAAAACAGAGAGTATTGCCAGCTTATTATGTAATCCCATTTTGTATATTTTCATATAGCCACATATCAGCCTGAGTATTTAATAAAGTTTAGCTTAAAAAAGTACTAGGAACTAAATGCTCTCTCCTAGTACTGAATAAAGCTATTGATTAAACATCACAAGTCTTTCCTACATTATCGGTCGGTTTGTCCTTCTTTAGTGCCGAGATTAATGGAATAAGCAAAAATATTGCTGTAACCGATAGTATTCCAATGGTAATTGGTCTGTCCCATAGAAAGGATATTGAGCCATCATATAAGGTTAAAGATCGACGTAAGTTTTGCTCTAACATTCCACCTAATATAAAGCCTAAAATTAATGGCGACATGCTAAAGTCTAATAATCGTAAGGCTATAGCAATCACTGCAAAACCTGCCATCATATAGATGTCAAAAGTATTAAATGAAACTAAATAAACACCAATCAATGAGAAAAATAAAATAAGAACGGTTAACAACTGTTTGGGTAAGCTTAGTGTTCTAGCTATATAAGGAATTAATGGTAAATTAATAAAAAGCAACACAAGGTTACCGATATACATAGAGACAATTACAGACCAAAATATTTCAGGGTTATCAACAAAAAGCCGAGGTCCAGGTTGAATTCCATAGGCCATCAACGCACCTAACATTACAGCTGTTGTTCCTGAGCCTGGAATACCTAAGGTAAGTAAGGGTACGAACGAACCACTACAAGCTGCATTATTGGCAGTCTCAGGCGCTGTCAAACCACGTATGCTCCCTTTACCAAATTTTAACTTGTCTTTTACTGAAGCTAAATTTCTTTCCATACCATATGCGAGAAATGAAGCGATAGTAGCACCTGCTCCTGGTAATACACCAACAAAGAAACCTAAAACTGAAGACCTACCAATAACAGGTGCCATTTCTTTTATTTCTTCTTTGTTGAGCTTTAAGCTCCCCATATTAGAAGTGGTATCTTTACCATCAGGTTGCTTTTTATCTATATTTATTATGGATAAAAGCGCTTCAGATAGAGCAAACATCGCCATTGCTATTAATAAAAAACTAATACCGTCCAACAAATCAATTTGACCAAAAGTAAAACGCTCAATCCCCGAAGCTTGATCAGTACCTACCGTAGATAGCATTAAACCAAATAAAGTCATCATTATAGACTTAAGAAATTGTCCTTTGCTAGAGAACGCTGCAATTGCGGTTAAACCCAACAATAATAAGGCGAAATAATCAGGTGATTGAAAACTTAAGGAAACAGTTGACAATATTGGGGCTGCTACCATTAAAAATATTGCGGCTATCGTTCCGCCGCTAAATGATGCATAGGCGGCAATTGCAAGAGCTTTACCTGCCTGGCCTTTACATGCCATCGGGTAACCATCAAATGAAGTCGCCACCGTACCTGCAACACCCGGGGCATTAATTAGAATAGACGAGGTTGACCCACCAAAAATTGCACCATAATACACACCTGCCATCAAAATCATTCCTGATGATGGATCTATTCCATAAGTGATAGGTATCATAAGCGCAATTGCTGTGATAGGACCTAACCCCGGTAACATGCCAATAAAAGTACCAACCAAACAGCCAAACACTACATACATAATATTTTGCATAGACATCGCGGTTTCAAAACCGATAATTATACCATCTAACATATTTTTATCCCCACAGATCGCCAGTACTTAAATAGATACCCAGTAACTGTGTCATGATTGCCCAAAAAACAATTACAACCGGAACTGAAGCAAAGAATAATCTTTTAATACTGCGCTCTCCAAGAATTAGGTATCCAATCACTAGAAATGAAATTGTCGATATGATGAAACCTAGCAATTCTAATGTAGCTCCGTAATAAATCATTAACGCTATAAGACTAATTATTTTTGACCAGCCTTTGCGATCAAACTGAGACTTTTCACCTTTATTTATATTCGCTTTTTTACTATCTTTAATATCGTTTAACAATGAACTTACTATCGCTAATAAGGAAATGATTATACCTATAAATGCGTATAACTTTGGCATGGATTGGGATGTAAACACATCATACTCTTCACCTGGATATAAGGGGATTTGGAAGGCGTAATAGCCATAACAAACACTGAAAATAAAAAATATCAATGCGCCAACTTTATCTTTACTGATTCTCATAATTTACCTCATTCTGCATTCGCCACTGTCAATAAAATAGAACAGTGACAAATACAGCATCAACTTATTTCAAAAAGCCTAATTCAGTCATTAGTTCACCAATTTCTTTTTCTTGATTTTCTAAGAACTTGTAAAACTCATTATCCGGATTATATAAATTTACCCAACCATTACGCTCTTTAATTTTTGTCCATTCAGGCGTAGTTTGAACATCTCCCAATAATTTTGCATAAGCCTTAACTTTTGCATCAGGCATTTCTGGAGAGGCGAAAAAACCGCGCCAATTTGCAAATACAACGTCATAGCCCATTTCTGTCAAGGTAGGAGTATTAGGAGTAGCTACTAATCTTTCTTTTGAAGTAATAGCCAGTATGCGAACTTCTCCGCTTTCTGCCATAGTTAATGCTTCACCAACACCTGTAGAAAGTATAGCTGTTTCACCAGAAAGCAAACCAGCCATTGCTTTTCCACCACCATCATAAGCGACATAAACCATTCTTTTTGCTTTAACTCGGCCTGCTTTTAATGCCATCGCTGCAACTAAATGATCTAAACTTCCACGAGCTGAGCCACCTGAAATTTTAACTTTACGTGGATTTGCTCTGAAATCGGCTAAAACTTGGCGCCAATCTGCATATTTCGAATCTTTACGAACTACAAATGCACCAAAGTCCGCTATTGTTCCAGCAACAGGCTTTAAGTCTCGAAAAGATTGGGGAAAGACACCTGTTAATGATCGAACTACTATTGGAGTAGAGTTAACCATCAAGGTGTCAGTTTGTTTTTTAGCTGTCTCAATCATATAGGCAATAGCTTTGCCTCCACCGCCACCAGACATGTTTTGATAAGAAGCTTGGCCAATTTTACCAGACTTCATTAATGCTTCACCTGTGCCTCGTGCAGTACCATCCCATCCCCCTCCTGGGCCCCCAGGGATCAAAAAGTGAACTTTTTCTATTTTGGTAGCTCCCTCTGCCAAAACCGAAGTAGAAGTAAATGATAATGATCCTATAGTCAAAATAGCTAAGGATAGTTGTTTAATATTCATAATATTTCCTAACATTTCTTGATTAGCATTTAATGTTACTAACCTGAACAAAGATAAACTCATGTAGCGCTGTATATTAATTAAGCTTAAAAAAGATATTGCACACGTGCAGTGAATGCGTCGCCATCATTATACTCACCAACCAGAGCCTCAGCTCCAGGGCCTGTGACATCTGATATTAAGTAGTTAGCCATCAGTTTGATTTTTTTATTGTAGTAATAAGTCGCACCAAGGGTGATAACTTCAGCCTTAGTACCTTGAGTATCAGAAGTTGCATCAAATTGGCTTAAACGAGCAAAGATTTCCCAGGCACCACTATCTGATATCGGCTTAGGAGAGTTGAACACACCACGTTTTTTGTATACACGATGCTCCCCTGTTAAGAAATAACTTGCGGTAACGTAATAACCTTCATAAGTATTGTCATTACTACTATCAACGGCACTCACATCACGTTCAGCATATTCAGCTTGCACTGATAAAGGCCCATATACACCAGCAAATTCTAAACCGAACTGGGTCATATCATTAACAGCAAAGGTTTCACCACCAGCCGCATAATTTACCAAGCGAACATTAGTATTACGGACTTCACCTCGAGCAAATTTTGCACTTAATGTATCACCACCAAATTCACGCTGTGATCCCCAAACTCCAAAATGCAACGTTTCGTCGCCTGAATGAATGGGAGACCAAGTTAATCGACCCGTTACAGAGAGGCCCATATCTCCATTTTCATCCTGACCATCTGTTCCAAAACTACCACCTTTATATCCACCAATGGCATAACGCAAACCAGAATCTTTAAAATATTGATATGCTGAAATACCATATTTAAAATAAGGTGACATAACATTAGCTAGCATAGGACGTGAAATTGCGGTTATATGTTTACTGCTAGTTAATGCCTCTAAGCTAATATCTTCACGAATTTTACCCAGTTTAACTGTCGGACCATTCTCAAAGCCTTTATATCTTAAACGGGCTAAAGTTATCTCTCCTTTGTCTTCAGAAAAATCAAGTAATAACTTATAGTCCCAATCATCTGACTGACCTTCAACATAAGTTCTGATTCGACGAGGAAACAAGTCAGAGCCTGTTTTGCCATCATGATCAGCATTGTAAGCACCATCAAAACGGTTGTAGTCCAATTGAAAACGGCCACCAATCTCAAATGTTTTTTCACCGTCCGCACTTTCAACCTCAATTCCACCTCCCTTAGTTTTTACTTTAGTGGCTTGTTTCATTTTTTCTACAGCCTTGCTTAACTTCTCAACCTGCTGCTCTAGTTTAATTACCTTATCACTTTCACTAGCATGAACAATTGCAGGTAAAGCAAGTCCCATTGCTACTAGCAAGCTTACATTTTTCAGTTTGTTTTTTGGAAATATCATGATTTTTAACCCCATCAACTTATTGTAGTTTTTATATTTGTATCTATATTCTTAATGTTGATATGAGTACAACTTGGTGCAATAAATATTATTTTAGCTCAAACCAACGAGAGTTAAAGTGTGCTAAATCTTAATCAAAGTAAATAATGAAACCATTAAAGCTATTGATGTGATAAAAACAATTAAAACCATAAAAACCACACGGAAAACTTTTCCATTTAAGGATATGTTTTTGATGGCTTATTTGTATAAAATATTGAATACCTCATGTATACAAAATATCTCAATTGTATTTTCGTAACATCAAAGAGGAAAACTTTAAATTCTACATTTACTGTTTAATAGCATATGTTATTAATAGTTCAATACTGCGTGTAAGGCGAGCGATGTATATATTTTTTGATACAGGTTTAACCTGCTTTAATGGATCTGAGCAAGCCAGATAAGAGAGAATATGATTTATATACCCAAGCCACTTCAAGATGCAGAATTCAGCTAGAATTAGAAACGTATTTAGATAAGGTATTGATTGAAGAGAATGGTTATTTCCTTGTCAAAATCAATAACGCCGCATGTAAGCCTTTACCTTTTATTAGGTACTCGCCCTTCGGGAGTTTCTTAGCAAACTGATAACATCACAAAATGAATGAAATATAGAATAACTATGTTTAACTCATTTCGTTTGTTCTAAGCTCGCTACTAACTCTAAGTTGGTCGATTCATTCTTTCAATTGGTATTAGGGACGACTGAGCATAACATGCCCGTCGTTGCATCTATTTTTAAGGGAACAACCAACTCAGCGGGGCATAATAAATCCATTTATAGTCGCTATTTTTACTAACTTATGAGTTAAATTCACTAGCAATAGAAAGTAGAGACCAGCATCGTTCACAAACAGTAAGTATCATCAATGTATAAATATTGATGCAATATGTATCAATATTTATACATATTAAGTTCGCTAGTTGTTTTGGCTAATAATAGTTTCACTCACAACAACTATTTTACCTTGCGAAACAAAGTTTAATCACTAACTGCAACATTCGGCTTAGTATTATCTTCAATTAAATATTGCTTATTTTGCCTTAGCATTTTAGTGATATCTATTACATATTCAGCACCACGCTCAGAATAAGGCAATAAACCAGTAGCTAAAACTTCAGGGTTTAGCGGTTGATCTTGCGACCTTAATTCAATACGAATGGTTCTAAAAACACGATAAGCATTATGAGAGTTGATGTTATGAAAATAACGAGCTACCCCCTGATCTAAACTTTTAAAAGCTTCGACTTCATGCTTAGCCCCCGTATCTCTACCACCGGGAACCATACCGCAACCTTGTCGGTAACACCAGATACCAAAAAAATTTAGTCCTATACGAGAAAAGCGAGATGTGCCCCATGCAGATTCATTTGCTGCTTGTACTAAGACAAGTGGCATAGGAACCACATCAACACGCACTAATAATTCATTAAGCTGTGATAAGGTTGAAGCCCCTTTGTTTACGCGATAACGCTTAACAAGTACAGTTAACTCTTGATATTCTTCCTCTGACAAGGGTAGTTCTAATGATACGTTTTCAAGCCAAAGGTTCAGTTTAACTCTGGTTGCAAGCAGCTCATTGTTTTGTCTATCAACAGCAGGACGTATAAAATCAAAGAATTTTTTCTTTTTAGTTTTGACATCTCTAATCTCAGCAAAGTCAGGTAAGATAACATCATGTAATGGTTTTTCTAATACCTTTTTTACTATGGCTTTCTGAGCTTTTTTTTCAGCACTTTTTATTGTTAACTCTTCAAGTCTTTGCTCAGTAACTTTTGGCTTTAAAAAAGTAAAAGGGGCGACTAAGAACACAATCAATAACAGTAATAATTCAATTTTAATTAATGTGGCACTTTTCATAAATAATCCATACTTTGGCTATGTTTCATACTACTATGCTGAAAAGGTATCATTCGAACCAGAATCGCCATCATTCGACGTTGAATCACCCGTATGATGCTCTATGTTAGTATCATCGGTCGTTGCGATTCCAATACCAAAAACTTCGCGATAGACAATACCTTTTACATTATAAAACAATGGTGCAAGAAACGTCATTCCAATCAAGAAAATTACAATACCAAGCGGCGCAACACTTGACTCAAGTAATAAAAGAAAAGGAAGTATCAATATAATAAGTGATGCCAGTAAAAGAGAATATAAAGTTAATAGGGGAAAAAACTTAAAACGCAGTGCTTGAATTGATAAAATTACAGCCTTCACTGGCATCATCTTTTTTTCAATAACCAAGGGAACAGTCAATGATAAAGTTACCGCGAGAAAAATTCCAGGTAATATAAACAACTGAAAACCTATACTAATAAGTACTGAGGTAAATAGTGCACATAATACTACCCAACTAGCCCGAGTAAGAAATGCAAAAGTCATTTTCGCATGAGTTTTCATGCCTACAGCATGCTGAACGCCCATCATTTCCACGCCAGCCATAAAAGGCCAAATAGCAACTGTAACCACTACATTTAATAACATACCCGCCTGAGGATCTGCTAATACCGTTTCAATGCCGCCAAGGTAACTACTAACGACAAATGAAACTAACATTCCTAATACTAATGAAAAAAGTAAGCCTAGATTAATTGCCAATCGAGACTTTAGTGTTTGTTGCCAAGATTCAGTTAAAATTTCTTTAACATCAATTTGATAGTCGCCTTTCAAGGCGCGTTCAATACTGCCACCAACTTGTACAATAGTAATTTTTTCTGGCAAACCAATACCCTTTTATAAATACAAAATAAAATAATTAAGCCATTATACCTGATATTAAATAGAATGGTTAATGGCGCTAGCATTCTCGATATAGAGGCTAATTAAAAGCCGATAAACACTAGCTGTATTGCTAAAAACAATAAAACAGCGCTCAACATTCGTTAACTTTTATTATGTTTTTTATGAATACGTGTTAATACTTCCTTAAAAAAATTTGTACCTTTTTTCTGTGTCAACTTAATGTTATTTTTTGGGATTTTTTCTGGCTCGTTATAAACAGATAGAACTCTAGACATGCTCGTTTCACGAATAATATGAATAATGGGATAAGGGGAACGATTAGTATAATTACTCGCATCATCATAATCATCACCATCAAAACAATACTCTGGGTGCATGCTCGCTATTTGAAATATCCCTTCAAAGCCAGAATCAACCAATAAATCATTGGCGTATTCAACCAAATCTAAATAACGATCAAAGCCACGAAAACCATTAGCGTAAATAATCAGCGAGGTCTCTAGTTCATCATGGTTTTGCAAATATCTACATTGCTCAATGAACTCATGTAAGGCTGTTTTCACTTGCTCTGTTTTTGATAAATGATAGTGAATAGTATTATTTACAAATTCTTTTTTCGCAAAAGGGCAAATATTAAGACCTATAACAATTTCATCTAGCCATGCTTTCGTCGCTAGTACTTCATTTGTTACGTCGGGATTTACTGATATCGTCATTAAAAATTCAACTCGTTAAGTTTTGTTTAACTATTATCTAATGATCGTTTAATCACTCGATTGTTGTAATTGCCACATTTTACTATATTTTCCATGCAGGGCTAATAATTGTTGATGGTTGCCCTGCTCTACTATCTTACCTTCGCTCATCACAATAATATTATCACTATCTATAATGGTGGATAATCTATGAGCAATCACTAAACTGGTTCGGTTTTTAGCTACTTCATTTATCGCGGTTAAAATGGCCTGCTCTGACTGGCTATCAAGCGATGAAGTCGCTTCATCAAACACTAAAATAGCGGGATCTTTTAATATTGTCCGTGCAATAGCGACACGCTGCTTTTCGCCACCAGAAAGTTTTAACCCTCGTTCACCCACCTTAGTTTCTACACCATCAGGTAAACTAGCTACAAATTTAGTTAAATGCGCCATGTCAATAGCAGTCATTACCTGTTCTTTACTCGCTTTAGGGTCGCCATACTGTACATTAGCAAATAAGCTGTCGTTAAATAACACCGTATCTTGTGGCACAATCCCTATATGTTGACGTAAAGAATGTTGGCTTACTTCTGCAACATTTTGGCCATCAATTAAAATTTTACCACTGCTCACATCGTAAAACCGAAATAACAGTTTTACTAACGTTGATTTGCCTGAGCCACTGGTGCCAACTACAGCAACTTTTTCTCCACCATTAACCTTAAAAGAAATGTTTTTAATAATTTTTCGTTTTTCATGATAAGAAAATTCAATATTTTCAAAATCTATTGTCCCATTTTTAATAGCTAACGGCTTAGCATCAGGAATATCTTGTACTTTAGGTGACTTCCCTAATAGGCCAAATAAATTTTCAATATTCGCTAATGAACCTTTAATTTCACGATAGACAAATCCTAAAAAATTTAGCGGCATAAAAATTTGCATCATAAAGGCATTAACCAAAACGAAATCACCTAGGGTCATTTCCCCTTCACTAACTTTGACGGCAGCAAGTGCCAGCATTGATGTCATTGCGAGAGCTATAATAAAAGCTTGGCCGCCATTAAGTGCGAATAATGATAAACGGTTTTTAATTTTCGCCTGTTCCCACGTCTCTAGTTGCTTGTCATAAGCATTAGCTTCAAATTCTTCATTGGTAAAATATTTAACTGTTTCGTAATTTAATAGACTATCAATAGCGCGAGTATTACTTGATGAATCAGCTGTATTTGCTGCCCGTACAAAACGTGTTCGTAACTCTGTGGCATAAACAGAATATGAAATATAAACGACAATAGAACCTAAGGTAATAAGCGCAAACCAAATGCCATAGTTAACGAATAAAATAGTCACGACCATAACTATTTCAAGTAACGTGGGAACTATGTTGAACACCATAAAACGCATTAAAAAGCTAATACCTGTCGTTCCACGATCAATATCCCGAGATAAACCGCCTGTTTGGCGACTTAAATGGAAGTCTAAATCTAATGCGTGTAAATGGCGAAATACCTTTAAACCAATGCGGCGAATAGCTCGCTCTGTCACCCGGCCAAAAAGCGTGTCTCTAATTTCAGCAAACACCACAATAGCTAAGCGCACCATACCATAGGCTGCTACTAAACCAAGCGGTACAATAGCAACTTGCAAGTTATCTGGCACATTAGCATCTAACGTATCAACAATGTCTTTTAGGATAAATGGCAAATAAACACTCGCAACCTTTGTCAAAATTAGACAAAGCATGGCAAAAGCAATACGATTTTTAAATTCAAATAGATAAGGTAGGATCAGCTTAAATGCTTGCCAATTAATCGAGGTTACTTCTTGTTCTGGATAACTAGAGCGACGCATAGGTTAGAGTAATTTAGGTAATATAAAGACAGCTCATCATAGAGTATAACGCGCTGTTCACAAAGATTTTTAAGAATAATTTAAAGCAGAAAGCCAATAATACAGGACTATTGGCTTTCTTTATTAGATATTCTTTCAACTACAAATAATCGACTTATTTAGATATTTTAGCCCAAGTGTCACGTAAACCAACCGTGCGATTAAAAACTAATTCGCCCGCGTTTTTGATGTCATTGTCCAAACAAAAGTAACCTTGACGTTCAAATTGAAAAGCTTGCTCTGCTTTAGCATTCGCTAGAGATGGCTCTACTTTTGCATTTTCAATCACAACCAATGATTCAGGGTTCATCACACTTTGAAGGTCACTCTCTGCAGCAGGATTTGGCACAGTAAATAATCGGTCATATAGTCGCACTGTTGCGGTAAGTGATTTTTGCGCATCAACCCAATGAATCACACCTTTAGGTTTCGTGCCATCCGTTGGGTTTTTACCTAAGGTATCTTCATTATAGGTACAATAGACTGTGGTCACATTACCCTGTTCGTCTTTATCACAACGAGTAGCTGTTACCACATAAGCACCACGTAAACGAACGGCTTTATCAATCACTAAACGTTTATATTTTTTATTCGCTTCTTCTCTAAAATCTTCAGCTTCGATATAAAGTTCACCGCTAAATGGCACAATTCGCGTACCTTGGCTTTCATCACTTGGGTGATTCTTCACGGTTAGCGCTTCAGTTTTACCTTCAGCATAGTTTTCAATGACAAGTTTAATCGGGTCTAATACTGCCATTGCACGTGGTGCATTGTCATTTAAGTCTTCACGAATACAAGCTTCTAACACACTCATTTCAACAGTGTTTTCCATCTTGGTAACACCAATACGTTTAGCAAACTCTCGCATTGAAGCCGGCGTGTAGCCGCGACGTCTAAATGCGGCAATCGTTGGCATACGTGGATCATCCCAACCATCAACTAGGCTTTCTTCCACCAAGGTATTTAATTTACGTTTGCTCATTAAGGTGTATTCAAGGTTTAAGCGAGAAAACTCATACTGATGAGGTATAGAAGGCACTGAAACATTATCGATAACCCAATCATATAAGCGGCGGTTATCTTGAAATTCTAGCGTACACAGTGAATGTGTTATACCTTCAATAGCGTCTGATAAACAATGGGTAAAATCATACATTGGATAAATACACCATTTATCGCCTGTTTGATGATGATGAGCAAACCTGACGCGATAAATTATCGGATCACGTAAACACATAAAGCTTGAACTCATGTCAATTTTTGCGCGTAACGAGCATTCACCTTCTTGGCACTCGCCATTTTTCATTTTTTCAAATAATGCTAAGTTTTCTTCAACTGAAGTATCACGGTATGGGCTATTCTTACCAGGCTTGTTTAACGTACCGCGATATTCGCGCGTATCTTCACCGTTTAAGAAACAGACATAAGCTAAGCCTTTTTCGATTAACTCAACCGCAAAGCCATGTAACTGGTCAAAGTAACCTGAAGAGTAATGAATATCGCCAGCCCATTCAAAACCTAACCATTGCACATCTTTTTTAATCGCATGCACATAGTCAATGTCTTCTTTTTCAGGGTTTGTATCATCAAAGCGTAAATTACATAATCCATTGTAATCTTGAGCAATACCGAAACTTAAACAAATAGCCTTAGCATGACCTATATGTAAAAAACCATTAGGCTCAGGCGGAAAACGCGTTTGTACTGAGTTATGTTTACCACTAGCAAGATCAGCATCAATAATTTGACGAATAAAATTGGTTGGACGATTTTCAACTTCCGACATCCACAAAACCTCTAAAAAA